>JAAUYM010000873.1_pt1 | contig 21113 bp, 16 predicted proteins | sample 7278001 | NCBI WGS metagenome assembly JAAUYM01 (sample SAMN14350224, study PRJNA611818) | marine sediment metagenome | isolation source: surface marine sediment (1.8m) | place: French Polynesia: Moorea | collected 2018-08
CCCCCCCCCCCCCCGCCGTCCTGATAAAGCCCCGCCCCGTCTCCGCCGCCGCCTCCGCCGCCGCCGCCGCCACCGCCACCGCCACATATGCGGCAACAAACGAAGAGGGACTCGGTCTCTCTCTCAATTCTCAGCCCTCTCCTTCTCTCCTCTCCTCTCTTCTCCTTTGGTGTTTGTTCGCCACTTGGTCGCCTTTGTCGTCGTCGCTGCTGCCGCCTCCCATGGATGATGATGGGAGAGGGAGGGAGTCTTCCAGGAACCTCCTTCCTTCTCCCCTTTAGGTGTCGGCCCGGCCAGGCGGGATCGGGGCGAGGGAGGGCGGGGGAGAAAGAGGAGAGGAGAGAGGAGAGAAGAAGAGGGGTGGAGGAGGAAGGGGGCAGCTGCTGTCTGCAGCAGGAACAGAACAGAACAGAAAACGCAGTCCAAAGAAGCAGAAATTGAATAAGGCGATGCTGTCTACGTACTCCCGATGCCACCAATCCAATCCCAAATGAAGCGTAAACAAGCGTGAGTGTGAGTGTGTGTGCGAGCGAGGCCGCCTGTGAAGGAGAGTAAGTCTGACAGTGACACATTGACGGGGCAGGTCTTCTCACACACCTGCACTGAATGAGTGCAGGTTGGGCGCGGGGGCGAAGGTGGAGGTCGAGCTCTGCCGGGGCAAGCTCTGGTTGCAACATCTGCCAACACAGCAATTTGGACTGAAGAAAGCCTCCCCTCTGGGCAGGTAAGAGGACGAAAGCGGGGGTTCGAGAGAACGTTTTAACTTTTTAACGTTAAGATAAGAGAAGGAACCTCCAAAAAAACACCCCCACCCCTGCTGAAAAATACGAAAAGTAGTGGCAAAAATCAGTAGATTTTTTTTAGCTTCCTATTATTGGGGGTGCGTTCCTCCTGTTTGTCGTCCCTACCAATAACGTGCAGGGTTAACCTTGGCTTGGTCGGGCCAGCTGGCTGAGCCCAGACGTTATTGGTCGGGCCGAGGAAATTGGCTATCAACAGTGCTGCTACGTCAAGATGGTCTCTTTTATTAGTGCTATTTCCTAAAGAAATCTCCTAATTCCCCAGACTTGCGGCAAGTTGTGCACAACACTTTTGTCGTTATTGTTTTCCCGACTCCTTTACTCCGCACTGGACATCGCGTCGTCTTGGTCAAAATTTGCAATGCCAATGCCGATAAAATGACAAATTTTGTTATCTAATTTATGCGAAGTAGCGTGCGTTTAAGCAAAAAAAGAAAATCCCCTGGCCTTCCCCGGAGGCTTCCAGAGAACGACAACCCCCTTTTTTTGCTCCATTTTTTCTTCTTCGGCCGGATGCCGCCAACCATCTCCGCTTGAGGAGCCTCCGGGCAACTTCCTCCGTGTTTGTGTGAGAGGCAATTTCCCGAACCAACCTTGCTCTTAAAAAGAAGGAAGGACCTTTACACAGTTTGTCTTTAAAAATCATATCAAGGAGAGGGGAATGCGGGAAGCTGAAAGAAGTTTCGGGAAAAAAAATCTCATGTGTGCGTGCGACAAAATATTCTTCCTTTTATTCTTCTTCCCTTGCCCTTCGTCAATCACCAGCCAACCATGCATTTTTTTTTGCCTCCACTCGAGGAAGTATGGAAGTGCGAGGGGAAAGAGGAGAAGAAGAGAAACTTTGGAGCACGTACCAACACTCCATCACATACACAATTTCGATCGCGATGACATGTAACAAGAGCTTTTGAAAAGGGGTTATTCATACTATTCAAATAATCTGCGCAAACGGGAGGAAGTGTCCTCTTACTCATGCTTCTCCTCTTCCTCCTCATTCTGTCGAACTTAAAGAGGCTTTTTTTTCTTTGCTTCTCTCGCATCTCGTGCTGGTGTGATAAGAGCAAAACACGTTCGTCATCGTGCATGTATGCGAGAAGGATTTCCCCCCCTCTTTAAACTTCTGTTTCCTTGACTGCCATCATTTCTCTTTCAGTGCTCCCAGTGGTCGAGATGGGCGGAGGCCACAGCTCGCAGCGACAGTCGGGGTCGTCCTCCTCTCGCCGGCGACGCGGCAGCCGCCACAACGGGACCAACGGCGGGGGCGTCGATGCCGTGGGGCCCCTCCGAGGGGTGGCCGGAGGGCCCGGTGGAAGCGGCATCCTCCGCCCGCCCATGCCGGACGAGACGGAGCTGGAGAGACGTTTCAATGAGGTCCTGGTGCAGATGGACCTGCCTCCCGAGCGTGCCAAGCACCTGCGTGGATTTGACGCGGCCAAGAAGTGGGACATCATCTGTGATCAGGAGCAGGTGCATGCCAGGGAGCCACCTTCTGCCTACCTGGCAAAGATCCGCACTTATCTGGACCCGACAGCATCACGCAGTGCCAGGAAAATCAAGGCGCTTGGCGACAATACCTCAACACAAGTGCTGCGTGACCTGGAGATTTCACTCCGGACGAATAACATTGAGTGGGTGAGGGAGTTTCTGGGCGAAGAGAACAAGGGACTGGATGTGCTTGTGAATTATCTGAGTGGGCGGCTGTTGGTCATGAGGCATACGCTTAAGGTAGAGGCCGTTGTCGATGAGAATGGCGACAGAAGGTCCATGGTGAGTTCCGTCAAGTCGGCGTCCTCGCTAAAGAAGGGAACCACCACTGGCACAGTGAGCAACTCCAGTCTGGAGCTGGAGGGTCCTCGCATATCCAAGCTGATGCGACACTCCACGAAGCTGAAGATGGGTGACACAACAGACGACATCCACGTGTGCATCATGTGCCTCCGTGCCATCATGAACAACAAGTTTGGATTTAACATGGTCATCCAGCACAAGCAGGCCATCAATTGCATTGCACTTAGCTTGGTGAGTTGCGCATTTATCTTGAAAGTAGAAATAATGTAGTGAAAACGAAAGGTGCACCTGAAGAAGTCAGCTTGAGGATGGATGTTTTATTCTGCTTCCAGATACATCGCAAACTGCGCACTAAGGCCCTCGTGCTTGAGCTGCTGGCTGCCATCTGCTTAGCCGTGAAGGGTGGACATGACATCATCCTGGCAGCATTCGACTTTTTCAAGGTAAAGGAGAATAAATTGCGAAAGGAGCCCAACCATTATGCTTTTCTTCCATGTCCCACAATTCTTTCCAGCATGAGATGGGCGAGGCACGGAGGTTCGAGACGCTGATGGCCTTCTTTGCCAATCCGGACAGCTTCCAGATTGAGTTTATGGTCGCCTGTATGCAGTTCATCAACATCGTCGTGCACTCGGTGGAGGACATGAACTTCAGGTGGGACTCGGCACAGTGTTAATATGCCAGCATTGGGTACAATCAAACTAACACACACTTGTCCGAAATTCCCAGGGTGGCTCTCCAGTGGGAGTTCTCCGCTCTTGGCCTGGACGACTGCCTCGAGCGGCTGCGGCATCACGAGTCAGAGGAGCTCTCAGTCCAGGTACGAGTACTCCCACATTGGACCCTGTCCGGACAACTTGGTGCAAACCTCTCTGTTCTTTCTCTTTCAGATATCTGCGTACATTGACAATGAGTTCGATGTGGCTGCTCTGATGGAGGAGGCGGAGACGAAGGCGGCCGCGCTGGAGAGAGTGACGGAACTGGAAGATGAGGTGCGGAGAAGACAGAGCCAGTATGAGATTAAGACCGTGTACGAGACTTATCTTCTCCTGACAGGTGGGTCGCGTCAACGAGCTCTTACAAGAGCTCGAGGTGGACGCCATGTCCCGTCAGGTGGAGTTGGAGAACCAGGTGGATGACCTCAGAAGAGAGAGGGACAAACTCTTGGAGAAGAGCCAGCAGGTAGGAGCACGAAAGATGGGAAGTCAGTGTACGTAGAGAGGATGGATTAATTTTTAATTTTTATCTTTTGTAGGTGGAGAGCGAATACTCCACGCTTCGCAAGACTTTGAATTCCAAGGAGGAGGACTCCAAACGCAGACAGTCCATGCTGGAGGAGAAGATCAGGGAGCTGGAAGCCGAGCGCTCCAAGCTAGTCAACGGCGGCATCTCCTCCTCATCCCTCTCGTCTCTAGGCTCAGGTGGTGGGGCCTCAATAGTGCCTCCTGCTCCTCCTCCTCCTCCTCCACCGCCTCCCCCTCCACCGCCAGGACCGTCAGCAGCACCTCCTCCGCCACCTCCACCCCCTGGACCTCCACCTCCTCCAGGTAGCGGACCACCGGGACCCCCACCTCTCCTGGCAAAGACCGATCCCAACTTGACTATCAGGAGGGCAATCCAGACAACGTACAAGCTTCCAACTGTCCACTGGGTTGCACTAAAACCAAATGACACCAAGGATACCATTTGGTGAGTATTTTTTTTAAACCTTACCTTGGCCAGAGACATTCTGGAGTATCTTCAGGATGTCCCTGCCTTGGCGTATGCTGTTAATTTCGTGAGAAACGTTGTCTGGTCGCTGTAAGCAATGTCAGAGTCTCCCGCAAAAAAAACATGCGATTTATAGTTATTGCATTTGTTTTATTCCAATTTACTTGCTGTACGTAAATTGGACATGGGGAACTGCTTTGAAAAAAGTGACCATCAGCCTCATGGCCATGATGGAGGGGCGAAACCCCTCATCCTCGAGACAACCTTGCCCCGCGAACCGCACGGCCCCCCTACGCCATCCGTCTGGGCAGCGACGGGGGCGTCCGGAAAGGCGGCGGCGTCGGTCAAACCGGCTGGCGGAGCCACGTCGGGGAAGCCGACCTCCGCTGTGGGATCCAAACAGGGAAGTGCCAAATCCAGCGCCGGCAAGGGGGACTCGGCAGCCAGTGGCAAGGTGCAGCAGGCGTCCGTGGGAGGCCAGCTCGTCATCGTCAAGTTCTTCGAGGACGACTGTGACGACTGCCAGCAGGTCGGACAAATCTACGACGAGATGGTCAAACGCTTCCAGAGGGTCCTCTTCCTGGAGGCAAACGTCCAGGAGAACCTGGATGCCGCCATCGAGCTCAAGGTGCGGCTCCTCCCGACCTTCATCGCTTTCAAGAACGGAGAGGAGGTCGGGCGACTTGTGGATGCCAGACGACACAACATAGAAAACTTTATCCGGAAATACAGTGTCAATTGAAAGAGCATCTATGTATGTATTTTTTGCGGATTGAGGTTTCCCATAAAAAAACTCTTTTCAAATGGGAGTTGTATAGTACTGCGTCGTTTCTTTCCTACATTTTGCCGAAACTCAGGTTGAGATCCTTCTACCATTTTTTTTTTCAGGTATGTCATGGACGACGTCAAGCTAATGAAGGACATTGACTTCGCCTCCTTCGAAGAACAGTTTAAGCTGAACCTAACTCCCATCGCCAACAACAAGAACTCCAGTGTGAACAACAACAACAGTGAGGCAGACGGTCGCAAGACCTCGGCAGCACCCAAACCACAGCTCGACACCCTCATGGAGCACACGAGGCTCAAGAACATTGCCATATGCAAGCGAAAGTTGCCGAACCTGCCGGTCAGTGAGCTAGTGAGGGCCATTAACGCTCTTGACATAAATGCTCTTTCCATGGAGACCATAGAACTCCTGCAGCGAATGGTGCCTTTGGAAGCTGAGGTGAGACATGATATGCCACCCACCCCCCCTTTTTTACTATAGTCTGATAATCTTTGTCTGTTTCAGATCAAGGCGTACCGTGAGCATAATGCTGCCAGAAAGGACCCTGACATGTTGACTGAGGAGGATCGGTTAATGCGTCAGTTTGCCTGTGTGGAGCGTTTTGCCACCAAGCTGCAGATCATGGCCCATATGTCTTCCTTTGATGAGACCATCCGGACACTGAGGCCACAGGTCAACTCGATTGCACTGGCATCCAAGTCCCTCAAGGAGAGTAGGAGGATCAAACGGATGCTGGAGCTCATCCTGGCATTTGGCAACTACATGAACTCCACTAAAAAGGGACCCTGCTATGGTTTCAAGTTGCAAAGTCTGGACTCCCTCACTATCACGAAATCTAGGGACAAGAAGCAAACTATTGTCCACTACCTTGCTGACCTGGTACACCACAGATACCCAGATCTACTTGGCTTCCAGCAGGACATAACTTGTCTGGACAAAGCAGCACAGTACTCACTGGAGAACTTGATGGCAGATGTGGCAGAGTTGGAGAAGGGGTGTGAGTTGACTCGAAGGGAGTTGGACAACAGGTTGGCACAGCCAAATGCTGTCAAGGATCGAACAAAGGTCACGCAGAACCAGGTGCTCAAGGACTTTGTAGACCGCTCCTCGGAGCAGACAGCAGTGTTGCGCCAAGAGGCTGACCGTGCAGCAATGCTCTTCAAGGGATGTGTGGAGTACTTTGGTGAAAGTTCAAAGACCACTGATGTCAGCACCTTCTTTGGGTACTTTGTCCGCTTTTTTGCCTGCTGGAAGCAATCTGAGCTGGACAATGAGCGGCGGCGCAAACTGGAGGCAGCTGCAGCAGCTGCAGCAACGAATGAGGCACGGGCTGCTGCAGCTGCACAGAAGGAGGCGCAGTCTGCAAACCAGCGGAGAAACTTGCAGAATGCCCTAATCAGCGAACTCAAGTCTAAGGCGGTTGGGGCACCAGTGAGGATGAAGCCAGAGGAGGTGAAGGATGGCACCCTGGAGGACATCATTCTGGGACTCAAGTCAGAGCCGTACAGGGCAAACGTGGCTTCAGCTGGAGAGCCAGGCATGAGGAAGAGCTTCCGCAGGCAGAGGAGTGACAGGGCGTCTGCTGCTTTTACCACCAGTGAGAGCGAGGCACTCTGACAATGATGCCGTCATCACTATCAGCGGGCATCACAATGGCATTTTTAGGCTCAAGTGTGTTTGGTGGAGGAAAAGTGATATTCAGAAAAAAAATCAACCTTTTCTTTTACCCTTGGGTTTGACTCTTCTTACTTGTCCCTGTCTGTTACCTGCTATGCATCAATAAAACAACACAAAAAATACTGCAAGAAGAATCAAAGGTGCTTTGCAGTGTACTAGTACTCTATTTTTTTTTGTACTACACGCTCCTCTGTGTAAGTCCTGCAGAGAATTTACGAATACAGAGAGATATGCTGAGGATGTCAGTGTAGCTCTAAATATCGTAGCACAGTACACGTGCACAGTACTTTAAAATAATATATGTGTCGTGTTCCCTACCTTTAATCAAGTCCTTGCCTAGCACTAACAACAATCCGAACAACATTGTTCCTAGTACTATTAGGTACACTATGGCAGTACACCAGGTACTGCATATAGTTAGTTACTGTACGTAGTACTAGTGATAGACCGACACTCTCGATGATCTTTTCCAACCTCCTTGCAACACAAACATAAAAAAACTTCCCACTACTTTTTCTTACTGGCCATAAGTTCAGTGCAAACCAGTGTGACCAAACTGGTCACACTGGTAACCTTTAAGCTACCCTGACCAAACCCTTGAGAGTATAAGTTGGTAGTCGCAACAAGAAAGCTTAAAAAATCGCAGCCTCAGTTTCCTGCAGTAGTGCTAACTGCACAAGCCCGAACCGAGAAAAGTTGACCCGTTCCCGTCTCTCCGTACTCCGCATCTTTTTTCCTCCTGCTACCAGTGCCATCGCGCCTGCGTGCCTGGCGCTGCATGCAAACGGGGATGTGACGACAGAATATCAAGTCACCAACAATAATAACACAAGCGCAACACAAGCACATTCGCGAGAAAGCTTTCATTCAGTCATGCTTTTCAGGTTTCAGTCATTCAAAACTTCAAGCATTAAAAACACTTTCATCCTTCATTTAGTCTTGGTCTTCCATAAAAAGGCGGTGTCTTATCAGTATCACAAATGAGAAAAATCTGTGTTTATAATTCTTGCGTTGTGTATCTCAATCGTACGATATATGTACAGTACAGTATTAGTATGGTAGATCATCAACACTGTAGACTACTACTTAGAGACTCCAGACTCCAAATGTTTCATTGGGAATTAGTGGCTTGTTAATAAAATATAATGCAAGATTTGGGAATTACGTGAGCGTCTGTAAGAGTTTGAAGAATTTAAAGATGGCCTGCCCATGTCTCTTCAGTTGTCTGCTGATTTCTTCCCAACTATACGCTGTAGTGTTATTTGGCCTCGCGGTGTACCTCTTTATGGCAGTGGGCCAAGTGGCCCAAGTAATTGCATCAGATCCATTGCCGGAGGCGGTGGCATCCTACGCGATTGGCAGCCTGGGACTCGTCTTGGCCGGCACCTTCCTCATTATTGCTGCGCTTCTCCTGGGAGTTCGGGCTGTTCTCTTGCTGACAGCACTGACATTGCACAAGCCACACCGGCTCGCCTATGCGACATCCGAGACATTGCTTGCACACTATGGCGGGAAGGTGCGCGTGCAGAAGGGCCGGATCGCCGGCTGGGAGAACCTGGACGTGGGGTCAAAGCATCAGTCATTCGATCCCTCTGGGTTCGATGAGCAGGGGAGATACTCACCTGTTCACAACAAGGCCTCGGCGGCCTTCCACGACTTCCTCAGCGTCGCCAGAGTCGGTCGCGGGCAGGTCCAGGCAGTGGTAGACGCTCCCACACTGGAAGGGACGTCGCGACTGAAAGCTGGCGGGAAGGGTCGCTCCGGCTCGCGTCCGGCAGCCCAGCGGAAGCGGGCACTCCCTCCGGCCAGGATCGTCCCGTCGGTCCATGGGCCTCCTCCCAAGCTGAACCTGAGGACGTCAGACAACTTTGTGCCCACATCTATTTCACCTTCCGTCCTGGAAAAAGACAAAGGCAAGGCCAGGATCGTCCCATCAGTCCATGGGTCTCCTACCAAGCTGAACCTGAGGGCATCAGAAAATCCTGTGTCAGAGTTGAGTTCACCTTCCACCCTCAACGATGACGAAGACAAGGACCGTGATCGTTCCTACATGAGGATTGTCCCTTCTGTTCATGGACACCTTCCCGACCTGGGCCTGATGAGGTCAAGGCTGCAGCTCTCCCCAAGGTTAAAGAAGGACAAGATTTTGCCAAGGCCTCGTAATGTAGTTGAGACCAGACGTAGGAATGCCAAAAAAACGGTAGATCAAGACAAGAGCAGCGTGTCCAGTTCGGCCCCTGACCCAGAACACAAAACCAGGATAGTCCCATCGGTCCATGGGCCTCCTCCTGAGCTGAACCTGAGGTCGTCGGGCCACTTTGCACTTGAGTCAAGATCATTGCATCCAACAGCTGTGGTGAAGCATGCACGCCCTCCAGCCAGAATCGTCCCATCAGTCCATGGGCCTCCTCCCAAGCTGAATCTGAGAGCGTCAGACAACTTTGTGGCTGGGTCAAGTTCACCGTCCATCCTGGAAGAAGATACCGACAAGGGCAGCAACCAGTCCTACACAAGGGTTGTCCCCTCTGTTCACGGGCGCCTTCCTGACCTGGGCCTGACAAGATCGCGGCTGCAGATCTCCCCAGGGTCAAAGAAGGATTACAAGACGTTACTTCGACAGAGAGCTTTCAACGTTGTTGAGCCTGGACTTAGCGATACCAAAGTAGTAGATCAAGACGAGAGCACTGTATCCGGTTCTGCTCGTCAGCCAGAAGACAAAAGCAGACAGAAAACGTCTGAAGAAGAGACTGCTGGGAGCCCAGAAGCTTTCTCCATCATCAAGGGCGTCTCCTCCTCTCAGCCCACAGAACATGTTGAAACCATTGACTTCTGGGAGCCTTCTGGACAAGAGGTGTCACAGGCAAATCGCCTCGCCTTGACCCCAGGACCAGGGCGCTTTGCCGCCACTGGTGCTATTGGAAACGTAAGAAAGAACGAGAGAGCTACTGTGACAGCAGCAGTAACAATTGTTAATGTCGTCGAAAAGTACGGGGAGTAGAATTAAACCGTTCCATCAGTCACATTGTAATGTACTACTGTGAGGATTGCTACACAGCTTTGCAGCACTACTATACAGTATAGTACCATATTGAGAGAATTGGGATACTATTTTATTAATCAAAGTTAACTGTATGGAGTTATGGTCTCCAGTCTTCATCATCAAAATACACTAAAAAAAGTATCCACAATTTCAAGGTGAAGTTCATTGACCGATTGCAAATATGGCATCCTTTCAAGGTGGCTGTAAGTTTGATACCATGAAGTGCTTGCCACCCATCAGGGGAAAGTATGGTGAAGACACAACTGCATCAGCCGCCACCACAGCAGAGGATTTTCTTGCAATTTAAAGTTATTAAAGCCCCAGACTGAAAAGATCTACGAGGCCCTCATAAAGGCAAAGGACAAGATCGCAGATGACAAAATAAATTGAAAAAAGTCAGAAAAACTATGGTGAATGTGATCTTATACCTAAAACGTTAATTAGGCAATCTTTTGGAAACTCAAAAACCTTTAGTTACTGATGCCAAGCAAACTGAAGACTGTAATCCACTTCTTGGCATGCTGTTGATACGTGTGAATGTGGGTTACGTCAACAATGTTTGAGCACGATCGTACAGAGCACGAATATAAACCTCTATTGATTGTACGTACGTATAGTACGGGGGTAGGTACCAGTACTACTGTATGTCAAATGTTGGAAAATACCCATTTTTGTTCGCTGGAACTGCCGTCAATGGAAAGGCGCCTATCCCACCATGGGCCTGTCTGTCTGTCTTCTTCTCCTCTCTACCTTGAGAAAGGAAGAGACAGAGAGGCCCTCCTCCCTACCCTGCCTCCTTCTTTCCCCTCTCCTGCCGCTGCCACCAGAGTGAGCTGAGATACAGAGAGAGAGAGTGTGTGTGTAGGCCCATTATGTAACTATGCTACTAGTAGTAGTACGGACAGAAACAGCAGCTTTGGACAGCACACAGACGGACGCGTGGTGTGTGAGTGTGTGATTCACGAGGTATGTGACCTATGACCGTGTGGCGAGGGAAGGACGGAATGTGTGACGCCTTGCATGGAGGGTATGTTTGGTTTTGCAGCAAATAAGTTCCTGCACGTCAATCTGTGTGTTGCCACGTACTAGGTATGTATGGGGGCATATTATATTTTTAGGACATCTTTTACGACTTTCCATTTGCCCCCGCCCATGACAGCTCGTGACACCCGCTCGACATGAGCGTGGCGGACTCGCTGCAACAATCCTCGTCCTCCCGCACCACCAGCAGCCCCGTCCCCGGCAACGGCAACGGTGGCGGCGGCGGCGGCAGCGGTGACGTAGGCTCGGACGAGGTTCTGCTGTTCTCCTCGTCCAGTAGCGAGGCCAGTTGCGGCGAAGCCGCGAGGAGGGCAGTGGACGCCTTCGCTGCCTCCATGCCCTCCCCAGCCACCTCCGAAGAGGAGTTAGAGGAGGACGGAGAAGAAGAAGAAGAAGAAGATGATGATGATGATGATGAGGAGGAGGAGGAGGAGGAGGAGGAGGAAGGGCACGAAGGTGGCGGCGATAACGGTGTCCTCTCAGATCTGTTTCCCGCCACCCCGAGCGTATACGTCTCCTCGGCGGAGGAGGCCTACAGCCCGCAGCTGCTGGACTTTTGCCTCCGCAAGCCCATCGTCCTCGTTCGCAACCTGTGCAGCGTCTGTGGAGTCGATCTGAGCCTGTACTCCACAAAGAGGCTGGTGCAGGCGCAACCGTCTCACCCGGTGGAGATCCGCACACAGATGGAGCAGATGCCCAACGAGAACTGGGATCCGGCCATGTCCAGGCAGGTCTGGTACTGCGCTTCCTCCAGGTCCTACACCACCATCTCCAAGTACGCGGAGTATCAGTCCGTCAACTTCTCCGAGGCCTTGAGGTCCATGAGGACCAAATCCGTCAACCCAGACTACGACTTCAGCCGCAAGGCCACCAGGAGGATGATCAAGTTTGGGACCAACTGCGACCTGTCAGACGAAAAGAAATGGGCGCCACAGCTGCAGGAGCTGCTGAAGGTTCCGGCCTGGTTGAGGGTGTCCTCCGCGGGCAACATGCTCTCCCACGTCGGATACCAGATCCTCGGCATGAACACCGTGCAGATGTACATGAAGGTCCCCTGCGCCCGCACCCCGGGACACCAGGAGAACAACAACTTCTGCGCCGTCAACATCAACGTCGGTCCCGGCGACTGCGAGTGGTTCGCCGTCCCCAACGAGCACTGGCAGAAGCTGAGGCAGCTCTGCGAGGAGAACGGGCTGAGCTACCTTCATGGGTCGTGGTGGCCCCAAATCACGGACCTGATTGGCGCCGGAATTCCAATCTACAGGTTCCTCCAGAGGCCCGGCGACCTCATCTGGATCAACGCCGGATGTGTCCACTGGGTGCAGGCTACCGGATGGTGCAACAACGTGGCGTGGAATGTGGGCCCCCTCACGGCCCACCAGTACAACATGGCCATGGAGCGGTACGAGTGGAACAAGGAGCAGAGGTTCCAATCGGTGGTGGCCATGGTCTCTCTGTCCTGGAACCTGGCTCGCAACATTGTGGTCTGCGACGAGGACCTGTACGAGGCCATCAGGTCCACCCTGAGGATGAGCCTGGAGTCGGTGGCGGACACCCTGGAGGTCTGTCGGGAGCTGGGGGTCCGGGTGCGCTTCCATGGCAGGAAAAAGTCCGAGACCACCAACTACTGCGCGGTCTGCGACGAGGAAGTGTTCGACCTGCTCTTCGTCCGGGAGGAGGAAAAGGTCCCTTCGGTGCACTGCCTCCGCTGCGCCCGCCGGGAGGACCCGGTGCTCAGAGGATTCCTCTGTCTGGAGGAGTACCCCCTGGAGGACCTGTTCGACGTCTCGAGCAACTTTAAGTTGAAGAAGAAGTAGTAACCTCCAGGGCAATTTGCATGACGAGAGATGAAATCGCCTCTCACTCCCCTTTCCCGTCAATCCGTACCTGTTCTACGATATGCAGTATCTCTATATCTACCAGATTTTTTATTTTTCAAGCCACTGCCCCCTTTTCTCTCTTCTCTTGATAATTGGGTTACCTCTGCTTCCATCCAACTGTCACGACTGCAAGATTCCATTCAGAGATGTGGTCGTCATGTTGCAGAAATGATTCTGTTCTAGTTTTACACCACGGGTCTCAGATCTGGAAAGGAAACTGTTTTTCCCCTCTTTTTGTATGACTTTTGTGTAGCTTGAGCGCATTCAAATAATAAATTGAGAGCTATAGATTTGTAGCAAATGTTATTTATAACTCATAGCTTTAAAATGCATGACTTCAAAGAAATTTTAGAAAACCTTACATAACTATAAAATTACTTCAATGACTGTAGTAAATTTTAATTTGCTGTCATTTTCATACTATTTATTAGATCTTAAAATCTTCAAGATGTGTTGCCAAGGAGTACATTAAACAGAAGAATTTATATTATTAATGTCAATAGTTTCTAACATGCTCAAATTTTATATTATGTATATCATTTTAAAAAAGTTTCCTTTCCAGATTGAAGACTTTTCTGTACCTATACACGTACGTTTCCCATGTGACGTAACACATCGTCAATTATTTGAACTCTCCATAGGTTACCAAGCTCATGCTGTACTGTAGTAATAGTAGTAACTTATGAATGTCAAGATGAAATATAACCGCGATCATGCCATGGCACCCCGTCCTTAATCATTTCAGGCTCCATTCAATCTCTCTCTCTTCATCATTTTGCACGCAGACAGGCTGGGGCGAAGTACTAGGCAGTGCCAGCACGAAGGTGTGGAGCTCATGTCAAACACGCACAAAAAAACCACATCTTCACCCTTCTTTAGTTGATGCGGAGAGGGAGAAGCGAAAAAGAAGTTGTCTGGCGGGTTTCCACCTCTTCCCCCTCCCCCACCTCTCTCTTTCTCTCTCCTCGCTCAGTCTGCCTAACTTGGTTTAACTCAGGTGGCTCGTCGCGTTTCAATTTTTATTTTTCACATTTGCCATGGGTCAGTGCAACTACTTGAACGACTTGGGCCTTCTCCAGAGGCTGGTGTTCATGCTGGTCCTCCTCTCCTGGTGCTTCTGGTTCATGTGCGTCTGCCTCTACATCCCCTACATCCTGCTGTACTCGCCCCAAGAACCTGGGCCGCCGCCCGACACCAGAATAAGGCCAGCCAAGGACTTCTATTCTGGCCAGGTGCGGTATTACGGTATTGCAATGATGACTAGAGACAGCACAATTTTTTTAAAGTGAATAATCGATGCTTTGTTGGTGGAGGTGTCGGCCGTGGTAATCACCTGCGCCCTCTTCGTGGACAGCCTGATGGCCAGCGCCCTCTACAAGCGCTACAAGGTGCGCAGGGAGCTATTCTACCCGTGGCTGGTCTTCTACGCCGCGCTGGTGGTGGCGCTGCTGGTGCTGTCGGGGCTGCTGGCGACCGTGCCGGCCGACCCGGGCCAGCGGGTGTGGGCGGCCGCACCGGCCGCCATCGCCGCCTTCTACTGCGTCGTGTACGCGCACGCCGTTCTGCTGTTCCTGCGCGGCGGGAGGAGGTCCGCCAACGTCCTGGGCCAGATGAGGGACGTCTACTTGGAGCCGCTGGCGGAGGTGATGGCGGAGGAGGCGGACAAGATGCAGAAGCAGCGCAATCCGTGAAGTGGTGACTGAGCAATCAGCACAAAAGCACGTGTGTATCGCAAGAAGCGAGCAAACTGAACTGTACTGTAATATACAATGTATAGTGTAGGTACACCCAACGAAACACGGTGCCGAAACTCAGTCAGGGAAACTGCCCATAAGATATCTAGTATAACCTAAGTACCCCAGAGACAGATGTTGGTGGGCTTCGGTTGTCCTAGAGGGGTTGTACTAGACTACTTACAGTAGAGACTGCAAATGTTTCGTCGGGCAGCACAGTATACTGCTTCTGCTTCTGCATGTGATACGCCGAATGTCACTTCAGTGCCCGAAATTTTAATGCATTTGCTATTAAAACAAAGGTTTCCGGACACCAAGATATCAGAAGTTAGCTTTCTGGAGTAAACTGGACCATACTATAGTGCACTTAAATTTATTACCTATGTTGTTGTACCACACGGTGATAATTGGCAACATCCCTTCCCTGCACGCGGAGCTGTGCTTCTCAGCGCGCCTCCTGCGCCTTCCACGTGGATGGGTGGTAGACCCTGACCTTGGGAATCCTGAGCGGGCAGTAGTACCCCCTCTCCGCGTGCTCCCTGGTGAGCCTCTCGCTGGCCGTCTCGCCACCCCTGGCCACGTACTCGCGCCAGGGGAGAAGCTTGGACGCCAAATCGTGGTCCACAGAGGGGTCCTGCAACCGGGGAAGGGAAGGGGAATTTGCAAAGTAGGACTTTGCCGTGCCAGGCACGAGGGGTGATTCACTACGGGGCGACATCACATCTCCGAAATATGAGGAAAAATATCAAGTTGGCACATCTCCGAAATTGAGAAAAGTGCATTTCTCCAAAAAAAAATGTACACATGTCATATGTCCAAAAGTGAGAGGGGAGAGGGAGGGAGGAGGAGGAGAAAGAGGAGGAGGAGGAAGAAGAAGAGTAGGAGTAGGAAGAGGAAGAGGAGTAGGAAGAGGAAGAGGAGGAGGAGAAGGAGTAAGAGGAGAAGGGGGAGGAGGAGTAAGAGGAGGAGGGGGAGGAGGAGTAAGAGTAGTTTTTACTGTAGTACAAAAAAGTCGGAGATATGCCATCTACCCCCATTTTTTTTTTTTTTTGAGATATGCATACAGTAGGAAAAAAGTCGGAGATATGACAAGTAGGAAAATTAAGTCGGAGATGTGCAACTCCCCCAGTGAGAATACCTAGTACCACATTCACCACACGGGCAGTTTCTGGTGCACTTCTTCAAAAATGATATGAACACACAGGAGGATCAAACAGTCATATTGTGGTGGACTGTATGTACGAATGAAACAACTTAAGAAACTGATATTGCAACAGGTGACACTGGTGCTAAACGACTCTGAAGAGGAGAGGAAGCCTCATTCACGTTTTGACTTGAGCGTCCAAGCAGGTCTTTGCCCTCCATACCAATTAGTAGTATAATCCCTGAAAAGCTTCACGATCCAACAACATGTCAAGGCGGTCCTCCCTGCGGATCAACTCTGACGGCCAAGCGGGAAGACGCAGGACTGATCTCTCCGGGGTACCCAGATAACTATAGGAACAATGAAGACTGCTCCTGGGACATCGTGGGGGAGGGGCCTGACGACAAAATCACCATCACCTTCGACGATTTTAGTGTGAGTGACTCGCTCTCCCAGCCCTTCAGTTTTGAGCAGAAATGCATCAACTGTCTTCAAATTTTATCATCAGGTGGAGTCATGCAGCTATGACTACGCTGAAGTCTACGACAGTGACGACAACAGGATTGCAAAGGTCTGCAGATCACGCACCGAATACAAGACGGTGGGCAGCATGAGGATCAGGTAAGCAAGGTGGTGGATTGCGATGCTTGGCTAGAAAAGTTTCACTCATGTCATGTCAATTTTTTTCAGGTTCAGGTCAGACGGCAGCGTCTCCAGGAGAGGATTCAAGGCATCCTACAGGTGCTTGACTCAATTATGCACTTGCAGCACTTGTCTTACACAAACACATAAAACTGAAGAAAGTTTTGGAAAAGCGGACAGAAAGTACTGAAGAAAATATGACAAAAATCAGACCCTTCCCACAACAGACTATTAGTAGTAGCTAGTAGTACAGTACCAGAAGTGTCAAGCAACAGACTGGCCCAAGTCCAATTGCCAAAACCTGGACTTCCTCCACGTGAACACTGTATGCCGGTCACTGTACATGTAATTTAATTTTTGTTTCTTACACTGAAACTTAACTTTCTAAACTAAAAAAAAAAGAAGTTTAATTTTTCTTTCCGCTTCACCCATGCTACCTATGCAGCATTGTAAGCCTTCCTTGTATGTTCAGGTCGCAGCCGCCCCCCACTCCAAACTGCGGCTCGGACGTGACGGCCGACTCCGGGTCCCTCTCCGTCCCCGACCTCGACCCCAGCGGCCCTTACGGAGGATGGAGGTTCTGCCAGTGGGTCATCACGGTGCCGGAGGGATCTGTCGTCAACCTCCAGGTCAAGGACTTCAGGGGCCTTCACAACTGCGCCATCGTGTCAGCCTACGATGGCGCCGAGGCAAGGAGGGACAACCAAATCAGGGAATTAAACTCCTGCCATGGGCTGCAGGACCTCTTGACATCCAGGGGAAATCAGGTAGCTCAGGATAGCGTGGAGTGGCATGGATGTGGAGCAGAGCGTGGAGCGTGTTTACACCTGGTTTTCTTTCCACCCGTCCAGTTGCTGGTCACCTACAGAGACTCGCGGGATCCTGACGATTTCGACTTTTACATGGTTGAACCCACGTACGTAGGCAAGATTGAAATCGGTACGCACCCAGGTACTAAGTTGCATGCACTCTTGCCCTGGTCTTGCAGTGCCTACAACAGGTTCCTGCTTGGGGGTGAGGACAGGTCGTTCTACGCCGTCTGGCCTGCAGGTTTGTCGGGAATGGGGATTAGGAGGCGACAAAAAATGAAAAAGTACAGTACATACGTAGTATGTAGACTATTGCCACTTGCCACAAATTTCCTGATTGTCTCAGTTTTCCGTAACCACTCTAAACAGAAAGCTGCCAGTTACTGTCCGAAAGCTCTTTTCACCTGCGGCGCAGCCGGCAGGTCATAGGATGGGTCAAATTGTTCTTGTTCTTCTTGTTCTTCTTCCCAACCACCAAGTGACTGTTAAGAAAGCTTCCATTTTTGCTCCGATAAACCTCCGATTTCTAAAGCTTCCAAGAAAGGGCACATTCTCCACCGATTTTGAATAAGTTTATTTACTACCTTAACAAAATCTCGGAATTTTGTCCACAAAATTTGTCCACAAAATTTGTCGGCAAAATTTCGGAACCTTGGAGTTCCAATATTTTGTTAAGGTAGTAAATAAACTTATTCAAAATCGGTGGGAAATGTGCCCTTTATAATCTCGGAATACCGAGATTTCTCCGATCCTTTGTTGGTTGGGAAGGACCACTTATTTTTTTGGTATTTTTTTCCTCAATGTAGAAATTTAAGGTGGGACATCCTGTAAGAAATGAGACAATTTTTTTTTGTAAAAACCTTTTTTTTTTTTTTTTTTGCAAGGCGAATTTAAAGTGGGCTCTGTGAAAACAAAGTCATGGATGCATTAAACTGCCTTCATATATAGCAAATTCAAAAAGTGGGTTGTTTTTGTTAATTATTGTGACGTCCTGTGCACTTCTCTTTCTCTTCGCATTCAGTGCTTGTTCATCCTCCCACCACCGCCGCCGCCGCCGCCGCCACCTCAGGCCCTGTGTCGCAGTGCACGGCCAGGATCCTGGAGAACAGGCAGCGGCTGGAGGCCATGCTGCAGGACAACTTCGCCCGCAGGGTGAGATGAGGGGACCCAACCACCAACGGTGGCATGCAAAAAACGGAAGCTCAGTCGGAACATGTAGACGTTGCATGCACGTCTTTTGCACGCTTGGCTCCGATCTCGCATGCTCGGTCGGTGGTCATTGACCGAAATTTCTGCATCGGAGCTCAGTCGGAAGTTTATGAAGAGTGCGTGGTTGGTTGGGGAGGGGGGGGATGCCCAGATGTCACCGAGAGTTTGAAGCACTTTTTTTTTTCTCTCCAAGAAAGAGATCGAGGATCGAAGAAAAAAAGGCAGGTGTGAAAGTTGGAGAAGAAAATTGAATGGCCCATTTGACTGAAAGTTCCAGACGATCCCTGCGCTAAATTTCCTGATTTTTTTTTGGGGGGGGGGGGGAAAAAACCCTTATAAATTTGGGGTGAAATTGCCGAATCTGTCTCTTCAGAGTGGGTCATGATAGACGACGCCCAAAATTCTGACAAATCCATGTGAGATCTACGTACAGACTGCCCCTTACCCTCTACCCGCCCAACCCCTTCTCCCTCCCTCTCCAGGTGAAGGAGGTCCGCGTGAGGCAGGTGGAGGCCGCGCTGGAGTCCTACCTGTCCGAGTCCTCGCTGTGGGAGGCGGAGAGGCAGGCGGCGCTGGCCAGGAGGCAGCAGCAGGAGGCCAGGCACAGGGAGGACGTGGCCAACAGGCAGGGATTGAAACATGACAGAATGCGCTATGGAAGGACAGTGGAATCTCAGCCTTTTTTGGGCAAACAGAACGTGTAGAAATAAGATGCTACTTTTCCAGATATCTGTGGAAAAAAAATTGAGATTCTACTGTACCTACTTGCACAGAGTGTCAAGAAAAAAAAAAAGAGAGAGAGAGAGAGAGGCCACATTTTTAACCACCCAAACACCCACACACACACACACAGGGCCCTCGCCAGGAAGGCCGCGGCAGCCGAACACAGGCAGAGGGTGAGGGCCATGAGGATCACGGGCAAGAAGAAGTCCAAGAATGACGACGGCGGCGGCGGCGGCGGCGGCGGCGGCGGCGGCGTCGACTTCCTCCTCCCCTTTGTCAGCGGGAGGGGCATCCTGGCCAGGTCCAGAGGGCACGAGGGAGAGGAGGTCTCCGGAGGAGGGAGGGCAGATTTCAGGCATGAACAAAAGATTTTTTTTGTACATATAAATAAATCAATTGGGCACTCCTGCCCAACCGCCAATGGTGGCATGCAAAATGGAAGCTCGGTCGGAACACGTACACGTTGCGTGCACGTTTTTGGACCGTTTGGCGCCGATTTGCATGCTCACTCGGTGCTTAGTAACGAAACTTCTGCATCGGAACTCAGTCGGAAGTTTATCAAGGGTGCGTCGTTGGTTGGGCAGGTCGACTCTGTCCGGCCTGACGGCCCTGGACAAGAAGCTGACGAGGCAGCTGAAGCAGGCGTTCCTGCTCTCCAAGGAAGAATCCGGAGGAGGAGGAGGAGGAGGAGGAGGAGGAGGCGAGGTCTACCTCCCGAGGACGCAGCGATACGAGCATCTGTTGGATGCTGTCAGCAGGGAGATACAGGTAGGGGGGGGGGTTGTTGAAAGATTAAAGGTTTTATCTTTGTGCATTATTGTACTATTACCCAACCAATATCGCTTGCGTGGATTTAGTGATGGGTTGCTCTAAGTAAATCGAAGTTTGACTGTACTTGCTTCCATTCCCCCTCCCCTCCCCCCCCCCACCACCACCACCACCACGAAGGAGGCCAAGCGTGCGCGGACTACCAAACAGACGGAGGAGGAGGAGGAGGAGGAGGAGGAGGAGGAGGAGGAGGAGGAGGAGGAGGAGGAGGAGGAGGAGGATGCTGTCGGACCTCCAAAGGGTGGGGACGTCGACGACGGCGGTGGGTCGGAGTCAGGCCGGGACAGCGCGTCGCTGCTGCTGGCCTCCTCCACGCGGTTCCGCTCCACCGAGGAGTTCGTCCTCAGCGTCCTCAGCGCGGCCGCGCGAGACCTCAGGGCGGAGGTCCAGTGATCAGGGGTTCCCGACCCCCCTTCCTCCCCTCCCCATTTTGAGATCTGCGCGGCTGACACTATGTATGTGGGCCGTGATGCAGACATAACTACAGGGGTTCTCTGCCCGCTCTTGAGGCGCCTCGAGGTGTCACTGTGCCAGACTATCGCCATCTCACAAGGACCACCAGGTTGAGAACCCCCTGGGTTCTAGTATAGTACAAGATGCAGCTTCAAGGATTGCTTATTACTGTACTACGTACGTACTTACATCTTTTTTTTTTTATTGGAATTGTGTTCAGTTCTCCAACAGAGAAAGAGCAAATAAAATATGTTGTACTACTTTCCTGTCCTCTTCCATCGTCATTGAATAATTGGGCCATCTTCTTCTGCTGCTTTTTTTTTACTCCTTTTTTTGTGAAATGCACAGTAGTGCAAGATTGGAAAATCTCTGAGCGCTTGCAGCAAATCTGTCGACGTTAAGAGCATGAATCTAATAAACAAAAAGTCAATCATTTCCTCGATCTGCTCAACAAGCAACAAGGGCAACAAAAGCCACGTTTAGACCCCCATGCCCCCCCCCATGCACACACACGCACGCCAGTGTTGCCAGTTCTCAGATCTTAACATAATCAAGTGGCCAAAGTTTAGAAAAAAAAAACCCCTGAGAATGACATGAAAATGCAATAAAAAAAATGCGTCAGGCCGAATTTGGTCTTGGCTATTATTTGCTACTGTCTGACAGAATTAATACCTATCTAAAAGTCCTGATCTGGCAACTCTGTCACGAGCAGTGTCTTTCCTCTCCCTCCACCCCTCAATCCATGAATGTGTCCCGCGTCGACAACCAAAACGATTTATGGGTCCGCCCATTTTTCTCCTTTTCTCAGCGCAATTGAAGCAAAAGAAGACCACCCAAAATGGGAGAGGG
>JAAUYM010171678.1_pt1 | contig 21102 bp, 25 predicted proteins | sample 7278001 | NCBI WGS metagenome assembly JAAUYM01 (sample SAMN14350224, study PRJNA611818) | marine sediment metagenome | isolation source: surface marine sediment (1.8m) | place: French Polynesia: Moorea | collected 2018-08
CTCCACGGAGTAGTAGTACGTAGCAGCTTGTTGAGCTTTGATTCATTTTGCATGCGAAGTTGCGTACCGCGTACTTAGCAGCATATTATTGAGGCCAAACGAAAGGTACTGTCTTTTGCAACCATTTGGAGCCATTGATCGCTGGAGGGGAGGTCCACGGAAAAACCAAAACATTTTTTTTGCACCCTCCAGAGAAAACGACCCGATTACGCCTACTACGTATATATATCTAAAAGAGAATAAGGAAAGAACTACTTCACGCTAGATTCCGTTCATAGATGATATAATTACGTATAACGAGTTTGGCACTGCGTAACCAGTCTCTCTCTCTCTCTCTTTTTCTGCTGCTCTCATACTTAACTTGATTCTCTCCACCTCCTGAGAGGCCCTCCTAATCCCTCTTTCCCCACCATCTTTTTTTTTCCCTCCCTCCAATGAGCTAGCTCCCTCCACCCTCTGTCCCCCAAGAGCATCCGTTTCAATTTCATGTGGAGTTAGAGTCATAAGAACTGCCACCGATGCGATCAAACAATGTACGTCAACCACTCAGAGGAAAAAAAATGTTTTTCCCACCAAACAACAAATATTATTATAGTAGTACTGTAGCACAACACCAACCCTCCTCCTCCTCATCTCTTTCTCTCTCACTCTCACGCCACGCCTATTCTGCACTGAAAAAAAAAACAAACCTCTCTTTTTTTAAAATTTATCCGAGCACTGAAATAACGAAATTGAAATGCTACTTTTTCTCTCTCCCTCTCCCGGTTAATCATGCGATAGACGTCAGCGCATTAATAACGATGAGATCAATAAAGCTATCTACTCTGCAAGCTGTCCCATGGGTCCAGCAGGAATCTGCTTCTTAAATTCGAAATTAAAACAAAAAAAAATCATGCCATGGTAAGTTGGAGGAATCGTTTCCCCATCTTTTTTTTCATGTACGATGTCGTTGATTTGTTCCGAGAACACCCCACTGAAGCAGCGATGCAACCTATCCTGGATGTTTTTCTTTCTTTCTTTCTTTCTAACTAAAAAACTTCTAATACCAACTACATGAGAAAGAAATGCTTCCTATTCTTCTTCGCCGCCCCCTTCCTCCTCCTCCTCCTAGTTTCCACCTTTAAAGGCGTCTCAGATAGCATCCCTTTCTGTACATAGTCCTCCGCTTTGTCACACGTGGTAGATAGCCAGCAAAAAAAAAAAATCTCTTTGCCCCTAAAACACACACACACACACACACACCCAGACGCACAGAAAATGAGACATTTTTTCCCCTCCCACCCCCAAACCAATCAACCAACCCGCCAACAAACCACTTTTTTTTCATGTGCTCTTTAACATTTAGGTGTCGAAAAAAAAATGTCACCATTGCATATTTGACTGCATGTTTGATCCATCTGGCAGTTCTTATTTCATTTCTGTTCGAACTGACTTGTTTCTTAATTGTACATTTTCGAGCAAGACTCTTTCTTCTTCCTTTTAAGTATGTAGATGCTACCTACGTAGTTGTAGTAGTAGACGACAAGGAGGGGAGAAAGGGGGAGGGGCAGTAACAAAAGTGCTGTTCAATTCCGAGACCAATATTTGCTCACAGCCTTCCTAAAGAACTTTTTTTTCCCCGTTGCATTGAACTCACAACAGGACCCGTGAATCCGGCTCTGGACCAAAAAAAAATTGTACAGATCTTTTGTCCGTGTTACTACACACAGTAATGCTTGCGTACTATTTTCAAGAGACCTACTAATGCCTCCCTAATGTCAGGGCCAGTGGGATGCCGCCGGGGATGACGCAGATCGAGATGCCCAGGATGATGAAGAGGGGAGCGCCAAGGTACGGAGAGTTGGGGGCTTGGGAGCAAAAAAGAAAAGCGGCACGTCGTTCAACTGTCTCTCCCCGATTAGGCCCCAGCAGCAGAGGCCCAAGGAGACAGAGGAGCCGAGGAAGAAGTTCGACGTCGGGTTGAAGAAGACGGCGAGGGAGGAGAAGGAGGCGCCGGCGACGACCGCCACGTTCGACAAGCCGCAGCTGAAGAAGACGGAGCAGATCCAGCGGGAGGCGGCCGGGCCCACCAGGCTGGAGGGGACGGAGCTCAGACACGTGGAGAAGGAGCACAAATCCGCCTTTGAGGTGAGGAACATGGTGACCATGTGAATTGAGTGCCTACTGCAAGGAGGGAGTATCTCCTATATCCCGCAGGACACCCACGAGGCCACCGAGGGCATGGGCGTGGAGGAGTGGGCGGCGTTGGGGATGCCGCCACAGCAGGCGCCGCAGCCTGGACAGCAGGCGTCTCAAGAGACAAAGCCTCCTCAGCAGGTGCAGCAGGTGCAGCAGGCGCGACAGGCGCAGCAGGCACAGCAGGCACAGCAGCCGCAACGGAAGACCCCAGACGAGACAGACGCGCCGGCGCCGGCTCCGGCTCCTCCTCCTCCAGTCATCCCAGCACCAGCTCCCAAGGCGGTTCCGACGGAAAAGGTCAGTCGTAGTCACAAATCTTGCTCGCTTGTTCCATCGCATGAAAATATCTACCTATATCTACGTACAATATATTTTTTTGTACATGTACATATACGATTTTTTTTCCACCCCTCCACAAATGATCTGCATTGCATTTCAGTTGAGTGTTTCCATTTTTTTTCTTGTGCTTGGATTTGGCACTTGTAGGAGCTTGAACTGCACAGAAGTTTTTCCGCGCTGTACTACAGTATACTGTACTGTACTGCATACCATGCCATAGAAACCGAAGTCTTCTCTCAGCAGTTATCAGCCCACAAGTGCTACTACAACATGGGGAATTGCACCCCTTACAATAATTTGCTCATTTATGAACATTTCCACAGGATGACAGTCAGCAGCACAGCACTTACACAACAGCAACAAAAGCAGACCTCACACACGAGCCTGAGGAGGAGGAGGAGGAGGTGTGGGCAGACGCTGAAGAGACTCCCGCAGGCACTGAAACACACATAATCACAGAGCAACAACGACGACCACCACAGGAGCAGCAACCGCAAGTGGCGCCACAGCTGCCGTCGACATCACAGGGGCCCACAGGGGTGGGAAAAGAGAAGGGGAGGACGGCGAAGCCCCAACCTCAAAAGCAGCCCGAGACCACACTTCGGGGGCAGCAGCAACAGCCGCGGAAAGAGCAGCAGCAGCAGCAGCAGCAGCCGCAGCTTCAGGCAAAACCCAGGCAGACGAAGGAACCTCAGTCGCAGCCGGAGTCTCGGGTGCCGCGGAAGCCCCAACCTGAACCTCAGGCCGCCCCAGCAGAAGAGCCTCGCATGCAGCCGCCACCTCAACAGCAAAGGGAGCCAGCAAGGCGGGAGGAACAACAGCGACCCCAGCAGGAGCCACAGGCAGAAAAGGTGGCTGGAGAGGAGCCGGCGCAGACGCCAGGGCAATCAGAAGTGGAGCCGCTACAGCAACAAGCGCAAGAGCCTCTGCCGGAGGTAGCAGTCGTCCAGCAGAAAGCTGCCGCACCACGAAAGAAGCAGTTAGAGGCCGACGAGCGAGTTGCCACGGAGATGGACCAGATGGAGAGTCGACTGTCCAGGACGAAGCAGGAGATGGAGAAGGTCCAGAGGACACTGGAGGAGAAGCAAGGAGTTCAACCCGAAAAGAGGGAAGCCGCGCCGTCGCCTCCGAGGGAGGGGCAGGCCGAAGAAGTAGACTTCATTAAGACCAAGGAGCAAAAAGTATCAATCCAAGAAGAGGCAAGATTGCCAGAGGCTCCTCCCCCTCCCCCCGGGCCACCCGAACCGGATCTTAAGCCGACCCCGTCGAAAACAGAGAGCAAAATGCCAGGAGGGGAGCCATCATTAGCCCGGCAGCAGCCCGTCCGTCCTGAAGAAGGATACGTGCAAGTTGAACAGCGGGGGCCTGTGACGGTGGAGGAACCCTTCGAGGTGTCGGACACCACTGTCACCACCGTCACAGAGGCGGCCGCCGCGGCGGAAGAGGCACAGGTTGCCCCCGGCACCCCGAAGAAGAAGAAAGTGGTCAAGATCAAGAAGGTCGTGAAGAAGCCCAAGAAGGAAGCCTCCCCTCCTCAACAGCCAGATACAGACACAGTCACCACCACTCAGACAGAGTCACAGTCAACGACACCGCCTCATAGTAGTACAGCTATCACAACAACAGTCCAACCACAAGGAGAACAACAGCCAGAACAGCCGCCAGTCGCAGACAAACCGCAGGTGAGTTTCAACACATAATAGTGTAGAGAGTGGACAGCTGGACACAGGTGAGAGAGTCATGGTGAATGGATCTTGGGGGCAGTCCACACCAAACACAGCCTCTTTAATACTTACGTACACAGAGCGCAGATAGTCGTGCTCATCTTGAGGTAAAAAAAATTAACGGTGAAACTGGTAGGTCGACACAGTCAGTATAAATAGCAGATCACGTAAGACACTAACTCCCATGTCAGTTACACCTGCAGTACATAGATGGACAAATCGGCATTTTGTTCTCGTTCCGCAGCAGGCTGTGACACACCAACCCCCAGCTGAAACTCCTTCCAAACGTCAAGAAACAACAACTCCTTCAGGTCCAGCACCAAAAATACACCCACAGCAGCACCAGCAGCACAGCCAGCACCGACACCGGAAGCAGCAGCACCAGAAAAGCCGGTACAACAAACAGCCACGGCTGTTGCTAAATCTCACAAGGTACATACCGGTAACGTTGTAACGTTAGTACATGTATGTCAAAAATTTCGCTCTGCGGTACTCGACCTTCTACATAGTACAAGTACAAGATACAGCACAGAAAAGCACGTTTTTGTCCTGTTCAGTAGCTCCACATTTTGCCATATAAAAATTACACATCAGCTTTACACAAATTACTGTACAAATCAAACCACATTTCATTCACAGGTAGAAACGCCAGAGGTAATAAAGAAAGACACCAAACTTGGGCAGGACAGACAAGTAGAAAGCAGTGACATTACAATCACACACCAAACGAAAACAGTGGAACCAGTAGCAGCACCAGCACTCAAACCCAGCACCACAGATGATCACAGGGTTAAGAGAACACCAAGTCCACCACAGCTGGCGGCAGTAGTAGTAGATACCACAGGAGACTCAAAGACACAACTGAGCCACAGGAAACTAAAATCTGAATCTGACAAGACAGAAAAGCAGGTAAAAGAAGGAGTGAAACCAAAGCCAATGGAAGGTGAAAGGGTCGAGCGAGAGGTCAAGTCAGAAACCAAGGCTGTGAAAGGTTTACGAGATGAAAAGGTGACAGAGTCAGGCCATGAAGATTCAGAGCAAAAAGCCATTAGCCAAGCAACGGCGACTACTAAAACAGAAGAGGCTAAAGAAGAATACAAGAAGGATGCAGATAGTGTCTCTAAACTTGACACCAAAGAACAAGCAAAGGTACAGACGCAAGAACTCAAAGACAGTTCAAGGAAAGAGAAACAGGTCAAAACTGAAAAACCAGTGCAAACAAAGCCAAGAGAAGTTCAGCCAAAGGTCAAAGCAGAACCAGAAGGCATCAAAGAAAAAGAGAAACCTGAAGAAAAGCAGAAAGAGGACATTACGTCTCACAAAGAGGAACCAAAACATGAGCCGAAGATGGTAAAGATTGAGGATAAAGATGAACCAAGAGAAAAGTTAGATGATGCCATCAAGCTCAAGGGCAAAGAAGAGAAGCCAGAGGAAGCTGTGAAGTCTATGGTCAAAGAAGAAAAGACGCTAGGCGAGGCAAAGCCAAAGGAGACAGTAAAGCCTGATGTAAAGGAAGAAGAAGAAAAGTCGGAGATGGCTGTCAAGGCACATGTCACGAAAGAAAAGGAACAGGAGGTTATCAAGAGTAAGGTCAAGGAAGAAGAGCCAGAGGCAGACGCAGAGCCAAAGATCAAGGAAAACTTAGAGCCAATGGCCAAAGAGAAAGTTGTACATAAGCTCAAAATGGAAGATGTGCCAGAGATTATAAAACCTGTCATGGAAGAGCCACAGGAACAGAAGGCAAATGTGGTGAAGTCTGTTAAGGAAGAACCAAAAGAGGCAGTAAAAGTAATCAAACGTATTGAGAAAGAACCATGGGAAGCAAAGCCATCAGAGGCCATTAAAACTGTTGAGAAAGAACCAAGGGAAGCAAAGCCACCAAGGGAAGCAAAGCCAGAGGCCGTTAAACCTGCAACAGAACCAATCAATGATAATGCAGAGAAAGCGATACAGCCCAAGGTCACGGATGAACCTAAGGAAGAGAGGCCAGCAGAAGCCATTAGGTCTATGGTTAAGGAAGAAACAAAGGAAGAAATGGAAGTAGCAACCATTAAACCTGTCACAGAACCAAGTAAAAGAGAACCAGCAGAAGTTGCTAAGCCTAAGGTTAAGAAAGAGGTAAAGGAAGAGAAGCCAGTAAAGGCTATATCTCCAAAGAAAGAAGAAACACCAGAAACTGTCCAACTTACAATAAAAGAAGAGAAACCAGAAGCCATCGAGCCAAACATCAAGGAAGAGAAGCCAGAAGAGGTAGCCAAACCTGACATTAAAGAGGCACCAAGGAAAGAAATACCAGAGAAAACCAAACTGCCTTACGTCATAGACAAACCGACAAAAAAACGAGAAGACGCCACGATGCCTAAGGTCAAGGAAGATAAACAAGAGAAAACTGACAAGTTGAGTATGGAGGAAAAGCTAGACGCTAAAGATCTAAAGGACGAGAAGCCAAAGAAAATGAACCAAGTGGAGGAACCTGCCAAAGAAAAAATGGTGGAAGAACAGAAGTTTGAGAAGACCACTGAATCTGTGGAGTCACAGAAACAGGAACCAGAGTATATCGAAACAAAACTCAAAGAACCAGAGGAAGAGAGGATGCCAGAGGAGACTATAAAAGTGGCTGTTAAGGAGGAACAAGTTGAAGAGAAAAAGGTAGAGGGGACTCCAAAACCACTGATCGAAAAGGAAGCAAACGTCAAAGAGTCAAAGAAAAAGACAACTGAAAAGGTTAAAAAACCGAAAGTCAAAGTGTCAGAAAAGGAAGAAAAGAAATATGAGAATGAAGAAGCATTCAAACTTGGAATTAAAGAGAAATCAGATACCGAGACAACTCTTAGACCTGAAATTGTTGAGGCTGAAGACATGAGACCTAATGTGGACAGTGTGGAACCACTGAAGGAAGAGAAGAAACCAGATGCAGAGGCCAGCAAGCTTGAAAGTATGGACCTAAAGGAACCAGACTTTGACGAGCACCTAGTTATTCCAAGATTGGAGCAAGAGACAGTAGTAAGCCACAGCGAAAGTGACGAAATGTCACAACCTTTGAGAGAATCAAGTCAGGTTGAAATTACAGTTGGTGATACGGATACAGTTGAGGTTGAAGAAAAATTGGAAGGTAATCTGAAGGAAGAAGGAGCATCACAAACAGCTAAAGATATTCAAAGAGAAGAAGTGGAGATTACAACTTTACAAGAGACAGAAATCAAGACAGCAGAACCTACTGATAAAGTTCCGGAGATTCCAGAAGAGAAATCCCCCCAAAAGAAAGTTAAGAAAGTCAAAGTAAAGAAGAAAAAGTCAGAGATAATAGCTGAAAAAACAGAGGAAAAAGTTGCAGTTGAAGATGCAGAACCAGCGATGGACATTCCAGTAGAAACCACCAACACTCCAGAGGTCAAAGCACAGGAAACTGAGTCTTCCGTCCTTAGTTCGGTGGAGGTGGCGTTGAAACAGATCACAGAAGAACCAGGGTTAGAAGAGGACCGTTCAAAAACAGCTGCAGAAACGCACATTTCCACACCCACTACTCCTACACCTTTGCAGCAGGATTCAGGAGAAACACAGGTAAGCCCAATAAAACCAACTCATTACCCCAAAACATTAGACTCTCAAACCCTCATCCCACAGCCAGTAGCACATGCTCAAAAAGTACACTCACTCGAGACACACAAACCTTCACGTACACCAGTAAAATCGCTGGAAATTCTAGAAGTCACAGAACCACCATTCAAGGGGAAGCCAATCGACTCTACTACACAGCGTGATTTAACAAGCATTGACAAGCCAGCACTGTCCGACATTGAAAAAGACGAGACAGTAGTAGACTACGAAACAGTCAAACCACACCACCAGGAAGACGCACAGCACCCCAGCACTACACCAATGCCTCCTAAGGAACCAGTTCATCCTCCCAGTTCAAAAGACACTCAGATCAGTACTAAAGCAATGCTGGAACAAGATCAGCAACAGAAACACTTACAGAAGGAAGCCCATCTTTCTGATGCAGTTACACCGCATGACACTACACAACGAACACCCACTTCTGAAAGTCTCAAGCAGGGTGCTGAGCATGCCCTTAAGGAGAAACAAGAAACTGACACAATACATCACCGAGTGTCCACACCACACGAAATACAGCATCAACGCCCTACATCTCTGTCTCCTGATCAAGACCACTTGCACATCACCAGTCCAGAAGACACTCAGCAGGTTAGTACTAAAGTAAAGGCAACCGTTTTAGAACAAGGTCAGGAAAACAAAGAAATCCAACTTTCTACAGTTACATCACATGACACCACACAAACACATATTTCTGAAAGTCCCGTGCAGGAACAAGAAGAACACCAGCGCATAATTATTCATGAAGCATCCACACCACAAGACGACAATTCACAAGAACTACACAACTACCCAAAACATTTGTCTCCTGAAAAACACTTGCACTCTTCGACTCCAAAAGACACTCGACCGGTACAGGACAGTACTGATGCGGTTTCGCAAACTGCTACAGGACAGGACCAGAAACGCACACCACAAAAGGAAGCCCAGCTTTCTGCAGTTCCACATGATACTGTACAAACACCCAGTTTTGAAAGTTCAAAACTAGCAGGAGTAAAGTCTGTTCCTGAAGGGGAAGAATTTCCCCTCGAAAAAGAAACTGAAAAAGAACTTACCAGGTCATTGTACTCTACCATTAGGGAAGAAGTCACACTTACAAAAACCACGCAGACACAAAAAGGTAGCAGTGACTCAATCCGGGTAAAGAGTCCAGATTCTGAAACTCTCCCTTTGAGAGAGAAACAAGTCCTTGACACAGCGTCCATTGTGCAAGAGCATCCGGTCGCGCAAGATGCTGAGCACACATTTAAACAGACTCTTGACGTTACACCTAGACCAGCTCCAGAACCAGTCAAAGACAAGGTTGCACCACCACAGTTGGCAGATTCCAACACTCTGGGAGCTGGAGGAACGCCACAACCTTTTGCTCAGCACACAACAGCTACAGACGCAGATCACATGACACGTGCAGAAGGCGCTGCTAATGCCGAGACCATCAACGTAGGGGTAGTAGAACCTTTCAGCCCATCTGATCACGAGGTATCCGAAACTTTGCACCACCAGGCGCCTGAAGCAGAAAGGCTCGAAGAGGCTCCCAAAGTCAAGCAGGTGCAGGAGAAAGAAGCTCCAGATGTTCAAAAACCTGTTGAGAAGCAGGTGGAAAAGAAAGCATCTCCCCCTCCTCCTCCTCTTCCTCCTGCCAAGACTGAGAAGACGCCATCACCTCCCACAGAAGAAGTCACACCAGAACGAAGGGAAGAAGAACCAGAGCCGGTGGAAGAGGAAGAGGTGCTTGCGCGACCAGAGGAGGCTCGCCCCGATGCGGAGGAGAAGGAAGACACCGCCAAGGAGGAGAGGCCCAAGAAGAAAGTCACGGTAAAGAAGAAGGTGGTCAAGGTCAAGAAGGTGAAGGAGACGAAGCCGGGAGAGGAGAAATCTGAACCATCAGAAGCTGTTCAGGAAGGAGAGACACAGGGACCGACAGTGCAGCCTCGGGAGGTCGAAAAGTCCGAGGTTTCCGAGGCTGAACATGCCAAGGAAGACGAAACGGGTAAAGAAACGCATTTAGTCCAAGGGGAGCCCACGCCGAGACCGGTTGACATTAAACCGAAGGAAGAATCGGTGACATCGATGGGAAAACCCACAAAGGAGGAAGAGGAGGAGGTGGCAGTGGAGCAGCCCAAGGAGGTCAAGAAAGAGGAGCCGAGGGAAAAGGATGTGGTTGAGCAGGAGATGGGCGAGACCACCACCATATCTCGGAGGGAGGAGGCGCCGGTTGAGAAGAGGCTGGCCATGGAGAAGCAGGTCAGCGGGGAAGTGGCCTCTGGAGAGGAGGAGATCCTTCCTCGGGAGGCAGCCGCCGTAGGAGAGAAGAAGATCCCGATGTCGAAGCAGGTCCAGGAGAACGTCGTGACGGGAGAGGAGATTCGCCCAAGGGTGAAGGGAACCTCGGTGTCGGAGGAACAGCTGGAGAAGAGACCGGTCCCGGACAAGGAGGGGGCACAACCGCGGAAGGCGGACGAAGAGAGGCCCAAGAAGAAGAAACTGAAGAAGGTGAAGAAACCCGCCGTTGAGCAGAAACAGGAGGAAGTTGCCGCCGGACCTACGGAAGAACCGACTCCGGAAGAGCCCATGCAGGCAGCAGCCGAGCCCGCCAAAGGGGCCTCTTCTCCGGAGAGAAAACCCGAGCGAGAAGCCATTCCAGAAGCGAAGGAGGCTGCTCCTCGGGAACCAGAAGTGCGGCCAGAACAGGTATCGGTGCCAAAACCGGAGGTTGCTCCAGAAACAGAAGCTGCAGAACCGGAACTGGAACCGGAACCGGAAGCTGCGCCGGAGGAAGAGGCGGAACCGGAAATGGTACCAGCAGAAGAGGACGAGGCAGACGTACTAGTGGTAGAAGAGGCAGAAAGGGAAAAGGCGAAGGAGGCTGCGAAGCAGACCATCTCAGGCATCAAAGAGCTGGAGGAGATCCTGCAGGTCGACGAGACGGTGAGCAAAAATGAGGCGGAGGAGGCGGCGGCGGAGGCGGCGGAGGCGGCGGCATCGCAGTTGCTGGAGGAGGTGGACGAGGACGATGCCAAGTTCGTCAAGAAGAAAAAAGTCAAGAAGATTAAGGTCAAGAAGAAGAAGAAGGAAGCGCCCGCCCCAGCTCCAGAGGCCGGAGCCGAGACCCCTGCCCGTGAAGAAGAAGAGCTTGGCAAGACAAAGGAGGTCGAGGAGGAGGCTCGCACCTCTCCGGAAGCTAAGGAAGAGACGCCGGAGAAGAGCAGCGCCGCAGGAGAAGAGCAAGACGTCGCCACTGTCGAGGAGAAAGTCCAGGAGGTGGTCCAAAGAGTTGAGCTGGAGGAGAAGGAGCCCGACAAGGTCCCTGCGGCCCCGGTCCAGCGCGAGGCCGTCGTCGAGGAGGAGGCGCCCACCCAGGTGACCATCAAGAGGCCCTCGTCGAAACCTTCTTCCAGAAAGGTCTCCAGGGAAGAACCGGTGGCGGAGGAGAAGCAGGACATCAAGGGACTGAAGGGGATGCTGAAGAAGAAGCAACCCGTTAGGCAGAAGCCGGAGCCGGTGGAAGAGAAGGTACGGACGAGCGAGGGGGACCGTAGTAGACTGTCTCTAGTTATTACTGTCACTGTTCTACTGTGTAGTACGTACTCCTGCGTTGTTATCGTACCACCCGTGCATGTCTTGCATGAACAGACCTACTATACTACTACATACTACTTCTACTTCCTATTAGGTTCCGCATGCTGCATGCAAAACTGACATTAGATAAAAGCACAAGTACGACATGTTGCAGGATTGACACGTCCAATGCATGAGAAACAGTTCAAAGACCTCCGTGCAAAAAAAACCCCGTGAAACTGCAATGGTGGACTATTCAACCATCACATTGAAAAAAAAGAATAACTGACTCACAAAAAAAATCGCGTAACTAACCAATCTCCCTCAGGGGTTTTTTGTACTATCGGGTATACTACCTAGTACCCTACATTCCGTTCAAATGAAAACCTCACAAATATTTCTCGACTCCAGTACGACTATGATTCTCCACCCACGACATATACGGTACTACTATACTAAGCCCACGTCAAACTTTGAGCAGACTTTTCAGTGACAAAATCGTATCGTCATCAAAACGTGTGGAAACGTATTATGTGTCCTACTAATTTCTTGTCCCCAACCAATATTGGTACCACTAGAACCACACCAATGGCTACGCCAGTAGTGGTATTTAGTGATTGGGTTGCTCTATGTTGCTCTAAGGGTTCTTTTAGGGGTATTTTAACACCTGCTCTGGCGTTAGGACAACCCATCACTAAATGCATGCTAGCGATACTGGTTGGGTCAGTAACAACATGGTAGGTACTTCGCAGGTAAGCAAAGCACTGGCACTCATTAAACTTGCTGTTAAAACTGCATGAAACAGAAAATTTACCGCGTAGACCCGACCTTACACCACAAACTTCCTCTCTCCACCACCTCTCTCCACGCCGAAGCAGCCGTTGGACCTGAAGGCCCAGTTGAAGAAGACCAAGACGATGAAGAGGGAGATCGAGTCGGCGCAGCTGGAGTCCGTCACGCTGAAGGAGGTCCCGGAGGACAAGAAGGAGGAGAGGGAGGAGGAGAGGAAGGCAGGAGACTCGCTGCAGTTCGAGCCGCCCCCGGAGGTTTCCAAGGAGGAGAAGCCTAAGAAGAAGAAAAAGAAGGCCGCCAAGTCGTCGGCGGACGCGGCGCCCCAAGAAGAGGAGGAGCAGCCTCATCTGAGGGCGGAGGAAAAGGAGCTGGTGTCCCCGGAGGTGGAGGAGTCGCCGCTGCCGCTGGAGGTAAACAACAGAAAACAATTAACAGAAAAATTCAGACCCACCACCCCAAGACACTGGCCAGAGTAGAAATTCGATTTCAGACAAATTTGCCACCCTCCTACAAAAATGCCTGCCCCTCTCTCCTCTTCCAGACCTCGTCAGTCTCCCCTCTGAAGGCTCTGTCCGCCATCTCTGACCGGCTGAAACAGGGCGCCTCCGTCTCCGAGGTGAACGACGCCTTCCGGGCCCACGAGTTCCCCGCGCTGGAGTCCATCGAGTCCCAGCTGGCGCTACTGGAGGCGGTGGAGCAGGCGGGCCAGAGCGCCGTTGTCAACCAGGTGCTGACGGAGGAGTCGACGTCGGACGCGCCTGACCTCAAGAGCGTGGGCTTCAAGGCCCTGATGACGGTGCTGGCTGTCAACGAGTCCTATAACGCCGACGAGATCATCACCAACTTCCAGCCGCAGGAGTTCTCTCCTCACTCCGCCAAGGAGAGATTTGCGCAGCTGGTGCACCAGTCCAGGGAGGTCAGCACCTCTCAGGTGATGCTGCTCTTATCCTCTCGTGTTGATATCTTTCTCAAGCTTGGCTTCAATTTGCCACGTCAATTATATTTCAGGCTAGCCAGATGTCAGCCGAGCTGCCCGGGCCGCTCCAGGCCTGTCTTGAGGCCCTTGTGACCACGCAGGAGGACGAGCAGCAGGAGGAAGAGGCGAAGACGGAGAACCTGATCGTGGCACAGCAGAAGGAGATGCCGACCGTTGCCCACGTGGCGGACCAGGAGGACGTGCGGACACCTCAAGGTATATGACCTTAATTGGGATGAGAAAAAATATTTGAATCGATGTAATTTCCAAAACCTCAAACAATTATTGCCATCTTCAGTGACGTCCCCCTTGGAGATCCGTGAAGGAGATATCTTCTTCGCTTTGGCCACCTTCGTGTCCGAGACCGGCGAGGCCATGAACCTGGTGGAGGGTGAGAGGGTGCACGTGTTGGAGTGGAACAACGACGACTGGTGGTACGTGAGGAAGCACCTGACCGAGGAGGCCGGCTGGGTACCCGCGCAGTACCTCAAGGACGAGCAGACCTACACGCTGTACGTGCAGAAGAAGCTGGTAGAGAAGATCGAAAAACTGCCAGTCTTTGACGGTAAAAACTTTGTTGTACGAGTATACCAGTACATTGGAACTACAAATCTAAACTTGAACAACCTCTTCAGCCCCTAAGCCGAACGAACAGACCTGTGCGCCCCGTATCCTGGAGAGCGTCCAGTCCCAGACTGCTGCCGACGGTGCCGCCACCGAGTTCGCCTGCCGGGTTGAAGGCTGCCCTAGGCCGCAGATCACCTGGTTCAGGCAGACGGCAATCATCAAGCCCTCCCAGGACTTTCACATCTACTACGACGACGACAACCGCGCCACCCTGGTGATCAAGGAGGTCTTCCCTGAGGACGCCGGCACCTTCACCTGCGTGGCCAAGAACTGTGTCGGCTTCGCCTCCTCCTCGGCCGAGCTGGTGGTGGAGCACCCGCTCTCCGTCGACGGCAACAAGCACGACAGAAGGAGCCTCTCCAGGGAGTCCTCGCTGGCGGACATCGTGGAGGGCATCCCGCCCACCTTTGCCCAGAGGCCACAGACCAAGACGGCGGAGGTCGGAGGGAGCACCGAACTGGAGTGCAGGTACGTAGCATGTTGGACAAGATGCTTGATAATACGGAAGTGTGTGCATAAATGGCCGTACTAAATCTCTACAGGTTTGTTGCCATCCCCGAGGCGGAGGTGCAGTGGTTCCACAACAAGGTCCCCGTCCAGGAGAGTGCGCGCGTCTCGCTGCAGTACCAGGCGGACATGCACATGTACTGCAGCCTCGTCAAGATTACCAACATCGCACAGGAGGACGAGGGTACCTACGAGATGACGGCCAAGAACAGGGAGGGAGAGGCCACCAACACGCTCGTGCTGAATGTGGTGAGCTATGCTAATGAAAATACCTTTCCAATTTTTTTTTCTGCCATTGGTTCTAAATTTTGTACAATTCCTCCGCAGACGTTCAAGGACGAGAAAAAGAAGAAAAAGAAGGAGCCGTCCAAGAAGAAGGAGCCCCCGAAGGTGGTGAAGCCGCTGACGCCGGTGGTGTGCAAGGTGGGAGACGCGGTGCGGATGGAGACGGTGATCACCGGGCACCCGTCGCCCAGGCTGACCTGGCAGCACAACGGAGGCGCCCTGCCGGCCAGCGTGCGGGTGGTGGACGGGGAGGGCGGATCGCACGCGCTGGTGGTAGACGCCGCGGCGCTGGACGACGAGGGGGACTTCACCGTGCGGGCGGAGAACGAAGCCGGAGCGGCCAAGACCTCAGCAAACCTCTGCGTGCAAGGTGAGAAGATCTACGGATTCTAGTTGTGGCTGCTGTTTATGAAACGGCAGCAAATATCGTGGCAATGCTGTCTCTGAAAGGTGTCCAAAACATCTACCCTCCCACCCAACTGCAACTAACCATATTTATTATTGGGCAGGTGGTACGCGTATTGCAGATTCCTCGGTTGTAAGACACTTAGAACAATCATTGCTCTGGACCAGAGGGTGGCGAACTGTCACCTTTTGTCAGCTGCTTTTACTGATGATGTTAACACAAGAAAGAAACGTCCTGGGGGATCTGGCTAAATAAATGTGCACCATCACCACCGCCATCCGTGTCTAACTCGACGTTTTTAACCTCCGTTCGTTATTTTCTTCTTGGGGAGCCGTTTTTCTTCTTTCACAACGAAATCTGCAGCCTGACAAGCTTCAGATGTTCTCTTGATGTCAATGACACAGAAGAAACATTCGTTAACAGAACTTCTCATCTCTTTCCACAAGTACTAACAGCCTCACCCCCCCGCAATGTTTGTAGATAACCAACAGCAGCAGCCACAACAGAAAGAGGAGGAGCCAGAGAAGCAGCAGCACTGGGGGGCGCCACCTCCGCCTCCAAGCACCACAGGTACCGCCCCCAAAAAGACAACATCACAGACGCCTCCACCTGCATCAACATCTCTACTCCCCTCCCTCCCGCCATCACCAAACCCACTCCCTCGTCGTTTTTCCAGGAGAGGCCGTGGAGTTCATCCGCAAGCTGGAGGACCTGGAGGTGAAGGAGGGCAGTCGAGTGGAGCTTGCCATCGAGATCACCAAGTCGGAGTCGGCGTCCAACGTCATCTGGCAGAAGGACGGCAAGGGTGTGGACAAACACATGGCCACCGTGGTCAGCAAGGGCAGCAAGCACATCCTGGTCATCGAGAACGCCACCGTGCACCACGAGGGAGAGTACATCGCCTCAGTCGGGGAGCAGGAGTGCTCCTGCGAGCTCACTGTAGTCGGTAAGCGACATCTAGATAACTTCCCGTATTGGCGACTTCTCCTATGACATAACTGGCATTTAAAAAATGTTCAGAGCTTCCTCCGGAGTTCGTCCGCAAGCTGGCCCCGGTTCGGGCGACGTCCGGCGACACGGCCACCTTCGAGATCGAGCTGAGCAAGGGAGACGCTTCCGCCCGGTGGCGCAGGAGCGGGGTCGAGCTGAAGCCGGACGGCGAGCGGGTGCGACTCAAGATAGACGGGAAGGTGCAGCGGCTGGAGATCGGGGACGTGAGGACGGCAGACGCCGGGGAGTACTCCTGCACCATCGACGGCTCCACCGCTGTCTGCTCTGCCAGCCTGGAGGTGGAGGAGGCAAAGGTTCGATTAAAAGTACCCTTTCCTTCTGAAGATTGGTGATAGTACTATGTGTATGCGTGTCTGTGTTAATAACGTTCAGGTCACTTTCGTGGAGAAGCCTGGCGACACCACCGTCGGCGACTACGGAACAGACGTCAGAATTGAGGTGAAGCTGTCCAAGGACAACATCAAGGTCAAGTGGACAAAGTAAGTATCCTAAGCAACAGCGTACTGCTAAAATTGACTCCTGCACACGGCGCTTCTAAGAGACTATCTCCTCCCAATCTTACATTCATTCATTCTTCTCCTTTAACATTCCTCCCCCTTCTCCGAGTGGCAATTTGTAAACATTTCTGCTTGCACCTCTAATTACTTTCCAATCCTCACGAGGAGGGAGCATGATGATTATCTCTCCCCCACTGTCAGGAACGACACGGCGATCGACTCCTCCTCTTCCAAGTACAGCCTGGAGTCGTCCGGCGCGTCCCACGCGCTGGTGGTACGCCGAGCGTCCCTGGAGGACATCGCGCGATACTCCTGCCAGGCGGAGAACGTAAGGGCGCAGACGGAGCTGGAGCTGAGGGGCGCTGACGAGAAGATCGAGGTGGCGGACGACGCGGAGACGGCCGGAGACAGGGCCAAGGACGTCACCAAGGGACAGGACGTGGTCTTCACGGTGCCCTTCGGAAAGGGACTGCTCAAGACGCCGGAGGCGGAGTGGACCTTCCAGGGGAAGAGGCTGCAGGACAGCGAGAGGGTGAGTGTGAGATTCGAGACGTCAAGCAACACATATTGCTTCATATCCTTCAACTCGGTGTTTTCTTCAAGGTGACCGTCGCGACCACGCGGACCCACGCCAGCGTCACCGTCAAGCAGGCCGAGCACCAGGACTGCGGCACCTACACCCTCAGGCTCTCAAATGCAGTCTCGGAGGTCAACGTCACCTTCACATTGAGCATTAAAGGTAGAACTGCCGGCAAGACCCCCATTGGAAAGTCTAAAAATATTCGCTATACATAGGAATTTCCTTTTTTTTCCTCATGTTGTTTTGACAAGCGGGCTTCTTCCGATTAACTGCATAGAAATCTTCGTTGCAAAAAAAAAAAAAAGCACTAGATCTTCCGACCGGCCGGCCGAACGCTGTCGTCATTCTCCTTTTCAAGCTCCACGTCAAATGGACGACGAAAGTGGTCGTCTGGCCTTTCCTCCCACCCTCCCCTACACTCCTCCTTCTCCCCACTAAGACCTGATTGAAAAAGGAAAAATGAAGGAGTACAAGGAGAAGGAGTGCACTCCTTCCTCTTCTCTTCCGACTCCTGACATTATAATCCTGCCGTCTGGGGCCTAACCCATCAAGCTAGTAGTACCTGCTTCTACAAGAAACAGCCTGTTTAAAAGGGGGAAAAAACGCTAAGCAGTCCTGTCTGTCTGCATTTATATAGGTGGGGCTGGGAAGCATGTAGCAGTACTTGTGCACAGCACGGTGGCGAGGGAGAAAGGCGAAATCTCCACTTCCCCGACTAATGTAAACAGAAAGCCTCCAAGGTCCACAAGAAGAAGAACGAGCAGAAGATCGGAAGGGCGATAAAGGTGCTTCCTTCCTTCCTTCCTCGCTCCTCCCTCGCCCGAAGGAACGGAAGAAGAGTGAAATTTGATCACTCCCCCCTCTCTCCCATCATGGTGAAGAGGAGGGGCGCGGCGCCCTCCTCCTCTTCCTCCTCGTCTTCGTCCGCCTCCTCCTGGTTCTCCTCGCTCATCTGCGCCTGCGTGCAAGGTGTGCTGGCTCTCTTTGTGGCGTGGTGCGCCGGAATCACCAGGGGACTCGGCGTCCTTTTCGACGGCACCACTGCTACTACTATCACCAACAACAACGCCACCAACAGAGACCCCGCACGAAGCCAGAGTCTCCTTCCGTCACGTCCCTCCTCATCCCGTTGAGTGGCACTTCTTTCATCTCAAGTCCGCATCCTAACTAGCGCGCACGTAGCATGCACATAAATAGGCCAGGGCCTGTACCCCCCAGAAAACCCGCATTAAAATTCGGTGTTGTGCAATCCGCCCTTTTCTCATTCTTGAGTGGACACTTGAATACCTTTTTTTTTCTTCCACAGACAAGCCGAGTCCGCCGCAGGGCCCGGCCAACGTGGAATGGCGCGACGACGACGAAGGCATGGAGCTGCGGTGGAACTTCCCCGAGAGCGACGGCGGCTCCAGGGTGCTGGAGTACATCGTCGAGAGGAGGGAGGTCGGCAAAAAGTCGTGGAAGCAGGTGGGCACCAGTACCCTGACGTCCATCGAGATCCGAGGGCTGAAGAAGAACTCGGCCTACAACTTCCGGGTGATCGCGCGCAACTCGGTGGGGTGCAGCGACCCCTTCATCATCGAGGAGACCTTCACCACCGCCAGGGCAGTGCCAAAGAGCTTGCCAGGAAGACCCGGCCTTCAGGTACCGTTGCACTAAAGCCTACTAGTACTGTATATGCATTACTTAATGTACTCGTATGATGACGGCTTCAAAACGTAGTACAAATTCCACCTACGTACAATTGGTTTGTACTGTACGCTCGTAATATACGAAGGTGGTGGACGTGACGAGCCGGAGCGTGACGCTCCAGTGGAGCCCCCCCACCAACACCGGCGGAGTGGAGCTGACGAGCTACATCGTGGAGAAGCGCTCCTCCAGCGACGCCTCCTGGACCAAGGTGGCCACGGTGGAGCCCTCGGTCACGCTCTTCGTGGTGGACAAGCTGAAGGAGCGCGGCGAGTACCACTTCCGCGTGGCTGCGGAGAACGAGGTCGGCGCCGGGGTGGCCTCCGCTGCCGGGCCCGTCCCGCTGCGCCCGCACGCGCGCCCGCCGGCGGCGCCCTCGGCCCCGCTGGAGATCACCCCGGTGGGCCCGCACGCCATCATGGTGGAGTGGGGCGCCCCGGAGAGCGACGGCGGGGCGCCGCTCGAGGGATACAAGATCGCCGTGAGGGACGCGCGCCGACAGATGTGGATGGAGGTGGGGCGCGTCACCGCGGACATCAAAAAGCTCAAGGTTCAGGATCTGGCGGTAAGTCAGGAAAGGAAAGAGTTTGTTCTAATACGCACCATCTGTATGTCATGAACTAGTGTGTACGGTGTCATTTAACATCTCTTTCTTAATTGATGTCAGGAGGGTCACGAATACTTCATCCGCATCTTCGCCAAGAACGAGATCGGTTTCAGCGATCCCTTGGAAAATGACGACCCTTTCAAGGTCGTCAGACCCGCCGGTGAGAGTCCGTCCTAGTCCTGCACTGTGCAAGTAATCTTAAACCTTTCCTTATGGCTGTAGACTACAAGGAGGAGGACGCGCAGGCTGGCGAGTCCAAGAGGGACGAGACGCCCTCGCTCAGCTTCAGCACGACCGAGTGCTCCTCCTGGATGCGGGAGGCCAACGTCGACGCGGAGATCAAGTCGTACACCACCTCGGCGCTGCTGCGAAGAGACGAGTACTTCTTCAGGATATGGTAAGAGGAGGAGGAGGAGGAGGAAAGGGGGGGAAAAGGTGTTTTCCACGCATCGAACCTAAATCAATTGTGTGCATTTCTTCCTTCCACCCTGTGCAGGTACTACGCGTCGAAGATATTCAAGTAGATCAAATTTAACCCGCTTAGAGAACCATGCAGAAGAGAAGAACAATCTACTACTACTACAACTACACCACTACTGTGATCTTTGTCGACAGATAGAAAAGTTTGTACCTCAGGCAAACAAACTGTGTACACAATTTGTTCCACCCCCCTCCCACTTCCTCCACCCAAAAAAAAAAGAGACTATACCGTACCGCTACTAACACACTTTTAAGTTTAAGGCGCGCCAATTTTTTGATCAAAATTTAAAGAAGAAGAAGAAAAAAAATCACTTTTTTTTTTGCTAAAGCATCCAGAATTCATGCATTCCACACACCCCAAGAATTCTTGTTTTTCTCGTCGTTTCGAATGTGGAAAGAAAACCCTGAAAGATGCGGACCCGGGTATAAAACTGTTACCCGCACCGACCTTTCATTTTTACATCTCGAAACCAGTAACTGTGCGAAATAGCGATGTATGTAAAGTTGTCCTTTTTCGTTTCTAATCGCTCCCCCCTCCTGAGTGGGCCCGAGACCGTAGGGGAAGTACGGCTCGGACCTCTTCTACTCGATGACGGGGGAAGTATCGTTCTGTTCAAGTTTTTTTTTCTTCTGGCCAAAATATAATCAACACAGCATCCAAAAGTGGTGGTAATACTTGTACTACTAATACTGGTAATACTATAATTGTACTTGGCGCGCGTGATGACATTAAAAACTGCATTGTTTGGAGGGGAAAAAAAATCTGATTTGTCCTACCTTGAAGATGACTTATTCGCGGAGGTCCGAGTTGGCCATCATGTCGAGCCCACTTTTGCTTGCCAATGCCAACCTGACATCTCACAGAGCGACTCCCCAGATGGACGGACCTTGGTCCAGGATGTAGAGGGACTCATCCAGTCTCAGAAGATACCGGAGGAGGCGTCGAAAGAATCCCAAGGGTGCGCCGACAGCAGTTTGGATCGATCGATCGGAGCCTCCGATGCCTCCAGTTTGCTGAATTCGGGTCAAAATAACCCTAAAAACCCAGTCAGACAACCTTAAATTTCGCAAGGGAGTTTTAAAAAAATAGCAATTTTTGAAAAGTAAAAGTCGTCAATTAAAAACAAGTTCCTTGTGACCTCCTCTACAGGCTTTGGAGGGAGAAATCCAGCTACTCCTCCCAAATCCCCACGGCGGGAATGGGCTAGGGACCCTCCGGGACAAAATCCGAGAG
>JAAUYM010056220.1_pt1 | contig 21099 bp, 21 predicted proteins | sample 7278001 | NCBI WGS metagenome assembly JAAUYM01 (sample SAMN14350224, study PRJNA611818) | marine sediment metagenome | isolation source: surface marine sediment (1.8m) | place: French Polynesia: Moorea | collected 2018-08
CATCAATGAAGATGACTGCTGGCGACAGTGATCGAGCGCGAGTGAAGAGCTCGGCCACCGCCCGTTCCGAGTCCCCGACGAAGGGCGAGAAGATGGACGCGGCCGACACCGACAGGAACGACGCGCCCACCCTCGACGCGGCAGCGCGAACCAACTTGGTCTTGCCACACCCTGCAATTGCAACGGAGTACGTACAGTAGTAGGTGTAAGAAAACCCACTCCCTCTCCCCGACCAATATTGACCGTCAAAAATATGTCATTTTTTAAAGGAAACATTCAGGTGAATTTGACATTGGACCAACAGTTTTTCCTTGTTTTTAGAACCGCAATCTAATTTCGCCCCAGGGAAGTGCGAGAGTTAAAGATGACAAGGTACATTTCAGACAGAAACCCAATCAGAATTGCTGAGGTATCGACGAGGTGACATTCAGGTATCTGACCTCGCCCCCGTGGTAAGGTAAAATGCTGATGTAGGGATCAGACATAATTAAGACTAGAGTGACAATTTGACCACAAAATACCTCGGTGATACCTCGGAGACATCGCTGAGATTACCAATATTGGTCGGGAATCCTTAGACCAACAATGTGTGTGGGGGCAAACAGTTCTGAGGTCAGATTCCTCAATATTTCGTGGTCTCTGCCTCAGCCGCACTAACCTGGAGGCCCATACAGCAAGCAGCCCTTTGATGGCTTGATGCCATACGTCTTGAAGAGCTCTGGGCACCTAAAGGGCCACTCTATGGCCCTCTGCAGGTGGAGCTTCCCCTCTTCCAGTCCCACCACATCGTCCCATCCCACCGGTGATATTTCGACACTGCCCAGGCCACCCTGCAGATTGGAAGGAGGGACTGCTCGCAGGGCCGACTGCACAACTTCCTCCACCTAAGAGAGAGAGAGAAAGTGGGACTTACATGCACTTAGTTGTCCGACCAATACTGGTACCACTAGAGGCACACTATCGGTGGCACTTCACTGGGTTCGAAAGTATGGGTTGCTGTAGATGTTTTACTGTTTTTTTTTGTGCCAATTTAACATATGATGTTAACTATCACCCAGTTAGTGCCAACCTAGTGGTGGGGATCAAGTGATTTTTTTGAGCCACCAAACTAATGTTTCAGCAAAAAAATATTTACTCTTTACGCCATGGAGTCAAAAAGGTGCACCTTTTTCCGTTCTTGCATCTTTTCTCGCACAGCATCGCAGAGTCTCAGCAGATCTGCCCCCACGTATCCTGGCGTGGCAGCGGCCAACTGCCTGACCAGGTCCATGGATGCATCCCGCCGGAGGAGGAAGGAAAGGATGTCGGCCCTCTCCGAGATGGAGGGCACGCCCAACCACACCTCGGAGCTCAGGCGACCGGCCCTGCGAATGCTCAGATCAACCTGAAAACCCGACCAGATATACCCTTTTTTTGCCTCATCCGTACAAATCGGACATGGTTCAAACATAACTTGTTTTATTACTTTGTAATAAAATTTTATTACTCTGTTAAAAAAGTGGCCAAAAATTGCTAATACACCTGGTATTTATCTAAGTTTTTGAGAAATTCATGAAAATGATAGGATTTCAATAAAAAAAAAACAATTCTTTCACCTCTTGAATCTTGGAGGTGACTCCCACAACCACAAGGCTGCTGGAGGTTTTGTGCAGAAGGTCTAAGTTTGTCAGAATGGCGAGTAAGTTCTGGAGTTCGTGTGCTCTGGCACCTTCTCTTCGTGGACAGAGGATTTCTAAAATAAAAACATGTGTAAGCAATGTTTCCTACAAAAAAGGGAGACAATGACTGCAAATTACTACATTCTAGGTAAATGTTTCAGACCAACTTCAGGGCCCAACATGTGTGTATGTACATGTATGTACACTAGTACATACAACATACCTATGTCGTCCAGCACCAACATAGTCCGACCTTCCTTGGCGTGCAGACCGCACTCGCGAAAAACTCTGGAGATTTCCTTGGCAGTCTCCCCCTCCTCCGACCTCAGCAGCTCAGAAGAGTGGATGCTCTTTACCAAAAAGGACCTCTCCACGGCCACCTCTGCGAGCAGGGAGGTCTTTCCGCATCCGGGAGGGCCACTCAGCAGGACTCCCCTGAAACTCCGGTGGCTCCTCCTCCGGTCGAGTATCCTGCCCAAAGTCTCCTTCTGCCTTGACAGCCCACCGGTGCGGCCACCACCACCACTGCTGCCGCCATCATCACGGAGACTCTCCAGCCTCTCCCGACAGACCTGCCGGCTGATTACGAGTCTCGTCCGTCCTGGAGTCACGGTGAAAACCGACGGTCCTCCTCCACCTCCACCTGCATCTGCAGCTTTCACCAGCACGGCACTGGTCTCTCCCATCAAGGAGCCCAGCCTGGTCCCCGCCAGGCACACCACCGCGCCGATCTTCAGCAGGAGCGCCTCCAGTGCCACCGCCAGCTCGTCTGCACACGCTTTGACGTCCACCCTCGCGGTTACGACCATCACATCCACGTAGGAGGCGGATGCTATCTCGAACACAGGCTGGATGTCGCTTGCTCTCAGCCGGCGGGATGACACAAAGTAATCTGAAAGCCGGTCCAGGTGTAAGGCCAGGGCCTTCAGGCAGCAGATGTTGTCCTGCCCCATGATGGACACTGTCAGATTTACACTGACGTGACTCGCACTGCCAGAGAGTCTCAACATTGGCCGACATAGGAAGGTCAGGTCTTTCCCGGCACATATTTCCACTGCCTTTGGAAGTCTGCTTCCACAAGCTCTCCACAGGAGTCTCGCGGGGAGGGAGCTACCCTGTGTGAGCCTCTCACGGTGCACAGCGACAAAGTCAGTTGTCGTAGTCATCATCACCTGCAAAAAGGCAAAGGAAAACGACAATAACTAGTACATACTCTGCCACTTTCACTCAGTTGAAAAGAATGCCTTTTATCTGACATGCGAGACAGATCTTCTTGCCGTCCACCATCCAGTGGGAGTACATGGGGATAAGCCTGGGGAGGGGGAGCCTCGCGGCCATAAAAGCTGGCCAGTAGATGGCGTGAAATTCAGGATGTACTTGCCAATGACGTGGACGTCCACAGGCCAGCTGGGGCTAGAAGGCAACTCGTCCTCAGACACTGTCAGATAGTTAGCCAGCGCATCCAGCCACACATAGTACACAACCTGCTCCGGATCGTCAGAAATTGGGATTCCCCACCAGAGTCACCAACGCAGCCAGGATATGGACAGCTTGTCCAAGGAGCCTTTCTCCGAGAGGAGGCTGCTCATGTGCCCCTTGAACAAGGCTGGATGAATCACATTAACTCTCCTCAAGCCACTACTGAGTCGCAGGCTTAAACTGGCCCAGGTTGAAGACGTAGTTGTCCTCCTGCACCCACTCCACAGGTTGTCCCGATTCCACAAACACTCTGGCTCCCTCACCGTCCTCACCTCTGTCTGTGACTTCGACAGAAATGTCTCGTCGGGCATGCGGATGAGGATGAGGAGGAAGGGAGCAGTCTCAAACGGTGCCGGAACATCACTAGTAACTACTACCGTATTAGTCTCAAAAAAGAGAAAGGACCAGGAAGTCCAGTCCAAACTTCATGCTGGATGTTCCAAACTTTCCAAATGTCCTAGACCAAACCTTGGTACTGCAGTTGGTGGTGTTATGCTTGTGTCACTCTCACCAGGACACTTTTTCCTGCGTGGTTTTTTTTGTTGTTTTGTTTGTTTCACGTTTACAGCTGATTTTGCTGCAAAAGAAAACATCGACAGCTGCAGAGAGAAGAAATAAATCTCGCCAGGGGCGCCACTGTAGGGGAAGGCGGACGCACTTGCGCTGCGTGAGAGCCCAGGGTGACCAAAAACTTTGGCGAGAAAGTCACCCTCTTTTGACCCACGCCACTACTGGAGGGGAAGGACGTTCTGGCCACTCTGGCAACTCCGTCTCTCTCTCCCCGCCGAGATCAACAGGGGGGGATTTGTCCTCGGCACAGACTCAGCGCAGCTGCGCAGGCTCTCTCTCCTCATGGAAGGAAGGAAGGAAGGAATCTGCACTCTGCAGCATGGCTGGCCAGTAGAAGGAAGAAGAGCCATCGGCTCTCCTCTTCATTTTTTTTTCCAAATCCAGCCAGCGGACGGAGGAGGAGGACGAGGAAGAAGAAAAAAAAATGGTGAACCTTTCGATCGTTCGTTCCTCGTGGCACTGAAAGTCCTAGGTGTAACTGGCCCCCCTGGACCTGCGTTCCTGGCGTCTGGACCCAGGTAAGCCAGGTCAGGGAACACGACCTGCTCTGCTCCTCTTTCTTGTCGCCTCGACCTAAACACGCTGGTGAGCCGAGATCTCATTCACTGTCCCCAAGGGGGGGGGGGGTCCGAAGTCCAACTTTGGGACCACTGACAGCCCACCCTTTAGGTGCTTCGCCTCTCACCTTGCCTTTGAAACGCGTATAGTCAGTCCATGTAATGCAACAGAATTGTGATTCTGTTTGAAGGTTTTGACCGACGTAAGATTTCGAAAATAAAAAATAATAAAAATAAACCCGGGCAGGAAATGTTGAGTAGTATAAAGAGCAAATAAGAAGTCCGTCCGCCGCGCTCTAAAGTCCCTTTTCAACTTCCTCTCCGCTAGTACGCCATGGATGATCACCCTCCCGGTCGCCCCCTGCGCCGCCTGGCGTCGCCCCCTCACCCCTCCGCCTCTTCGTCTTCGTCTTCGCACTTCACCCCCTTCCCCTTCGGCTCCCCGCTGACCCACGTGGACCGCTCCGTCCTGAGCCCCTGGTCCGCGCAGGTCGACAGCAATGGCGTCAGGAGGGCCTCGGCCGGGTCGTCCTCCAACAACTCTTCGTCGGGACCCGCGGAGGAGTCGGCCGCCGCCGCAGCTGCCTCCGCCGCCATGATCACCAGGCCGAGGATGAGAGGAAGGGACTTCTACGGGGGTGAGAGGAGAGCGGAGAGGTTCCTGTTCTGACTGCCTTCTAAGGTATAAATTATCACTAATTACTTGTTCAGGTCGCGTTTCGTTTGGCGGCGCCCCTTCGCCCTCGTCTCTCTCCCTGAGCGCCACCGGTGGCGCCGGAGCTGGCGCCGGCGCGGCGGCGTCGTTCCTGCGCCGCTCGAACCGTCTGCTCGCCTCTTCTCCCTACTTTAGTCAGGACAGGTTGGCGCAGCGCCAGCAGAGGAGGCAGCGCGCCAGAGACAATTCCGCCCAGGACCAAACCGGCGCCGGAATTAACACGACCAACGAGGAACAGCACAAGGTAAAACCGACTGGATATAGTAATGTATTATTGTATATGTAGTAGAAATGCGTTTAGTAAATTTCAAGTCTGCCTTTATTTCCCAGTCTCATGGTGAGTCGCGCTTCGGCGCTCCGGTGGACCGCGGCGACGTGTCCGGGAGCTGCGCCATAAGCACCACGGCGAAGACCATACTGGACACCCTGGAGCGCATGAACACACCGGTGAGGGACGCGCAGAAGATTCCGGTGCCCAGGGCGGAGAGGAGGAGGCAGATAGCGGAGGACCTGTTGGAGAGCACCTCGGGGTCGCTCCTGTCAGGTCCGTACCGGAGTCGGCGGAGACCAAGGCTGTCGTTGCCGGCCGCGTCCGCCGCCGCCGGGACCAACTCCAGTGGGTTTCTGAGCGGACCCCCACTCAGGTCCAACCTGTTTGCTCCCCTGGCCGGCTCTCCAAGAAGATCGCAACAACGGCAACAGCCTGAACCAAGACTCACCCGGCTGGAGCCAAGGCCAACCGTCTCCTCCAGCACGGCGAAAACCCGGTCCTCTTTGGAGGCAAGCAAGCCGGCGGCAACACCCTTCCCGGCGGGCTTCTTCGCCAACGCGTTCTCATCGTCCTCCACAGCAACAGCAACAGCAGCAGCAAGTGCACCTCCGCCAAACGTCTCCGTGAAGGAAGTTCCCTCGTCGGGAAGGATGGAGACGGGAGGGAAGGTCCGTGCCAAGGTCACGGAGAAGGCCCGGGTGAGGGCGGAGAAGGCCCTGGACGGCGGAGGAGGAGTTGACGAGGGCGCGCCGGCGATTCCGGATTACCTGAGTAGGGCCGGCGCCAGCGCCAGCGTCTTCGCCGGGATGACCTCCCTGCCGCAGTTTCAGTTTTCCAGTCCCAAGAAGGTGGGCGAGTCGGCGACTGCCGGCGAGAAAAGCAGTAGCAGCCCGCTGGGGAACCTGACCCCGGAGAGGGGCACCACGCGGAAGTTGGAGGCGGACCAGGCTGTGCTGACCAGTCCCGACCTAAACCCGGCGGACAGCCCGCTCCCGGCAAGTGCCACAGGCCCCGGCGGTGGCAGGCGAAGGCTGAGGGATGTCTCCGCCGTCGTCGTCCCGCCGTTCCCCGACCCGGTGTCGGTGATGCAGGGCCTCTTCGCCACTTCCAAAAAGAGCGCGCCGGCGTCGTCGACCAGTGTCGCCACTAGCGTTTCGGCGACGCCCCTGACCAACGGGATGAACGGCGGAGACGAGGAGGAAGGCGAGGAGGTGGGGGACGGTGGGTACGGAAAAGCCGGCTCCTCCTTCAAGTTCAGCGCCCCCAACCAGCTCAAGAAGAAGACCTCCGGGAACAGCTGGGCCCATAAGGGCAACGCGTGCTGCTACAGCTTCGATTTCAGCAGCCCGGTCAACGTGGCGTCGAGGGACGAGTCCTGAAGATGTCGGAAACAGGAAGAGGATTGCTTAGAACAACAACAACAACTCCGAAAACAGATCATGCTCACACAAGACGCGAGGATATCGTCGACGTGATGTCTAACTCCCCTCCCCTCCTCCCCAAGAGTCGTGGTGGTGGTGGTGTTGTGCAACTCTTTTCGTCGTCTCGTTCCAGGCTTCGGTGTGAGTGAGACAAGTAAGTGGTGGATATTTATCTCTTTTTCTCGTAGTCTGCTACTATTACAACTACCTGCATACTACCAAAACCTTGAACAGGCGAGGGACTCTCTGCAGGTTGAAAGGGACAAGTTTAAAGACAGAAAACCATCTATTTAGTGTTTTTGTAAAGGAAAAAGGGACAGAAGAGTCTATCGAGTCAGCAGCCAACAGCCAGAGTCCCTGGTAAGAAGAAATCAGCACATTTTGAAGACCTTGAAGAAGAGAAAAATATCATCGGTGGAAAAAAAAATCATTTGTTTGTTTCTTTGTCCGTGACTCCCAAACTTGAGAGAGAAGTATAATTAATAAAAAATCCCAATAAAATGTGCTTTAATCTGTTACCTGGTTAACATGCGGTACGCACTTCTTATTGGCAGTTATGGCGTAATTATTGGCATCTCTGAATTATTTAACCGGTTTCGCCTCTACCAGCATTCAATGCTCTGTACTTGCTTTCACAGGCCAGTAGTACTTCATAAATGATACAAGAGAGAACGCTGTGGAAATAGCCGATTATTGCATACGTACAATTTAATTTTGCTGCAACTTTCGAGAAGAAAAAACCAGTACTGAGGTGAAGAAGACTTTAAATTCTGGTGTTGTGCAGGAACTCTTCTATCACAGCTGCAACTACTCCGTCAAGAGTATGGCAAGACTGGAGGTCACGAGTTGATGAATCCCGGGGGAAAGAAAACCTGCGTGGACGCCGCCAGCCTGACCTCCGCAGGGTTGCCGGACCAGGAGCTTTTGTACGCGGGGTTTAACGGGGAAAGCTGAACCTCCACCCACTCCCGGTCGGTCAGACTGGAAGCGACAATAAATTACAAATGTACACGTGTCACCACGCAGTACCCGCATATTTCCGCACCTCTTTCTAGTCCCTCTGTTTCTATCGACGCTCTCGCTGTACTTGACAGCGCCCGAGATGGTTGGTACCGAGGACGACATGGGCAGGGGTCGGTTGGATGCCGACGCAGCCACGGAAACGATGGTCTCGCTGCTGGATACCTCGACCAAGGAGCCTCCCGCGTCCGGCGCGTGGGCAGACGAAGAGGACGAGGAGGAGGAGGTTGATGGCGGAGACGGAATTGGCGGGAGGACTGGCGCGCGGCCCCAGCTTGCCTCCGGGCGGCTGAGATCCGCCTCTCGACGAGGTTCCGGGCCGCCGTCGCGGCCGTCCTGTCCTTCTCTTCCTCCTTCCTGTTCTCCCGGGGACGCACGCCGCTGGTTTTTCTGGTAGTGTAAGCGGGGCTGGATGATTCCGTGTCGACCAGTCATTGTCGTTGCTGTCAGAAATGGTTGAGGGGTCTATTAATTATTAAGGATAGTGTGAAAGACGAGTTAGATTGTATACTGTACACAAAGTTGCTATGCTAATTTTTATACGACTTTTTCACTACCATATCACTGCAAAATTTTCCAAAACTGTCCTGCACGGATGACGATAGTGATCGGGTTGGCGGGCTACACGCCGCAGAAGCCAGGAACCAAGTTTGATCTTCTTAGTGCCAAAAGTTCTGTCGGCGTAAGGTGGGCGGAAGGCTTGGCTAGCTGATTTAGGATTTGAGTGCCAGCGCCCCTCTTACACTTTTTGTCGGTCGCCCCTTTCTGTTTGGAGGGTAATTTTCCAGGGCCCGTTTCTTTCGTGTGACCTCCGTAACCTTTCGGGTCACGTCCTCCAACCTCCTTCGTGTGAACTTCCTTCTTCGAATCCAGCTCTAGTTGTACGTCTCCACCGGTCTGCCTGGTGTGACCGCCATAGGACTTGGGGTCTTTGCCGTCGCTAGTCTTAGTGTGGGGCTTCGTCATGTCCTCCATGATGACGCCGTCGCCGCCCACCTGCTTGGTGTGGCCCCCGTACGTCCTGGGACTGTCATCCTTTCCCAACTCGACCGTGTGCGTCCTCTTCTTCGGGTCCAGCCCGCTGTTTCCTCCTCCTCCTCCTTCGCCACTCGTGGCAGAGAGGCCCGTAGAGTTCATAACCTCGATGCCCCCGCCGCCGCCGCCGCCGCCCATGGAATGAAACTGGATGGAGTCCCCCCTGAGGCACAGTCTGACAATGTTGTCCTTGCACTCGGGCTTGGCGCAGTAGTGCACGTGGAACTTCTTCCCCTTGGCCATCATCTTGATGATCCCCGTCTGCGGGATCGTCTTGGTCGCCTTCTCCTCCTGCTCCGGCGAGGAGGCCTTGCTCTTCTCCCTGTAGATTTTCGTCCCCCCTCCTCCTCCTCCTTCTCCCCTACCTGCAAGCCTGGTGGTCGGACGAGAGGCCGGCAGAGACCTCACCAACCTCATCCACCCGCTCGTGGGTCTGGCCCCGTGGGCGGCCGCCCCGCCTTTCTCCTCCTTTGGGAGGTCAGCCCCCTTCTCCTTGGTCTTCTCGTCTCCCGCCGTGGAGGCCGGCGGAGACGCCGCCGGGGAGACTGTCAACGATTCCAGTTCCGCCTCCGCCGCCTCCCCCTGCAGCGACCCCGAGACCTCTGACGGCCCGACCCCCTCGCCCTGGTAGGAGACTTCCACCCCGGGTCCGAGTCCCTCGGCGAGGGCGTCCAGCCCGAACTGCTCCGTCGAGTTGACCTCCTTCAGAAACGGCAGGTCCTCCTCCTCCTCCTCCTCCACCACGAACTGGACCGTCCTGGACTCGATGGTCTCCGCTGAGGCCGCCTCCCCGTCCAGCGACTCCGACTCCGAGCACCCCGCCACCGTGTCCTGCGGGGAGGCGCTCTCGCTGAGCGAGGACGGGTCGGCCACCGTGTTCTGCGGGGACAGCGACGAGAAGGACATGGTCGGGTTGGAGGCGGCGGACGCGGCGGTGTCTTCCGGCGACTGCACCAGGTAGGGCTGGCCCAGGTCGTCGCAGGCGATGCCGGTCATGAAGTAGGGCTCCGCCGCGGCCGTCGTGTCCACCTCCACGGGGAGGGAGCCTGCCTCGGCTCCTCCGGCAGTTGCCGCCGAACCCTCCTCGGCACTGGCGGTGGCGGGGGGAGACCGGTTGGCATCCTCTTGACTGCTGCTTCTCTTGATGTCGGAGACTGTCTTGATGTTGCTGCTGCTGCCGCTGTTGGTGCTGCTGCTCCTGTCGTACTTGCTGAACTGCCTTTCTCTTTCCATGTCGTACTTGAAGGATGTCATACACACACAAGGGGAGGGGGGGTGGAAGGAACAAGATTTAGATCAAAGGGTGGGTGGGGGTCTTGACTCTACCACTGAATAAAAACCTGGTAGTTTCCCATATTTTGAGTTAAACAAATGTTTGTGCTACGTTTTAATACATTGAGGGAGTCTATCAGTTACAGTGGAATCTCGATTTCACGCACCGGTATAATACTATGCCGTATATAAATCCAGATTTAGTGCAAAGCTGAGATGCATTACTGTTTTATAAAATGATGGATTTGTAGGCGTAGTATTATTCCAAAATAGATATTATATTAAATCTTTTTATAAATAAATGGCCAGTTATTCAAGTATGCAATTTCATATTAGCAAATGTGGTATGTATGTAGTAATGCAGTAAGTAGGTACCGTACTTACCTAGTATGGTACAACATCAACTTTGTCGTTCTCACCCAAATTGTTGAACGCAGACCCGGCGAATACGCTCCAACTGACGATGTCGGCCCTCTGCTTGAGGCTAGAGAGGGCGAAGCTGACGATGATGCACCCGAAGACGATGAGGACGACGAGGACGAGGCTCCAGAAGTACCAGGAGGAGAAGAGGTGCGGGGACTCCGGCGCGGCCTGCTTGAAGCAGCAGGAGTGTCCGCAGCAGTACTGGTCCGCAATCCGGCACCTGTCGTGGGTGGTAGGTAGGTAGGTAGACTAGGCTGCTCAAGCGAGCTGTCTAAGAAAAAAAAAAAGAAAAGAAAAAAGAAAAGGGTTTCGCCAAGTCCGGGGCTCACCTGTACATGAAGGTGTAGTTCCCCAGGGAGAAGGTGCACACGTAGAAGAGCGACGGGGAAGACATGATGACGATTTACAGTTGCGGTACTACTATGTAATATGTATATGCGAAACTAAGTTAAGCACACACGCAAAAAAAAGTAGCCAGGAGCTGGGGTGGAACAAAGGAGCGGGCCTTTGTTCAAGGACAAGGCTGTTATATTACGAATATGACGGGCCTGGAACGCGTGCGGAGAGAGAGAGAGTTAGAGAAAGAGAGTTTTTGTCTGAAGGTCAGTTCTGCGTCTCTTCCTCTTCTCTCTCTCACTCTCCGCCTCCCTGTCTCATCGATTTGTGGTAAGTCCCCCCCCTCTCCCTCAAAATTGCTACCTTTACGGAGAAATAAAGAAACTTGTGACACGCATGAAAGTACGAAGAGGAACACAGCGCGAGATCTGCCTTGCGGCGAATTATGGTTTTTTTTTTTTTAATAAGAGAGAAAATACATTACAATGTAAGAAGTAAGAACCAGTGTTGCTTGGCAGCAACGTGGAGACGAGCTTCTCAGAGTGAAGAAAATACGTTGTACAAGTTACCTACCTACCTACCTACATCATGCTAACATATTACTGTAATAGTCAGTACTGGCTTTCTCTTCTTTCCGTATTAGTACATACTATACGTACGTACAAGTACGTACGTATGTTTATTGTTTAGTATGCACTTCTAATCTGCCTTTCCCGGACTTTCGTTGTCCGATCTCCTTTCCGACGGCGGCGGCGGCGGCGGCGGCGGCGGAGGCGGCGGCGGCGGCGGAGGCGGCGGAGGCGGCTGCGGCGGCGGCGGCGGATCCCAATAAATTATGGATAAATGCCGTCCACTTCCTCCCTCCTATTGGAAGAGAGAGAGAGAGAGAGAGAGAGAGAAGCAGAGGCGTGGTATGCAATACCGCCAAAAGGACCGATGATGATGGCGTGAAAAAGGATGTTTTTATTCCGTCCTCCCTCCCTCCCTCCCTCTCCCCACCATGCCTTCCCCGGTGTGGATTTAGTAAAGGACGACTTTGCTGCAGCAACATTTGCATGACATTTGTGAGACCGCCTGTTTGCATGCGCTGACTTGAATATGGAAAAAAAAATCCACTTACAAAACTTCTGCTGGATTATAGTAATGTCTTTCAGGAGACTGTCCGAGAGAAGATTTGCGAATTGGTGAAGAAGGTACTGCAAGTATTCCAAGACTTTTGCCGCTACTTGTATCACATTACTACTACATATTACAACTAAGAAAAGCTGTGCTGATGTGCACACACACGTAGAGACGGGCATCGTCTCAGAGAAAGACTGCCGGTGTCTAATCTCATGTCTCATCATATTTGGTTGCTGGAAGAAAGAAGGATTCTCCATTTAAGAAAGAAAAATTAATAAGTAAAAGCACAACCTGGTCACTAGATGCCACTCCTGTCTACGACCCTCCACTGCGCAAGTCTGTTTCTCTCCCCCCCCCTCCCCTCCACTCTGCCTTTCCAACGCACCCTAGGGAGAGAGAGGGACAGTTTGCGTGCGTTTCCTTTCTCATAGCTTCCTTCTCCCTCTTCCAGACCCGCCCAGAGTTAGCTGCTGAAAGGAGAATCGTTACTGGCAAGCCTCTGGATTCTGTTCTGTTACAGAGAAAAACTGGGTGCTGGTGAGTGTGCTAGTGGTGTAGGTACACGTTTGTACAACTATACGACAGTGGTGTACCCATTATACTTATAATAAACTTGGATAGTAATTTCCGCTTGTTTACTTGAACATTTTAATAATCTGACGTTCTTATGAAAGAAAAAGCGTAAAGTACCACTAGCAGAGCACGTACATCTAGTCTTCGTTAGACTGAGCACGTGTATAGTACAGGGCGTTTTAAGTTCACCCTGTTAATTGGTGTATTACACAGGTACAATACCGGTACATAGTATACTGTATGTGTTTTTTTTTAACTTTGGGTTAGAAACAAGGTGTAGCTTCTAAAGCAGCCAGATTTTTGGTGAGAGATAATGAAGTCTTCACTGAGTTACTATGACGTCGGGTGAATCATTCATCATTTGCCTCTACGTACTAGTGCGTGATGATACCGTGCCGTCTTGAAGTCCGTTCTTACCTATCTGACTCCTCGTTTTCCCCAAGCTTTGCCCAAAGCCAGGCATGTTAGCAGGCCTGCTATTGTGCATGTGCAGAGATCAGGGGCCAAGCTACCTGCGTGGGTCTAAATAAATCTACTACTACTTGGAGACCTTGTCCATAGCATGGAGAGCCATCTGCTCAGCGTAATTGTAAATTTAGAAAAAAATTGGTGGTTGTCCACCAAGCACGAGAGGTTTTCCCGACCGGTCGGTAGTGTGAGTGCTCCATCCGCGCTGAGCTACGTAGTAGAACTCATTACCGAGCATTACGGAGCACATCTGTTCACTTCACAACTGCTTCAGATGTTGCTACTCTATTTTTTTTACTACTCGCCCACGTTTAAAACACTGTTGAATTTTTTTTTCAAGTGAACAGATCAGGTTCCAGGATGATGATGCCAGGATCGGTGGTGCCCAGTGCCCTTCTCCTCCTCCTCCTCATCAGCATCACCCTGGGCATTTTGGCATCAACGGCAGTAGCAGAAGACAGCCAACCTTGGACCATTGACGTAAGGAGCAGCTACGTACAAGTTTAACATTTGATTCATGTCATGAATCAAAAGAGTCGTGTTGACCTGTTGTTTAATAGGTGTTGTGTTGTTGTACAGTACCGTACATTAAAATTCGCTTATAAGAACTGGAGTTTTTTGCCCTCGTGGCCAATGATGATGAAATTTCTTCATCTTCATTTTTAGGAGCTGAGGTTGTTAGTGAGGTCTCGCCTCGCCAAAGACGAAAGTTCGTCGCCCTGTGACCAACTTCCGGATGGCGGCGGTGGCGGCGACCGCGGTGGCGGAAGAGGAGGAGAACTTGATGGACTCTGCAGGGCGTTGGAGCTCTGCTACAGGTCGGAAGAGACAAGGTGGGCGCGGAGTGCTTGATTGCAATTTTTTTTTTTTTTTGTGATCAAATTTAGCTCTCATTATACAGAGAAACCAGGTTGAAAATAATTTTATTTTTAACTTGATTGACTTATGTAAGCCTCACTTTTCTGGCGTGACTTCATCATTCCTAATGAATTGATTGACTGAGCAGAAAAGTGCGCTGTGGGCGGGTAGTGAATCTCGACCTTTTTGCCTCCCTCATCAGGAGCTCCAAGGACAGCGACCAGCCGCCGTCACAGGGAAGCGACTCCAGCTCGTCCTCGGCGGCACTGGGAGATCAGGCTGACACGAAGCAGTCCAGGTGGGTGAGAAGGAGGATCGAGGAGTCTGACCAATCCTCCTTATTGGATTATGGAGATTGGAGACTGAACAGACCAACTCCATCGTAAAGTGGTGACTGCTGGCTCTTCTCTCCGGGAATGACGTTGTATACTGGATGTAGTAACTGTTCCTGTCTATTTAATGTGCGGACTTTTTTTCATCTGCAATGCAAGCACAGTTGAACGTGTGTGTGTGTGTGTTATTTTCCCCCTCCGCCAAATTATAGTGTCCTGCGTAATGATAAAATTGTCTCTTAGCGCATTGATTTTTGTTTCTAGTGCTACAGGAGCTTCACTTCGTTCTCTCTTTGTCCAGGAAGCCCAGCTCCGCCTCGGTGTGGGGCTACGGCATCCTCTGCGTCACCCTGATCAGCGCCATGTCCGTCATGGGCGTCGGTGTCCTCCCGTTCATGTCCAAGTCCTTCTACAGCAGCCTCCTCACCGCCCTCATCGGGCTGGCCGTCGGGTCGCTCTCCGGGTCGGCCCTCTTCCACCTCATCCCGTCGGCCTTCGGGCTGGCCGACGTCGGATCTTTCCCTCACCACTCCTACCTCAACGTCTCCATCGTCATCTGGGGCGGCGTCTACGGGTTCTTCGTCATCGAGAGGCTTCTCAAAATGTTCATGGAGGTCAAGAGCAGGGATCAAGGTGGGATTAAGCCGTCACTGAATGTTGACATTACGCCAACAAACATGCTTTATACTACAAAACTTTTTTTTTGCAATCAAGACGTTCGAGATCACGGCCACGGCAAACACCACCACCACCACCACAATCGGAGAAAGAGGACCGAGCACCCCAAGCACAACGGTGGAGGCTCCTCAGCGAGGAGTAACAACAACCCAGACCCGGGGACCATGGCCATCATCCAGGAGGAGTCCAGGGATCCCATACTCAAGGGCGGCAGCGATGGTGCAGACGGCGATGACGGTGACGACGGTGATGCCGCTGTCGTCGGGGAAGGAGGAGAGGATAGCGGCGGCGAAGGCAGGAATTCTTCCACCAGGGAGGTGGCCTTCTCCAAAGGCGGATGCGTCGGGTTGGGCACTGAAGAGGTACGAGCTCCACTGTGCCAACTCGTCAGATAGTCTTGGCGACCCACTTCTGGGTCGAGACCCACAGGTTGAGAAGCTCTAATGCAAGGTAGAAGGTGACTTTTTTTTCCAGGTGTACGAGCAGTCTAAGCCTGCCATGCGAGCCAGCTTCGGTCACCTGGAGAGGCCGGCTCACATCGACAACAGGCCCACTGTCGACCAGGTCAGTTAGGAGTGGGTTCGGGTAGAGTCCGGGCCTGCCAGCCCTAGGCACTTCGGACCGCGCAAGACCCCTCTTTTTAAAAAAAGCAAGATTTGGCAATGGCAGAAGATTAAATTACACTGGGACTTGTCACAACAAAAAAATATGCAACTTTCTGATCTGAGGCCTTCTTCTGCCCATAATAGCCATTTTTTTTCATTTTTGGGCATAAAATGCGTACCCCATACGGCCATCCAACTTAATTTCCAAAATAAATCTGTCCAAAATCAAATATTAACTACTATGTACCTTTTCCTATTTTGAACAACACTTTGGGAGCTGTCACTTTGATCCATTTTAACACATAATTTACTTATCAGTACACAAGGAAGTTCAGCGACACCTCCTCGATTGGTTCCAGCAAATCTGACCCACTTACTTAGTGCTTGATCCACTTGTCCAGCGATCCACTTATCCGTGTTTTTCCACTGTACCCCGCAGGTGTCCCGCTCTTTGGAGCAGAGCCAGTCTCCCATCGCCACCGTCGCCTGGATGATCATCTTCGGCGACGGCGTGCACAACTTCATCGACGGCCTCAGCATCGGCGCGGCCTTCTCCGAGTCCATCCTGACGGGCATCTCCGTCTCCGTGGCTGTCCTCTGCGAGGAGTTCCCGCACGAGCTCGGCGACTTCGCCGTCCTGCTCAACTCCGGAATGACCATGAGACAGGTCAGTGGGGGGGGGGCCGTGGGGGGGAGCCCGGGGGGGAGTAAAGAAAGAAAATGGTGTTTTTCAAGCTTGTTGCAGCGATCGTCTTTAACATCACACTCTCTAGGCGATGTCTTACAACTTCCTGTCCGCCTGCACCTGCTACCTGGGCCTGGTCATCGGCATCCTACTTGGGGAACTGCACATGGCCAACCAGGTACAAAACTTTGAGTCAATCAACAGTACACGTACGGATTATTTTACATCCTTCTTGGTCTTTGATTCGGTAAAGAATCTCGATTAATTTTTTTCCTTCTCCCGGATACCGCCTAAACTCGGTTCCAGCAAGGTTGATGCACTTAAGCGATCGATCCACTTGTCCGTGTTCTTTTCCCGTAAATCCGACCCTACCTATGCTAGGCCTCCGAAGCACTAAGCTTTATTGCTCTTTTTTTTTCAGTACATTTTCGCGCTAGCTGGTGGAATGTTCCTGTACATTGCGCTGGTGGACATGGTGCCGGAGCTCAACGAGACGGTGGACCAGGTGAGTAAGGATTTTTAAATGTTTCGTGTCCTTAGAACGAGCTGATATTCAGATTCACTAGGTAGAGGCATTCAAGCCATTTCAGTTCGAAAAACAAAAAATCTCAATTTACTTGAGATATGACAGATCAGTGAGCAAAGAAAACATTAAAGTACATTCAAATTTTCCACAATAAATCAGCCTCTTTTTTTTTACCGATCTCTCTCAAAGGCCTACAAGTCCTTGCCAAGTGACGAAGGCGAAGGAGGCGACGGAGGCGGCGGCTGCCTGAAGAGGAGCCTCCTGGTCTTCCTGCTGCAGAACGTTGGCATCTCTGTAGGGATTGCCTCGCTCTTCATCCTGGCCAAGTTCCAGGACGACATCCAGATATCCATGTGAAACAAAGAGGTCGAACGCAGAACTTTAGAAACTCCCAGGGACGAAGAAACTTAGAAGAAAACCCGTTCAAGAAATTGCATTAAAAAAAAGTATGACATGGGTTGTGTGGACTCATCTCTGGATGTGCAAACGTTGTCGAACTTTTTTCCCTTTGTCCTCTTCAAGACTGTGTGATCTGAAAACGAAGTTTGAGAGTGCTATTATATCACATACTGCAGTAATACGGGATGTCCGTGAACAGAAAAAAAAAACTTAATGCTTTTTTTTACAAAAAAAATATATATATAGTTTTCTTACAAATTTCACAAATTGGTGTCTTTTGAAAAGGCTGTATTTCAAAATTAACTTCACATTTCAATAAGTAAGTTAATTTACCATTATTAATATTTTTATGGAGTACATACACCTCGATAAAATATGATGTTCGGGGCTTTTTTTTCTTCAAGTGGACATCCTGGTACGAAATCGGGTAAACACTAAAAGTGGTTGCTGTTGCAAAGATGAAGAGCAACAGCAGTCCCGATTCTCTCAGATGATGCTGTGCCTTCCCTCTCTCTCTCCCGTTCCCTCCTTTCAGTTACTCTCTCGTGCTGTGTACGTAGACATGCAAGTTATCCTACTATTACATAAAAGTACAGTAGAACGCAGATAAGTGTGTCACCTTGGGACCTGGCAAATTGAAATCATGTGATTCACTCATCAGCAGAAATTTTAAATACTATACCAACTAAGTTGGTTCTGACAAATTTGATCCACTTGTCCAGTGACCCTTGATCCATTTATCCGTGTGGTACTGTACTTGAATCGTGTACATGCAAGTTACCCTACAATCCTCCAGCTACTTCAACACAAATGTATTAATGAAGACACATCGTTTATGGAATTTCGAGTTGTTGACACAAAACAACTTTATTCATTGTTCCTCCTGATCTTACCTAGTACTATATCAAGCATCAGTGCTGCCATATGGTACATTTTATAGCAAAAGCACCAAAAATCTGGGATACTGTATCTGGCACACAAAAATTTTGAAGTTTGTAAAATGTACGATATGTCATATTTTTTTAGGAGGCATTACTTACAGTGCTGTTGAGCACACAACATTTTGTGCTGGTGGTACAGCAAGCAAACATTTTAAATCCGGTATAGTTTGCAGAAAAATTTGGCAAATGCTTCTGGCACAGACTAGACAATAAGTTATTTTACAGCTATTTTGTTTCAACAAGGGTTTCTTGGACCTTGTGGGATATACAAATGTATTAAGTCTACTAAGTAAAGGTCATTATGGTTTATGGCTATTTTCACACTTGTGTTGATCTACTGTTGAGCCAAGGTTGGGCTATTTACAGGCTCTTTAAGACCTAGCAACTGTTAGTTAGCAACACTGTTTGTGAAACATGGGAAGGGACAAAGATGAGGGCGGCTGCGGCTGCTACTGCAGAGGAGAGGAGGAGGAAGGGGCTGTTCCTGCTGCTGCTGCTGTTGTCGACGGCGACGTCGTTGTCGTCCGCCACCCTGTACTCCAACGACGACTTGGATGATGCCGACACACACTGGGAGTTTGAGCCGCTATGGGGTCAGTAGACCTTTGATACTCGTACTATGTATTAAACTCCGATTTAGTAAAGTGAAGATGTTTGTGGTGACCAAAGTTATACTTTCTCTCAACCTTCTTCTGTGTACTTGTGTACAGTGTTAAAAAAATTATAAAGAACGTTGGGACACCCTGTGTGCAGAAGTGAGAAGTGTAACCTAATTGTTGGGATGTACTGTACGTACCGTATGCATCCGTGTACGTATTCAGACGAGGTCCGCGGAGAGGAAGAAGAAGAGGAAGGAGAGGCGACGACAACGACGGCTGCAGTGGCGTCATCGGCTGCGGCTGCGGCTGCGGCCTCCCACCTGTCTGCCAGCTCTCTGGAGGAGCATCTCAGGAGAAAGAGGGGTACTTCACACATGATTTTCATCACCAATTTTTTATTCTAAAAATGTAATGCTTGTTTCTTTGACTATTTTCATCAGCATCAGTGTACTGTCCTGGTAAGTGATCGAATTACTTGTTCAATTTTGTAAATCCATTCACACAGTTACTAGTTAAATTGAGACCAATTTGTGCATCAGATCCCTACGAAGACCTTGGCGGGCTGCCGGCCGACTTCTCCGTTGATGTCCTGGAGGCCAGGACCAACGACGTTGCGGAGGAGGAGGGAGGGGAGGAGGAGCTACACCACCAAGATGAGAGGATCTTCACAGGTGGGGGAGGAAAACGAGGAGGACTGGTCCTGGACCTAGACACGGTCAAGAGGATCAGGGGCATCAGCATTGACATCGGCTTCCACAACAAGAGCGGCGGCGGCCACGAGGGCGGTGGCAGCGACGGGAGCGTCCACCGGCTGGAGAGCACGTGCAACGAGGGCGGCCTGTGCGGTGGCAAAGGGAGGAAGAAGGGCGTCTCCGTGGACATCAGGATCAAGACGGATCGCGGCGGCGGCGGCAGCAGCGGGGAGCAACGGGTGGGACGCAGGGAGGAGGAGGGCATGATCACCATCCACTCCGAAGAAGGTAAAACAATTTGGTCGATTTTGCGCCAGAATATTCGTACGTATACGTAATTTTTCAATCAATACTGATTGCAGCTCAAGCAGGATCATCTCTCCTACAGTCCCGAACAGCATTCCACAGCCAGAAGAACAAACAAGGGCTGTTCAGGAGGAGGAAGGAGAAGAAGAAGGAGAAAGTGCGCGAGAACAAGGGGCCGTTCAGGTTCAACAGGCCCAACCTACACCGCCGGCGCCTGAACAAGGCCCTGACCACCCTGGGGCTGCCGCAGTCGCTTTCCCAGCAGGTGCAGGTGGTGCCGCAGGGTCCCAGGCCCTACCTGCCACCGGACTTTGAGGAGCGCAGGCGACAGGCGCTAGAGGCCAGGGAGAAGCTCAACAAGCAGGCAAGGAGACCTACCGATCAGATAGTTCAGATAATTCAGATCAATCAGAATTAATTTCTATGTTTTTTTTGTTTTAGTGCTGAACATGAATTTCACAAATTTTTAGTGTACTACGAACTACCTACCAAAAATTATTTCTACCGGTATACCACCTACTACTGTATATTCCCCCCCCATCAGGACACCTCTCCGAAAGAGAGAGCACCGAAGGAGAAGGAAGAGCACATATACCGGGCGACAGTTTCGCAACTGTCCCCCCCTCCTCTTCCTCCTCCCTTCCAGGATGCCTATCTGCAGCAGGTGTACCTGCCGTCATCGTACCCGCACCTGATCAACCCTGCACCTCCTCCACCTCCGCCTCTCTGGCACCACCAGAGTCCCCAGACGCACCACCAGTTTCTGGGCGGGCTGGACAGGGAGCTGAACAGGATGATGGTGGCCGTCGATCCCTGGGCCAGGGCCAAGCAGGAGCAGGAGCAGCGGGCAGAGGAAGGGGAGAGCATGGGAGAGGAGGAGGAGGTGGCGACCGGGTTTGGCAGGCTCATAAACAGCCGAGTGATGCTGGAGGCAGAGTCCGGAATGGTCGGGACACAAGGTGGAGGGGGAGGGGTGCCAGGGGAGCTGGTCGGAGGGCGACGGCGAGTGGTTTGGCCGCCGCCGCAGACGCCGCAGGCACAGCATCTGGCTGCCAAGTTTCGTTGGGGCGGGATCATCGACATGATGGAGAGCGAGGAGGAGACGAAGTCTAGCGAGGCCAAGAAGACAACTTCTCCTCCTCCCCCTCCTCTTCCTCCTCCTCCGCCTCCCCCCTTGGTCCACAACAATAAGGGGGAGGCTTCCTCAGAAGAAGAGAGGAGAGTTGTCAAGCCCGGGGAGAACTTTGTCAGCGTGGTCTCTCCCATGTTTCACCACGCAGCCGAGGAGGACGAGGAGCAGGACGGTTACGGAGAGACGAGGGCGAAGAAAGGCAGAAAGGCCGCGATGCCACAGAGGTTCAGCTGGGGAGGGGTTGATGTGGATCAAGGGAGGAAGGAGGAGGAGGATGCTCCGAAGAAGAGAATTGGATCCAAGGACAGGATGGGGTGGGGCGGCGTGAACCTTGGGAGGAAGGAGAGCAAGGAGTCGCGAGGGAGGATCTGGTGGGGCGGGGTGGACATGGAGAGCGGCGGCGGGAGGAAGATGGGGAAGAAGGGG
>JAAUYM010053528.1_pt1 | contig 21095 bp, 32 predicted proteins | sample 7278001 | NCBI WGS metagenome assembly JAAUYM01 (sample SAMN14350224, study PRJNA611818) | marine sediment metagenome | isolation source: surface marine sediment (1.8m) | place: French Polynesia: Moorea | collected 2018-08
AAATTCTCGTACAGCTTGAGTGACAAGCCGATCCTGCAACGAAAGGTCAGACAATGAGGCGATTATTTTTACGAATCCAGACAAAAATCTGGGGCGAACTTCGCAAAAACCTTCGTGCTACTAGATTTGTATGTAGGTAGCTTCGTAGATCAGGGTTGCCACGTCTTGAGAGATCAAATGTAAATAGCCCAAGTGCCAACCCCAATGTACTCAAACAAAAACCACCAAAAATAAACGGCTATTTCTGGCTGTCACGAATTCTTATGCTACAATTTTATGAGCTACCCCTGGTCTCCCGTACTTTCTTTCACCTCTCAAAGTCCTTCTGTATCTTGGCGGTCTTTGCTGGCCTGCAGACCACCACCGTGGTGGAGGCGTCGCTCGAGATGAGAGGAGACACGTACTCCTTGCCAACCCGAACAAGGTCTTTCGATTCCACCGACATGATTTTCGCCAGGAAACTCCTGTAATGTCAGTTGCTGGCCATCGGGAAGAAACTTTCGAGGAAAAAAAAATCCCCCTCTCTCACTTGATGAAATCTTTCGGCAGTCCGTTGAGCTTGTTTCCCAGCGCGGCCCCCATGGCCCCCGGGACCGACTTGAGCCCCTCCACCTCCTCGAAGATGAGCGACGACTTGGCCGCCTCCAGCTCCATGGGGTCCCACTCGTAGTCGGGCGACAGCGTCTCCTGCAAGATGCCCCTGGCGGCCGCAAACGCCTTCCCGGGAGAGGTCGACTTGGTCAGGCTGAGGACAAGCCGACCGGTGCTCAGGTTGACGTGGAGGCCGTAGCCGTAGGACAGACCGGAGCCACGAATCTTGCACCACATGGGACCCTGAAAAAGAAACAGACAATCTCTCTCTTTGTCTTGTCGCTTACCACCTCCTTTTTCAACCACCACCACCGTCCTCTACACTACCTCCAGCTGCGTCAGGTATTGGAAGTACAGCTTGAGCGGTGCCAAGTCTGGATGTCGGTAGTCCCGGATCCCGGGTGCGGTGCGCAAGAGGAAGCTGGACTCCAGAGACCCAAGGCCCACCAGGGCGTGCTGCACCACCTGGCCACTTACGTCCAAGACAAAGTGGGCGTCTGGAACGAACGGCCACCTGGCAAGAAAGAAAAACCTTTTTTTTCTGTTCCACAGGACTCCGGATGAATTTTTTACTACTGTATGTAACTTGTATATAGTAGTAATAGTTGCATCGCTCACAATTGTCCGGGTTCCTTGCATTTTGCGTGCCTATTCATCGTGGCCGCGACCCCCTCCCCCCACGGCTTCGAAGGCGCCTCAAGCGCGTCCACGTCCGCGGCCACGAACAGTATGGCCTTGTCCAGGAGGGACTTCCTCAGGTTGTCAAGGTCTCTGACCACCCTCTCCTGCCCTTCGGCACACTCCAAGTCCGCAATCACCCGGCGAAGGAACGACTGCTGGCGGAGGCAGTTGTTCCAAAAGCTGGTCCCTTTTTGCGATTCGCTCAGCAACCTGTAGAGGTAGAGAGGTAGAGGAAAAAAATATACGTATACAGGTACTGTATACTGTAGGGTACATATATAGTTACATAGTAAGTACCAGTATGTACTGTTATACCTGTGCACCGACTTGACCATGGTTGCCCCGTCCCTCTTCATCTCAGCGATGCTGTTCTCCATCTTTGCTGCCACCGTGCGAATCCTCTCCCACTGGAAGACCACGTTGTGCAGCAGCCGTGCAAGCCAGTCCACCGCCAATGGGTACTTCTCCTGCTCACTCTGTGGGTGGATTGAGGGAGAGAGGGAGCGAAAAAAGCTGCTTTAGAAAAAGGCCGCGGATCAATCATCAATATGCATGGGTGCATGTACTCACCGCAAGTCTGAGCGTCAGGTACTGCGAGAATGGTCCCCCCGAGAACCTGTCCCCGCCCCCCGTGCCCACTCCGCAGTGCCGGCTCACCAGGTCGCGGTCCAGCATGCGGACCACGTCTTCGTGGCGAACCACCTCTCTCTGCTCGTCAGACCAAACGGCGCTTTCCAGCAGAACCTCGCACAGCAACGGAAGATAGACCTTCTTCTCCTAAAGGGAAGGGGGGGGGGAAGTCGCTTTAGTAGGCACATCCAGAAATCTGGTGCATGCAGGATGAGGATGTACTACGCTACCATAGGAACTTCCTTGGAGTCCAGCATGGCCCAGACTTTAACAAACTTTGAGCGCGCGCTGGCGATTATCCCAGGGATGGGGAGGCCCAGCTTGTCGCAGTTGCTGTGGTTCCAGCAGTCCACCTTGTGGAAGGCAATGCTATCACAGGAAGGAACCTGGTCAAACAGACAAGACACGCGTGGTAGTGTACGCACACGCAGATAAGTGTTCTCCCTCCACGCAGCAACTGCATTTTTCCTGTTACCTTGAAGCTCTCCAGCAATTCTTTTGGCGGAGCCTTTTCGTTCTCCTCCATTGCTGCCTCCAGCTTCTTTCTCTTTTGCTCCAGCCCCTCCTTCCCCAGGTCCTCCACTTGCTTCTGCACTCTCGAAGCTTCCTCCTCCGCCATCTCTTTCTGAAGTTGAACGCTCGGTCGCCCTTTCACCACCACCCAGGGCTTCTTTATCACAGTGAACAGGAGACTCGTCCAGAAAGGCTCCCTCTCCTCTTGCAGAGAGGTGTACAACTTGGTTATGTCCATTCTGGTCTTGAACTAGGGGGGAGGGGGAAACTGTAGCCAGAGAAACGGTTAACATACGCTTGTGTGACTCACGCTGTCTCTGTCCCTGCTGTAGATAAAGTCCCCAATAACGATGTGGCCGATGGCTTCGTGAGGGTTGGACTCCACCGACAGGAGCAGTTCTGAGATCCTCCTGTCGATAATGACCCGCATCCGCGCCATGTCAACCTTGGCCTCCACCAGCTCCTTCAGCGTCCGCAGAAGGAGGGGCCTCACTTGGGACAGCTTGGAGAGCGGCACGTTCTCGAAGGACAAGTAGGCCACGCAGTCGGTCTCTTCGATTATCGAGTGGTCGATCCTAAAACGGTTATGTACCAGGTTAATGTATAACTGTTATAGGTATACATATAACTAAGTACAGTCAATTGTTGACGGCCAATTGCTCACGTGCTGCACAGAGGGTCTTTACATTCGACAAAGACCTTCTTGAGCGGGCTGACGGAGCTTTCAGTCAGGTATTCCAGCAGGCAGTGGAGCGCGTAGAAGCCCCGTTGGTCCTCCACCGGGTGCCCCCTCCAGGCCACGGCCACCAGACCGTTGTCTTCTTCGTCAGAGGGGTACGGCACCTCGCTCTCAAAGGCCGCCTCAAGTGGCGACACGGGAGTCCGCCAGGGAGTCACGAATGAGGTGCCACCAGGACCTAGAAAGCAAGGCGCAAAAGAGATGAAATGCTCAACCGAGCTTTATACTGTAGAGCTCCTGTTGTGGTATTTCAAATGTCAAAGCTTGAAGACAAATTTCAGCTATAAATTAAACATTACAGGCATTTCATACTCTAGAAAAATCTCTGACCTCCCAAGAAAGTGCACTACTTTTTTTGGGGACAGTTCCCATGAGACACCCTGTACGTAGTACGTGGGGTAGGATACCTCTCCTTTCTATCTCCCCCTCCACGTGGGCCAGCTTGTCGAACAGCATTTGCGGCGTGATCCCCCCGCCCACCACGATGATGCAGAGGTTCTCCCTCCTGTAGAAGTCCCTGTGGAAGCGGACCACCTTGGAGTGTGAGGTGGAGTTGCGCAGGTTGCTGAGGATGCCCCCCGTCTGGGCCCGGTACCCGCACCGCGGATCCGGGAAGACGGCCCTGGCCGCGGCCCGCTGCACCGTCTCGTGGCCGTCGTTCTCCCTCCCCTGCATCTCGCAGTAGACGACCCCGGCGTCCTCGCCCTCCCCGTCCACGTGGTGCACCTCGGTGACGTACCCGCTCTCCGTCAGGGTGGGGAACAGCACGTGCTCCACGTACACGGGCAGCATGTTCAGGAAGCCCTCGGCGCCGACGGTGGTCATGGTGTAGCTGGCAGGAAACGAACATTGAGCATGTCGCCGGAATTATCATGAAAGATGCCGTGACTATTCTACTGTATTTACCACGTGTGGTCCGTGTCCGTCCACGCGTTGGTCCCGGAAGACAGGCACCTGTTGGCGATGAGGTCCAGCACCCCCTTGTAGGGCATCTGCTCGCTGCCCAAGAACACGAGGTGCTCCAGCGTGTGCGGGAGTCCGTCGTCGTCCTTGGCCTCGGTGGCCAGGCAGAGGAAGCCGTCCACCACCGGCCCGCCCACGTCCGCCAGCACCACCCTCAGCCCGGTCCGGGCGGAGACGAACTTGGCGGCCTTGCTGGCCCCGCCGGGGAGGACGGCTTCTCCGCAGGGGCGCCAGTGGCCGTGGGCAGAAGATGGAGAAGGGGAAGACATGGCCGACGAGGACCAAGCTCGGAGGGGAAGGAGCTAAGGCACAGGTAAAGAAATTCAGAGTCAGATGGGATGGATCATGGATGGATCTGTGTGTGGGTGTGGGAGGGGACTCTCAGCTCAGCCTCAGGGAAGGAAGGGTGTAAAGGGGACTAGGCGTAGGAACGAGCGCGGCCCGAGCCCGCATTTTTTGTCAGTCCACACGGCATATTTCAATCTCGCCAGTAGACTGGCCCTCGAGCTATAGTAAAAATTAAAAAAAAGCAAAAGTTAAAAAAAATCCAATAACATTTTGCAATAACTTTATAAAAAAATAATAAATCATTTTTCGCCCAACTAATTACTCAGTTTTTGTAACTTATTTACCGTGCTGTCTCAGACAAAATAGCATGTGTACTATTGGTAAATATATTTCAGCAAATTCAAAAACCCGACTCCACCCGAGCTTGCACTCTTCCCGACTCGTTCTATCACTAACCGGCGGGAGAACCAGACAAGTCCTCCGTGCACATTCTGAACCGCTCGCGAAAAAAAATTAAGCTTAAGAAAATGCAACACTATCATTTAATCATTATTTTGCCACATTTTGGCTCCTCAAATTCCCCCTCCTGTCCTTACTTATCCTTTTCTTGACCGCCGTTCTGTCGGTAAAAATCCAGTAGTGTACTAGTACACTTGCTCATGTCAGCTGATGCCCATTGAAGCAATGGCCAATGCTGCAGCAACCATTCTAGCAAGGCAAAGCAATGCCTTCTTTTCTTGCTCTTGGCTCCTACCTCTTTCTCTCTCTCTCATGATGCAGTTGACGCTGACGCTCTTCTATTCTCGTCTCTCGCCCCATCCATGGCCCATGGGATAGGACGGGACAGGTGGTTGATAAAAAAGAAGAGACGTACAGTGTAACCTGTCTTCTCCGTGTGAGGTGCAGTGCAGGTTTGAGGAGTGTGTCTGGGTGTCTGGCAGGTCTCTTGGCCCGCTCTGCTTGACCCACATCAACTTGGACCTGTGCCCTGACACGCCGACCATGATCCTGCAGGCGGCCCTGAGGACGACGATGATGTCGTCGTCCTCGTCCTCCCTCCTGCTGAAGAGGGCGTCGGCGGCCGCCAGTCAGACCCTCAGGTCGAGGTTGGCCAGCGCGGACGCCACCCAGGAGAACAAGAAGGAGACTGGCCAGCAGGGCCTGCTTGGCCGCCTCCTGGGCCCAGACTCTGCGGTGGCGGCCCCGTCCTTCACCAACCGCTGGTCCATGTTTGTTCCCGCCTTCGCCACCCACGTCTGCCTGGGGGCCCCCTACGGCTGGTCGGCCATCTCCGCCCAGCTGTCCAGGGAGAACGGGATCGTGGCGTCGTCGTCCTCGGACTGGGCGTTGGACGTCTGCTCCTATCCCATGTCCGTCATGGTGAGCACACCTCAGGACAAGGGCAGAGGACAGAGGAGGAGGAAGAGGAGGAGGAGGGGGACAGGAACAAGATCATCATTATGGTGCTTGTTGCAGATCGCCGCTGGCGGCCTCTCCGCGGCCTTGTTCGGCAAGTGGACGATGAAGGTGGGCGTGAGGGCAGCCATGGCCACCGGAGGGTCGCTCTTCGCAGGGGGGTTCCTCCTCTCCTCCTTCGGGGTCATGCAGCACAATCTGCCCATGCTCTATGCTGGAAATCGTAAGAATGTTGACCCCGTCAGAAATACGTAGTTTCTCAGATTTCTGAGGAAATATTCAGGTGAATTTGACGTTAGACCAACAGCTTGTTTCTACTTCAATTTATTTTCACACCCCAGATGGTGGGGTGGAGAGCTGGAATTTTGAGGATTATTTCAGGTAAATTTGAGACAGAAATCCCTAGACCAGCAATTTGGGGAGGCAGATTTGAGGACAGATTCCTCCATATTTCGTAATCTCTAGCCCAGCAATAATATTCCACCCGCCACCGTCTTTTTCCTTCCTCCTAGTCCTCTGTGGAGTTGGGTACGGTTGCGCCTACACCCCCCCGATCCAGGCCCTGCTCAACTGGTTCCCCGACAAGAAGGGCCTTGCGTCAGGCATCGTCATCGCCGGCTTCGGCTCAGGCGCGCTCTTCTTCTCCCCGGTCATGGGGAAGCTGACAAACATGTACTCCGCCATGCCGCAGTACCTGGGCAGGTCGGTGGAGACGGTCACCGAGGGGGGAAAGCTCTTCACCAAGGTGGGCGGCCAGTTGCAGGAGGTGGTCTACGCCACTACCGCCGACCTGGCCAAGCTGCCCTACAGCGACCTGGCGGAGGGGTTCTACCTGGCCGGCACGGGAAACACGGGGGTGTCGGCCGCGCTGGCCACCATTGCCGCCGTCTACGCGACCACCGTGGTCACCTCAGCCTTCCTCATCCGGCAACCGTCCCCTGGATACCAGCCGGCCGGCTGGACCCCGCCGGCGGCGGACGTTGGCTCCGTGGGCGGGTCCAACGTCAACGTGGCCACCGTGATGAAGACTCCTCAGTTCTGGCTGCTCTTCACCACCTCCACCCTTCTGGCCACGGGAGGAATGGGACTCATGTCGGTGGCTAAGCCGATGATAGGAGAGGTCTTCACAAACTCGATGCCAGCGATTGTTACAGTCGCATTCGCTTCCAGCTATCTCATGGTAGTTACAGATTTTTATGGTATTATTATATATTTATACTAGTACGTTTGTTATGCATAAAAAATGTCCATTTTTCAGGCGATGGCCTCAGGCAACCTGGCTGGTCGTCTTGGTTGGGCCGCGGTGTCTGATCGCATCGGTCGCAAGGCCACCTTCAACATCTTCACCCTTGGCGCCATCCCAATCTTTGCCTCTCTCCCCTACTGCATCAACCAGGTGGTGCTGAACCCCGAGGGCCCCATGGCACCGGTCTACCTGGCAGTCTTCTGCGCCTCCACCGTCACCGCCATCTCCATCATGGGCGGCGTCTTTGCGGTGCTGCCGGCGTACGAGGCGGACCTCTACGGACCCAAGTACGTCCAGGCCATCCACGGGAGGTTCCTCTTGTCCGCCACAGTCTCCACCATCGTGGGGCCGACACTGCTCCTCAATCTGAGGAAGGCGGCAGAGTTTTCCGCCATTCAAGGTATGTACTGTACTTAGTACCAGTGCTAACTGGAATCTGTTGCCAAGTCTTGCTTTATTTTTCAAATGACGATTTTTAACCAACCAACAACCACTGTTCTCTGGCCGTCCAGATTTGCTGTCCAAGGTTGACCCTGCCAAATTCCAATCCCTGTTCGGCACCGGCATCTCCGATGCGCCCGCGCTGATAGAGGCCAAGACGTTGACCATCTCTAAGCTGATGACCATCATGCCGCCGGGCACCCTCGACCCCTCCCCCTTCATCTACAACAACACGATGTACACCATGGCCGGGCTGGTCAGCGTCGGAGCGGCTCTCCACTTTATGGTGCGACCGGTCGACAAGAAGTACTTCGAGAAGGAACAATGACGGGAGGGGAGGCTGTTGCTCCCCGTGCAGAGCGGAATATCATAATACGTTCCATTCAGTGTCAAGATTATAAGGCTGATAGGCTCCATGAAAATGACAAAAAAAAGATTATTTTACTTAGTGATTGAAAACTCATAGGATCATGGAAATACATACTATATTAAATTGCATCAGTACTTGTGCTTTGTGGCAACAGCAGGCATCTAATTTAGCATCATAATTGCCAGCCACGCATTCTTCGTCGTATTCTATAGTCGCCAATGTAAAGATGTGGCCAAAAGTTACTTCTTCCCTTTGAACATATTGGCAACATCGTTTCCGCCGCGTCAAATGTTGAGCGCAGAGCTGCTCGTCAATTGGGAAATTGGGAGTTTTGTCTTGTCAGCCCAGACCCAGTCCATCGCATCAAGACAGAAAGAGGGAGAAGAAACAGAGAGGGAAAAAAATAGCCGAACTTTAGCAAGAAGAGCAAAGTGCTCATTGCGATGCCTCCTCTAACCTTGTGCAAGATTCTCCTGCTGTTGCTGTCCGCGGCCGCGACGTGCCAGGCCTCCACGGTGGCGGAGCAGGAGCAGCAGGCGGAGGAGGAAAAAAACAACAGGTAAAAAACTATCAAGTTAATGTACGGCAGAGCAGGTGCCCGAAAATATTTAAATCGGTGAAAAAAATAGCCAGATTTGTGCAGCCACCCAAAATCTGTTGCATAATGGGGTCAACCGCCAAACCTTTCCGGTCAGGGCTCGCCGCGAGCAACGGCCCCTGTTGACACCCGCGCAGAGGGAAACTCTGGCCGAGGTCAACAGACTCACAGAGGAAAGGAGAGGTGAACTTGAAGGAGACGTGCATGCCGTACATTTGTGGACCTCACCCTCACTCCCACTGCCATCTCCAGCTCTCGGCCTTCCGTGCCGCGGCGCAGACGACTGCTGCACTTCCGAGTCACCCTGTGGGTTCGCGGAAGGCGACTGCGACCAGCACCAGGACTGTCTGGGGCCCATGATCTGTGGATCAGACAATTGCAGGTCGGAAGCGCTGCCAGTTAGCAGCAGCAGCAGCAACAACAGCAACGTCACACATGGAGGCAAGAACTTTTTTTTTCTGTTCATACTTTACCTTCATTGATGTTTTTCTCGGAAGAACATGTTGAAACGTCTTGAAAAAAAAAGTCCTCGAGTTCATCCATGGGAAAGGTGACATTGTTGTAAAAAGCATGTTTATTTCCAAGTGAATCAGCAATCACAGGTGTGCGTATTATTCCAGAGACCTCCTTGGAGATGGGTCAGGCCGTGGCTTGAGCGGGACCCGAGAGTGGGACTGGGATTGGCTTGATGACTGCTGCACGCTGGAACCGCAACTTCTGGAAGAAGTCGCCAGGCAGGTGGAAGGGGAAAAAGAGAGGGGAAAAAACTAGAATTTGGTTGGATTTAATTAAAATTTCCCGTTCTTTCCAGGAGCGCAAACAGAAGAGACGGCGGGGAAGAAGAGTGCTATTAGTAAACACTGTGTACTATTTTTCACAAGGAGACAAATAAACAAGAGTTTTCCTTCAGTAATTTGTAATCCTAGCTTTTTAACAAAGTTCCTAATTTTTATGTGACCTTCGTGTAGCTTCTAAAGTGCATTCAACAATAAATTATTAATTAAAAAACTAAGAGCCATAAATTTGCAGCAAATGTTATTTACAATTCATAGCTTTGAAGTGGATGATTTCAAAGATGTATTGAAAAACCTTAAGCAACGTACAAGATGAGGCCAACTCTTCTCAGCTAGGCTTCAATGACTAGTAATTTTTTTCTGTAACTTTAATACTAACCATTTCATTTTAACACCTTCAAAATTTGTTGTTGTTGCTTAAGTACCTTACAAAGAAGAATTTTGTATATTGGCGTCATAAGTTTTTAAGATGGCCAAATTTTAAATATCATTTCTTGAGAAATTTCCTTTCCAGGTCCGACACGGACTACTATACCTACATGAACGGTACCATACATATTCTTTCTGCTAGTGTAAACGTACTATGTAACTATTTGTGGTAAGGTGCCAGGTACATACCAGTATACGTAGTGCACACATTGTAGGTACAACCAACAACTCAAAACGCAACCTTCTCCTCCAGAAAAGAAAGAAAGGTTGAGTTAGTAGTTATGACAACAAACAGCAGCAGGGATGCCGGTTTGGCTTATTCTAGGCTAGATTCGAGACATTAGGTTTTTTTTTCATAAACATCTTGGCTTAAAATTTGTTAAATTAAAATGCAATAAAACTTTGAAAAGCAAGAAGTTTGGGATTTTTATTACACTGGCTTTTTTTTACTTTCCCTACCTGTTAGTGTTAACCCTGTACAGCAGCACAATCGAGACCGAGAGAGAGAGAAAGCAGATAATCCAAAAAAAAAACAACCCACCGATCGTACTAGGCAGGAAGGATCTTCCTCCCTGTCTGTCTCTGGCTCTGGGCTCGTCGCTTTGACGATAGTGATTGACGCCCTCTGTCCTCCAACAGCTTGTCGGGCGCCATTGACGAGAACAGCAACCTCGCCTCCCCCTCTTCCTACCAACGACTACACCACTAGTGGTGGGGTAGAATTTTGTGTCGCTCTAAATAGCCACTAGAAATACCACTAGCACATAGCTGCCAATAGAGTAACCCACTAGCTTGGTTTTTTTTTAAGCATCACTAAATGAACGGTAACTTCACCCCAGCGAGGAGGCAGGATGCAGTGGGAAGAGAAACAGAGAGACTGATCAATGGTGCTCTGCGTGGGGGCCAAAGGGGTGGGAAAGACGCTCTTGCTGAAGAAACTGAGTGGTGAAGAGGGCTCCGCCGATAGCGCCCCGGACCTGCGTCAGGTGTGCTGCATCCCGACGGTGGGCGTCAGCCACTACCAGGTGCAACTGCCGACCGCTGCAGGAAGCAGGAAGGGCAGGCGTCGGAGGATCAGGGACACGGTGGAGGTGCGCGAGTTGGGCGGGGCCCTCGCGCAGAACTGGCCGTCCTACTTTCGACCAGACGACAGGACGCTCATCTTTGTGGTCGACCCCAACGACGCCTCCGCCATCCCGGAGGTGGCTGTCCACCTGCTGCGCTGCCTGGAGGTGCTGGCGGCAAGAGTCGGAGAAGGAAAGGGGTCGGTCCTCCTGCTCTACTCAAAGTCTGACCTGGCGGGGAGCGACGAGGAGCTGAGGACCAAGATCGAGAGGCTCCGACTGCTGCTGAGGCTGCCAGAGGTGACTTGTTGGCACCAGGAAAACATCGAGTTTGAGGAGCTCTCCTGCAGTGTCTGGAAGGATGAGGGTTTCCCCGTTCTCAAGGACTGGATCAGACGGAAGACAGCTCAGAGTTGAAAACACGGTCCAAGTTGTCTTCTTATTTGAGCCACAGGGTGGTATTCCTGTTGGACAGCGTGGCTCACAGGACTGGAAAAGAGAACCACGTTTTCTTCTGCGGACGGAGGAATCTGGAGGAGAAGGCAGAGAAGTTGTGCCTTAACTTGGAGAAGCTGAAGGAGGCAGAAATTGCCAACGGCAATTTGAACTAAGGTGGTTAGGGAATACGAGTACCCAACCAATACTGGTATCACTGTAGGGGCACACTATCGGTGGCGATACTAGTGACAGTTAGGTATGGGGTTGACATTTGGGTTGCTCTAAGGGTTTTCATCTCACTTTTATGGCGTTAGGAACGCCAGGGCAGGTGTTAGAATAATATGAAAATCTTAGAGCAACCCATCACTAATTCACGCTAGCGATATTGGTTGGGTAATTATAATGTTTGTCCACGTTTATTGTAACGTCTTGAGAAATGAAATCCAGTAAAGTATCTTGTAATACCTGGAAGCACACTACAGTTACATAGTACACCTCGTCCTTGTAAGCATAGGAGTATCTTTTTTTTTTCTTCTCTTAACAACAAAGAAAATTTGAACTCTACGGCTTTTATAATTTAATCTGACTAGGCGGCAACTTAAAATAAAAATGGAATGTTGCTGGATGGTAACAACCATCTTGGATTGCCTCATGGCGCATCAGAAAGAGGAGGAGACATAAAATGCAATTCTTTTTCCGGCACTTGGCACAACTGTGGAAAAAAGCCTTCCTTCAACAGTCGCTCGACGACGAAGAAGAAGAAGCAGCTTCCCCATTCTGTTGCACATCTCCATTGACTGATGCTTGAAGCAGGGCGGCGGAGAAGGGCACGCTTTCCACGAGAATGGTGGTCGTGGTGGGTGAGGTCACCCCGCGGCCACCGCATCCGCCGCCGCCGCTGCCTCCGCCCTCCTGCTTCTCTTTGGGTGGCAGCCTGGACATCTTGGCGACTGCCTGCGCGCAGTTGGTGGTCTGGAATGCCAGCCCCATGCTGGAGGTGGTGTGCGTCCAGAGGAACTCCCCCTTGAGGGAGTGACGGTCAAACCGGAGGCAGATGGCACCACCCAACTTCTCCGGCACTGTGCAGAGAAATTCGGACTCGGCGAAGCGATCGCTCATGCAGTCCTTCAGGGCCATGATGGCGCTGCTGCCGTCGATGCCGCCGCCGCCGTCCCCGCCGCCCTCCTCCAGCTTGGCGTCGTCCTCGCTGTCCTGGCTGTCCGCCAACACCTGCGCGCACTCTCGGGCCAGGAAGGTCCGCACCAGGTGCTCGCCGCACCCTGTGGTGCTCACCCCGACGGAGAGCCTCTTGCGGCCCATGCAGTTCTGAGCCCAGCAGCCACAACCGAAGATAGAAGCCTGCCAAGGAGATAGATAGTTGATGAAGGAACGGAAATCGCAAATTTTCTCAATTCTGTCTGTCTCTTTCTCTCTCTCTCTCTCTCTCGCTGCCCTACCTGTCCCACTCTCCCTGGCTGCTTGAGCGCGATGCCCCCACTGCTGACGGTGCTGGCCACGTTCCCCTGGACGTCCATGACCACCACTCCGACCGTGTCGGTCACCCGGTCGTCCAGTGACTCTTTCTCCTCAACCTCCATCTCGCCACGTCCGTTCTTTTCCTCCTCCTCCTGTCTGGAGCATTTCAGGGAGGTCCCATCGGACTCTGGCGCGTTGGCCGTCGATTTCCTCTTCCCGTGCTTCAATCTCCTTTCCTCTCTATCTTCGTCCTCCTTGCCTCTCCTGGTCACGGACCCCGTCGCAGGCACTTCCTCCTTCACCTGTCTGTAAGAGTCCAGCTTCTTCTTGTAGTGCCTGAAGAGCTTGTTGGCCTTCTCGCTGATGAGTTCCGAGTCGTCCTTGACCGTGGCCATCCCGTGCCTGACCGCCCAGTCCCTCGCGCCCTCCCCGACCATAAAGATGGGCGGGACCCTCCCCAGCGGCAACAGCCCCTTGGTCTGCTCCCGCACCAGCAGCCTGGCCACCTCCACGGGGTTCCTGATGCCGGGCATGGCGCCAACTGCGCCGAACAGCAGGTTAGAACCGTCCATGATGCCGGCGTCCATCTCCACGGTTCCAGATTCAGTCTGGAAAAAAAAGAAGCATGTGAATCATGAAATTACTATTTAAACATATTCCCTCATACCATCCCCCACTCCACCCACCCCTCACCAAACTCACCAGATTTGACCCGTATCCAGCGTTGGTCTCTCCCGCGTCCTCCAGGACGACGGTGGCCGCCGCCGCCGCGTCGACTGCGCCGCCGCCCTGGCGCAACACCTTGACGGCGGCGGCGCACGCTCGCGAGCAGATGGACAGGTAGATGGGCGTCCGCGCCTCAGAGTGCTGACCGGCGCCGATGTGGACGCCAACGAAGCCCACGCCACCGCCGGGAGGAGAAGGTGGGGAAGACGAAGGCTCCATGGCCGCAGGGACGGAGGGGATAGGAGAGGATAGGAGGTGGGGGTGGGGCAGGGGAGGAGCAGGCTCGACGGCTCTTCTCGAAAAGAAATATATCTCTCTTTCTCTACTCACGTTAGGCAGCCATCAAAGGAAAGTATTTCTTCATCTTGTTGACCGTAAATGATATGTACTGTAGTTCTCGTAGTACTCTGCATACGCGTGTGAGTTGCAAGCAAAGTTGAAACTAGCGTACGTTACGAACGGCAGCAGTGCAGTTTGGAAAAAGAAAGTTGTGCAGCACAGCAGCCGCAGCAGTAGCAGCAACAGCTGCTGCTGTTTTGTCTCCTCGCGAGCTCTCTCTGTCTCTATCCACGTCTTTTTCGCTGCTGGCTTCTCTCTGCTGCTGCCTCTAAACCTCGAACTTCAAGTAGGGTCAGGCGCAAGCCAAGCTCGAAGAAGAAGAAGAATTTTTTTAAAAAATGTAATAGCATTCTTTTGAAAATTATTTAAGCTCTTTTCTAGATGCTTCCTTTCTCTCTCAGCTTTTGAGCATCGCATCATTTTTTACTTATTTCCCGTTTACACTAATCCTGTCCTGTGTTTATTCTTACCGCAAAATGACACCAGGGCTGCCATTTCGTTTGTCCGCTGCAGATGAAAAGAGCAAAAAATGGAGGGAGAAAGCACGGTGCCGAGTGTCTCAATCATTGTAATATAAATGTATATGTGTGTGTGTGTAAAAAATGAGCAAATTATAAAAATGCCTGATTTTAGCATTTTTTTATTTTCAACAAATAATACTACATAAACAGAAAAAAGCACAAAATCTTGCACTCGTAGCTTTAAAGCTAAATAACTACTGTTTTGTTGAAAGTCATTGGCATAAATTTTCTTTAGAAATTAAAATTTACTTTGTGCCAAAGGGTATTCATCAACACCCACTATTTTTTAAGTTGTTTGGCTCTAAAGTTACTTGGTTGCTTCCGCTGAGACACTCTGTACCACCAGCACCACCAGCCAGGCTGCAGGCTGCAGGTTGCAGCTGATGCTAAACTGCTGTGCTAACGCTGCTTCTGGTCAGACAGCAGTGAGCGCTAGAATTGTTGTGATTGGAATCGCCGTTGCACCGTGAATTGATCAGGGCCGCAACGATGACATCGTGGATGCGAGAGGACCCGACCGGACCTTCGGAAGAGGACTATCTGCTGGGAAAGGCAGTGGATAAGAACTTTGAGCAGCAGGGCACCCTAGGGCAGATCAACGCCGTCGAATATGGTAAAGAAAAGTCGAGACGTTGATCTCTGTACCTACTACAGCTGCTAATCTGCATCCCTTTTTTTTCCCCTTGTCAGATTGCACTCCTGAGTCCATCTTCTCTTCCCGGGTGGAGCACCAGGTGGACCTGGACCGGAAGCTCCAGGAGGACCCGCTTATGGCCATCCGCAAGCAGGAACTGGACACCAGGAAGAAAATACTGGACAATCCGATCAGGATGAAGCAAATCAAGGAGTACATAGAAAAGACCAAGGAAAAGAGGAAGAAGCACAAGAAGAAAAAGAAAAAGAAGAGGAGGGGAGACGAGAGCAGCGGCAGCAGCAGCAGCAGCAGCAACAGTGACAGCGAGGACGAGCAGGACCTGGACAAGTTGCTCCTGCAGAAGCTGGACAAGTTCAATCCCAAGGAGATGAAGGCGTCATCCTCGACCAGGGGGAGAGGGTCAGAGAGTCCGAGACCTCATTCCAGCAGAAGGGAGAGGTCCAGGTCCAACTCGAAGGAGAGAACGCGAAGGAGGAGGTCCAGATCTGGAGAGGATCGTCGAGAGAGACGTGGCAGTCCTCACCCGAGGCCTTCCAGCGACAGAAGAAGAGTTCATCAGGAGAGGCGATCACCCGATAGGAGGAGGGAGAGGGAGAGGGAGAGGGAGAAGAAGTCGGCCATGTCCGAGGAGGAGAAGTCCCGTCGCCTGGCCGAGATGACCTCGAACGCCGCCTGGAGGGAGAAGCAGAGGACCAAGAACGTGGATCACTATCGCGCCATGGACGAGAAGGAGGAGGAGGAGGGCAAGAAGAGGAGCCACGACCCGGACTTCATCAGGCAGCAGCTGAGGACGGCGGCGGCCGACGGCACCATGGAGAAGAGGGTGCAGGCCAACAGGCACAACATACAGAAGGGACACGGACACATGGAGAGGAATTTCGCAAGGAGGTGAAGAAGAGAGAGAAGGTCTCAAGCAGTTCTCCTGTACTGTATACAATGCGCACAGTAAATCAGTACTTCCGCGAGTTTTCTTCTTGTTATTGTTGAGGCTGTTATTATAGATACTTGAAAAATGTTAGATATGTACTGATAAGTGGGCTGTTGGTGGATGTGGACAACGTTCATAGTAACGCTTCTGTGACGAGGTTCCGTGACTTTTCTCTACAGAAGTTGAGCTTGGAGTGGCAAAGAGAAAAAAAAAGCTCGTAAACAAAGTACGCACTGTGCGCACCACGTCGACGCAAACGGTGACGCTTTACGCACGTCAGCATTTACACGCGTCATTTAGCGAAATATTCTACAACACCTGAACCCCTGGTGTTTGGTGTGAGCATGGGTCGCTCCTCCAAGGACAAGCGCGACGTGTACTACCGCCTGGCCAAGGAGGAGGGCTGGAGGGCCAGGAGCGCCTTCAAGCTGCTCCAGATCGACGAGGAGTTCAAGATCCTCAGTCGGGTCCGCAAGGTGGTGGACCTGTGCGCGGCGCCGGGGTCCTGGAGTCAGGTTCTGGCCAAGAAGCTCATCCAGGAGAGGAAGAAGGGGCAGGAGGAGAGCCACGGGGTCAAGATTGTCGCTGTCGACTTGCAGGTGAGAGAGAGTGATTCAGAGCCTTGCCTTTACCCATCTGTTGCCTCACCTTGTACATGTACATCCTCACGTCACAGGCGATGGCCCCTCTGCCCGGAGTGATCCAGCTCCAGGGCGACATCACCAAGATCTCGACCGCCCAGCAGATCGTCTCCTACTTCGAAGGCGACAAGGCCGATCTGGTGGTCTGCGATGGGGCCCCGGACGTCACAGGGCTGCACGACATGGATGAGTGAGGAGGAGGGGGAAACGACCTTTACATCTAGTGCACACCTTTCGCTAAATGCAGAACTTTTTTTTTGACATCAGGTACATCCAGGCGCAGCTCCTGCTCGCCGCCCTGAACATCACGACGCACGTGCTCAAGGACGGCGGCGACTTCGTGGCAAAGATCTTTCGCGGGAAGGACGTCACTCTGCTCTACTCGCAGCTCCAGCTCTTCTTCGACGACGTCACGGTGGCCAAGCCAAGGTCGTCGAGGTGAGTGGCGTGGCAGGAGGAGAAAATAAAAAGGTTTTGAACCTTTTTTTTCCACTTGCGTTTTAGGAACTCGAGCATTGAGGCCTTCGCCGTCTGTCGGGGATACCGCCCTCCCGAGGGATTCGTTCCGACCATGATCAACCCTCTACTGGACCATTCCTACACGGACTTCAACCAGTTTGAGGGGCCAAACAGGTACCTCCGCAGCTAAGAGGCCGCACATCCTGGAAACTTTTTCTCCAGGATGTGCCTTTTCCTCTCCTCATTAAATTTCTCTTCTTTTTTTTACTTAGGATTATAGTCCCCTTCCTTGCTTGTGGCGACCTCTCGGCTTACGACTCTGACATGTCCTACCCGCTGGAAGAGGACTACAAGTGGCACCCTCCGGCCCAGCCGCCGATTGACCCCCCGTACAAGTCCGCCGTCGCCATCAAGAGGGGGGAACAGAGCGAGGAGGCGGCGGGGACCTCGAGGGAAGCAGAAACGGGAACGACTTCTGCAGAGACAAGCAACGCAGAATAATTCATCGTTTTGTTCTTTGTTGGTTTTTTTTTTTTAAAGAAATTACAATTAATTGCTCTGGTTTATTCCTCTTCTGGTCAGGCTGTGATGGTCTGCCTTGCCTGCACGTACGCCTGTTGGCTGTCCGCGTCCATGCTCGTGTCCCAGCTGGTGTCGTACTGCAGCCCGTCCACTACCGAGGCGTACCAAACCATGATTCCCAACAGGTCCTGGCGGACGACTTCGTCGGCCAGGGTCGAAATGTCGGCCGACGCGCTGATTCCTTTGCTCCCCACCATGATGGAGTTGTATGGGACGTCGACGACGATGGGAAATCCCTCATACTGCTGCGTCCCGTGCGCGTAGTTCTCCACGTAGTCCAGCGACTGCGTCCCCTCGTAGACCATGATGCCCACCGAGTCCGCCAGGTCGTTGGAGGTGCCTCCGGGGTTCCACGACGCGTTGATGACGTCGATCTCCGCCTGCACCTGAGGGTAGCCAAAGGTGGGCTGGCCCACGATGAAGTCCGGGCTGATCTCCCTGAGGCGCTGGATGAAGTACACGAGGTTCTCCCCAGCGCCGGCCGCGTCGCCGGCGCCGCTCTCGATGTCCAGGTCGATCCCGTCCACGTTGTAGGTGTACCTCCACTCGGCCACCTCCTCCGCCATCGCCTCCGCCTTGTCCCTGGAGGTGAGCCAGTCCCACGGGTTCGGGTCGATGCTGTACTGGTACCCTCCCACCGCAAACAGGATGACGGTGTCCGACGGGACGGAACCGGGTTCGCCGGAGCCGCGAGAGGAGGATAGCTTTAAGAAGGCTCTGAAGGGGGGAGGGGGTCAAGTTATTCTCTATTACGATAACACAGAAGCTAGGTGTCCATTATTTGATGGACTTCTTACTTCGGAACCTCCATGGTTGCTGGATTGATGAAGCAGAAGAATAGCACGTTGGCTGCCTCCTGCTGGTACTCGTAGAGCGCCGGCTCCCACTCGGCGTCAGTCTCGAAGCCCTCCTCGGTGTCGTCTGCCAGGGTCAGGTAGATGCCCATCACCTTATCGGGAAATCTGAAGACGAACATTAAAATCACGGATGTAGTAGTATGTATAAGATGTTTGTCTAACTGGTAAGTATTTTTTTCTTTTACCTGGGATGCTCTGATGGTGTTCCCTGCGTGGGTTCTTCAGTTGTCGTCGCACTCATGGTCGTCGTTACTGTCGTGGTTGTTGTCGTACTACTTGTAGTCTCTGTGGTCGTGGTGTCGGCACTCGTTGTCGATGTTGCGACTGTGGTGGACATGGTGCTGCCGTCGCCCTCCGTGGTCGTGGTCACATCCTCCGTCGTCGTGCTGCTGGTGTCCTCTGTCGAACTGGTCGTTATTGATGTCGTCATTGGTGTTGTATCCTATCAAATAGTGAAAAAAAAGAGAGGAAGAAGGCAGGTCAGACAGACGTCCGTCATGGAATGCTCCTTACGATGGTGGTCCCGGCCGTCCCGTCGCAGTCCGCCGGCCCGGCGTCCGGATCGTCGACCGACCCGTCCGGCCTCGGCCTCGACCCGCAGTCCACCGTGTCCTCCGCCTCGCAGACCTTGTCGCACTCCTCGAAGAGCGTGGTCTCCGGGCAGGTGGTCACGTACTGGATGTATGTGGCGTCCTCCCCGTTGGTGCCCGGGTCGCCCAGCGCGCACTGGATGAAGTTGGCGCAGGCGTCCGGGTCGGCGAAGATGCCCTCCTCCTCGCACGTGAAATCGCCCAGGCACGACAGAGGGGTCAGCAGCAGCAGCGACAACAGCGACAACAGCGACGACGAGGATTTCATGGTGACCCTGGTTGCTTCTAAACGATGCTGCCGAGGACTGACGATGCCACGCAAATAAAGAGATCGGATTTTATCTGCCTCCTTTTATCTGTCCGTGCGTCACAGAGCATTTATCGACACACAGGCGAATCCTGCAAAAAAAAAATCGGCAAACAAGTGAAAACAAAATCCAAATTAAACATACAAAAAAATGTACGGTACACTACACATGATAGAATGCATGAGATACAATGCCCTTTCTCGGCACAAGAAAAACTCCTTTTGAAGAGTAAATCTGCATCCTGTTGCACCTTTTTTTTCGGGAGTACAAGTAATAAATATCTTGATCGAATTAGTTATTCACGGGCAGAACAAGCATCATTAAACAAAAGTGTGCGAAAGAAAACAGGACATTTTTATTGGCTTATCCTAACTTTAGTACATAGGCAGGTATAAGGAGTTTGCTCTCCTCACATGAGATGCGTCTCCCTGAGTGACTTCGCGATGATGATTTCGACGACATCCTGGAAGATGATCTTGATCTGTGCGGTGTCTGTGGCGCAGGTGAAGTGGTGGAAGACCCTCTTGGTGGACTGGTGACCTCCTCCTCCTCCCCCGGAGCCTGACTGGCTCTCCTTCCTCACCTTGGACAGGTAGAGGCTGGCGACAAACTCTCTCGGAGGCTCCTTGCGACCCTTGTACGACGGATGAAACTCCTCCAGAGGAAACAGGGGGATCTTCTTGTTAAACAGGTCCACCTGGAATAAAAGCAGATGTCGCAATCCATACAGTACAGAAAAAAAAGCTGATTCCTCTTCGCCTCTCGAGTCCCTTGTTAAGGAAGAGGAGGAAGCTGGTCTTGATGAAGAACGGGTTGTTGACGATGCTCTCGAAGAGCTTGAGGCTCTCGTCCATCCGGTTGGTCCGTCCGTCCTCGAGCAGGACCTGGTTGTACTCGGAGATGGCCACGAGAAAGAGTATGGCGTCCACATTGTCAAAGCAGTGGATCCACTTCCTCCTCTCCGACCGCTGTCCGCCCACGTCGATGAGCCTGAAGGAGAGGGCCATCCCGCGGTATCGGACGTGGAAGGAGGCCTCCACCACCCCCGTCGTGCGGACGCGCATCTTCAGGAAGTCCTCCCTGAAGAAGAAGAGGACGAGAAAGTGAAACGACAAGTGGACCTCAATCAAGGTGCGCTTCTGTAGTGCAGTATGCAGTACTTATGTACGTACCTGGACGGCAGGTAGTTTGGGGCGAATATCCTGTCCATATTGTCGAAGAAGTACTGCGCGGAGTCCTGCACGTGGAGGAGATGCCTGCGCAGCTCATAGCACTCCCGGACTGTCTCGTCTCGCCAAAGGGAGCGGAGGGCGGGAAGAAGGAGGGCGGGGAAGGAGGCATCCAAGGAGGAGGAGGAAGAGGGCGACGACGACGAATCCAGCACGAGTCTATAGCGATCGAGAGAAAAGGAAACTTCTGAACTCCTTTCGTCTTGGAGGAACGGATCGTTGAGTGGTTGCTCTTTCCTGCAGTTGTTTTCGTTCTCCTGCATGGCGAACTTCCCTCCGGTCTCCAGGATGGCCTCGAGCAGGGCCCTCATGGAGGCCAACACGTTCTGCAGCACGGCGGGCCTCGCGCCCAGCAGGTCCTCGCGGGTGAACCCGTCGCTGTGGAGAAGCTTCACCTGCTTCATAATGGTGCTCTTCCCGGAGTCCCCCGCGCCCAGCAGGAGCAGCTTGGTGACGGCCTTCTCCCTGGCCCCGTCCGACGCCAGGTCGCGGCTGATGCGGCGGCTCTCATGCGCCGCCTCCCTCTCCTCATCGGTGGAGGACAGCGAGGAGCCGCACCCCATAGCTCAGGGGGGGGAGGGGG
>JAAUYM010063023.1_pt1 | contig 21045 bp, 20 predicted proteins | sample 7278001 | NCBI WGS metagenome assembly JAAUYM01 (sample SAMN14350224, study PRJNA611818) | marine sediment metagenome | isolation source: surface marine sediment (1.8m) | place: French Polynesia: Moorea | collected 2018-08
AAACTGGATCAATTACTGCAGATTCTTGTTAAGAACAGAAATTTTGTTTTTATACGTTCTTATCTCTATGAATTCCTTGCTATCATATCCATGTCACAACAGCGTTTTGTTAACGCATATAAGCATATTGAAAACAGTATTCTTGCCGAGTCCAGGGTAGAAACACAGGTGTTGCGATTACGTATACTTGAGCGCCTGGGGCAGGATGATCTAATTAGGAAAACGCTGGATACTTTGGAGCGCAACGCGGGACAAAATCCCAGGAAACGCCTGGCACTGGAACAAATCAGGGATAATTACCTAAAACAATGACTGTTAGCATAATCTTACCTGCACGTAACGAATCCGCTTCACTGTCATCACTGTTGCCTGAAATCAGTAAACACTGCCCGGATGCGGAGATCATCGTGGTCAACGACGGCTCGACCGATGATACAGCATCTGTATGTAGTCAAATGGACGTCAGGTGTATCACCCACAGAAGATCGATGGGTAACGGTGCTGCGATAAAAACAGGCGCTCGTAACGCGACAGGTGATGTTTTTGTGTTCATGGATGCCGATGGTCAGCATCTGCCTGAATTAATACCGCAACTATTGGAAAAGTTAAATGAAGGTTATGACATGGTCATTGGTGCGCGCAACCGTGATTCACATGCCGGTATGCCGCGTTACATGGCGAACCTTGTTTATAATAAAATAGCCAGCTATATGTCTGGACACGAGGTGCTGGACCTGACGTCAGGATTCAGGGCAGTTAAGGCAGATATATTTAAACAATTTCTTTATCTGCTGCCTAACGGCTTTTCCTATCCGACGACGATTACCATGGCGTTATTTCGTTCGGGCTACCAGATCGCATACGAGCCAATAACCTGTGAGCAGCGTCAGGGCAAGAGCCATATCAGACTGTTGCAGGATGGCATCAAGTTTTTATTGATCATTTTTCGAGTCACATCGCTTTACTCACCGCTGAAAATATTCGCGCCGGTAAGCCTGTTCCTGTTTCTGTTGGGGCTAACCTATTACGGTTATACGTTTATTGCCTACTCAAGATTCACTAACATGAGCATGTTGTTAATGGTGAGTTCAGTCATTACTTTTTTAATTGGTCTGATTTCCGAGCAAATTACTTTTCTAATCTATAGTCAGAGTCAGAAAGACAAATGACTTTGTCGTTCTTGCGCTTTTAAGCTTGGCGAATGGCACAACCTGGCGGACATAGAAGAATACTGGTTCTGACTTCTACCTTTCCACGTAGTGAAAGCGATACTGCGCCAGCCTTTGTTTATGATTTATGTAAATGGCTAACTCGACAGGGGTTTGCTGTCGACGTTCTTGCGCCTCATAGCAGCGGTGCAAGTACGCATGAAGTCATTGGCGGTATTAAGGTTTATCGTTATCGTTACTTTATCGATAGCCTGCAGACCCTTGCCTATGATGGCGGCATTGTCGCCAATCTAAAGCAACAAAAGTGGCGTTACTTACTGATACCGTTCTTCTTGATGTCACAACTCTATCACACTGCCAGGTTGCTACGTCATGGTAGTTATGACCTGGTACATGTGCATTGGCTAATTCCCCAGGGTTTTATTGCAGTATTGGCAGCAAGATTGTTCGCTAATAAGGAAACGACAATACTCGTTACCTCTCATGGTAGCGATCTTTTTGCTTTTAATTCGACGCCATTTCGACAAATTAAACAATGGACGCTAAACAATATCGATAAACTGGTGGTAGTCAGTGATTTTATGAAAACACGTTACCAGCAGTCTTTTCCAACTATCAAGGATATTGAAGTTTGTTCCATGGGAGTAGACCTCACTCAGCAGTTTATTCCCGCAGAAAATGCCCGTGATTCTGATAACCGCCTTATCTATGTTGGTCGACTTATCGAAAGTAAAGGTGTTGCCTACCTGCTGGAGGCCGTCAACGCATTGTGCCAACAGGGCGAAGATATTTATCTTGATATCGTTGGTGATGGTCCTGATATGTCACGGTTATTAGATCTGCGTGAACGCTTGCAACTACAGCAGCAAGTGGTCTTTCACGGAGCCAGGCCGAATGTGCAACTGCCAGGTTTTTATCAACGTGCCAGTATTGCGGTTGTGCCGTCTATTATCACTGCAAACAATGCGCAGGAAGGACTGGGTCTGACGACCATCGAGGCGATGGGGTGCGAATGCGCCGTGGTGGCATCGTCACTGTCAGCATTCAAGGAAGTGATTCTGGACGAACAGACCGGATTGTTATGCCAGCCGGCAGACGCCACGGCACTGGCAAGCAAGATTAAAACGTTGCTGGATAACGAGGCGTTACGGCAGTCCCTGGCGACAGCGGGAAGACAACGGGTTTTACAGTTGTTCGACTGGCAGCATATCGCCGATAAATATACACAACTCATTGAAAACACTATTAATTCTGAAAAATAGTGCGGGTAGATAGGTGTCATCGGCTCTATCAATCTGCAGCTAACACGTTGTTAATAAACACGTTTTATTTGCGTAAATAGGTCACATTGGCCAATAAAAACTGTATTTATAGCGAAAAAATAGTCTATTATCGTTCTATAAAATAGAACTTAATATGAGCTGGTAATGAACACGCTATTTAATGCATTGATTACGTCAAAGATGCGCATTCGTATCCTGATGCGCCTTTTTCTCAATCCCAATCAGCATGCCTATCTGCGTGGACTTGCGGACGAGTTTAATGCGTCTACCAGCCAGGTCCGCGAGGAGTTACAGCACCTGAGTGACGCTGGCTTGTTAACCAGCAAAAAAGACGGTCGCCAAATGAATTACCAGGCTAATAGCGAACACCCGTTATTCCCGGAATTGCAGTCAATGGTCAGAAAATCCCTGGGTATGGATCAGATACTGGAAAGCATCATTGAACGGTTGGGCAATCTCAAACTTGCCTATCTTGTTGATGATTATGCGCAGGGTAAAGACACCGGTCTGGTTGACCTTGTACTCATTGGTGATATCGATCGCGAAAATCTGGATGACCTCATCGCCAAAACAGAAAAGTACATCGGCAGAAAAATCAGGGCACTTGTTCTGACTGAAGCAGAATTCCAACAGCTGGATGACCTGTTCAAGGACAAGCCCCGCGTGTTGTTGTGGAAAGCATCCACGCAGTAAAGCAGGACTAACAACCGGAACAATAATAAGCGGTACCGGTTAGGCTATCGCGTGGCGGTAGCGTGCCTGAAACAGGCTAAAAATAAATGACAGATAAAAGCACAATGTGGGATATCGAGATCAAACCGCAGCGTAAGTTATTTGATTTACGTTTGCGCGAGCTGTTTGAGTACCGGGATCTGCTCGAGATGTTTATTAGACGGGATATTGTTACGGTATATAAACAGACTGTGCTGGGTCCTATCTGGTATTTTATACAACCGTTATTGATGATGATGATTTTCATCATCGTGTTTAGCAATATTGCCAATATTCCAACTGATGATTTACCTCCCGCGATTTTCTATCTGGCAGGCATTATCTTATGGAATTATTTTGCAGAATGCCTGACCCAGACAGCTGATGTTTTTTACTTGAATGCAGGCATCTTCGAGAAAGTCTATTTTCCAAGACTGATAGTGCCAGTATCAAAAATTATTTCGGCGCTGATTAAGTTTGTTATACAGTCGGCCCTGTTCATCATTATTTATATCTATCTATATACTAACGGCGCGACAATTAAACCGAACCAGGCTTTATTGCTTTTGCCTGTATTTCTGTTGTTAATGGCGGGGCTTGGGCTTGGCGCAGGCATTATCGTCAGCTCTATCACGGCAAAATACAGGGATCTGAAATTCCTTGTCGGATTTGGAGTGCAGTTATTAATGTACCTGAGTCCTGTTATTTACCCGGTCAGTACATTGCCTGATACCTACAGGGGCATCATGTTCTGGAACCCGTTTTCCCACATCCTTGAAGGTTTTCGCTATTGCCTGTTAAGTGCCGGTGACCTCAACATGATCGGACTTGTATATACAGCAGTGCTCGCATTCATCCTGCTTGTCATCGGTGTGGTGTTATTTAATCGAACTGAACAACGCTTTGTCGATACCGTTTAACCATGTCAGACACCGTCGTATCAATCAGTAACCTGTCAAAGCGCTACCGACTTGGCGAAATTAGCACCGGTACATTAAGCCATGATCTAAATGAATGGCTAAACGCTAGCAAGGCTGACAGACAAGGCAAACAAGAACTGTGGGCGCTAAACGATATCAACCTGGAAATACATAAAGGTGAAATACTTGGTGTCATTGGCAAGAACGGCGCTGGTAAATCAACGCTGTTAAAAATTCTGTCGCGTATTACCGCCCCTAGCAAAGGTAGTGTAAAAATGAAAGGTAAGGTCTCTTCTTTACTGGAGGTGGGTACAGGAATGCATCCTGAAATGACGGCGCGAGAGAATATCTATCTTAATGGTGCCATCCTCGGCATGAAAAAAGCAGATATTGCAAAAAGATTCGATGACATAGTCAGTTTTTCAGGTTGCCAACAATTTGTGGATACACCGATTAAACGTTTTTCATCCGGGATGAAAGTGCGATTAGGGTTCGCCGTCGCTGCTTACCTTGATGCAGATATACTTATCATTGATGAGATTCTTGCCGTTGGTGATGCCAGTTTTCAAAAAAAATGCATAGGTAAGATCACCGAGATTGCAAACACAGGTAAAACAATTCTTTTTGTCAGTCATAACATGGCCAGTATCCAGTCTTTTTGCAGCAGGGTGCTGGTTATGAATAACGGAGCAGGCATATTCCTCGGCGATACAGATAAGGCCATTGAGCTTTATTTCCAACTTTGCACAGAGCAGATAGACAGGTTTCCACTGCATGAACGTAGCGATAGAGATGGTAACGGTGAGGTACGCTGTCAAAAAATTGATTTTGTAAATCAGTCAGGTATGGCAACGGTAAGTAGTGGTATATCTGGCCAGCCGCTGGAAATAATCGTGCATTACAACGCAACGAATGATTTGGAAAATGTCGTGTTTGCAATTGGTTTTTTTAATGCAACAGGCGTGTTCCTCACGGCGTTACGTACCGATGCCACTGGTGAATTGATTCAAATTCAAAAAGGCCAGGGCAGCATCAGCTTCAGGATTGACAAGCTACCCTTCAGCGGTGGCCGTTATTTTATCAACGTTAATTGTCAACGACTGGGTGAAATAATTGATAGTGTCAAGGATGCCGCCTATCTGGATGTAGAAACGGGTGACTATTACGGTACTGGAAGAGTGCCGGCCAGTGCCTACCAGGGCGTCTTTGTTGATTATCAATGGAACCATAAAGATTTATGTTAACCACTATTAGGCGAGCAGTAGGTTTTATTGTTGGCAAGCTTGCCGGCGTCCTACATGAGGAACTGGAAAAACATCATCATAAGCTCCAGTTGAGGCAACAATCAGATCTGATCGTTCAGTTTCAATCCTGCGGCCGTCAACTAAGACTTAACGGACAAATTATGGTCACACATCCGGATATGACCTGTCTCGGTGACAATGTGCATATCGGTGACAACGCCTACTTCTATACGGCCGGCGGGCTCTATATCGGTGACAATACGCATATAAGTAGAAATGTATCTATCTACACCGCAAACCATATCTATGAAGGCACGGCATTACCCTACGATGAACAACTAAAGCATAAACCCGTGTTAATAGGAAAAAATGTCTGGATTGGCATGAACGTCAATATAGCGCCAGGCACTATTGTTGAAGACGGCGCCGTTATCGGGATTGGTAACACGTTAAGTGGCCGCGTACCTGCAGGCAGTGTCATAGGACATGCACGACCTGAGATCATCAAGCAGCGAGATAAAGCGCATTATGATCAATTAGAACAGGCCTCAAGCTACGGTGGCATCAATGGAAAACCGGTTACATTCACGGATAGCAGACTGTCTGCGGAAGAGACGGTATTTACATTTGTGGTCAGCACCGGGCGATCCGGCACCACGTCGATTGCGCGCTATCTTAACCAGTCCGATCAAATCGACTTTTTCCATGAACGCAGAAAGCAACTATTGCGATTGTCCTACGAGTACGAATGTGGCAATAGTTCTGAGGAGAGGATACTGGAAGAACTGGACGCTATTTATGTTCGGACAACACAATATACAAAAGGGAAATATGGTGAGTCAGATCATCATTTATTTAATATGATTTCCTGTATCAGGAAAGTACTACCTCAGGCACGGTTTATCTGGCTGGTGAGAAGCGCCAAAGACGTTGTGCAATCCGGAATGCATCGTGGCTGGTACTCAGACGAAGAAACTCACGCAAAGTATGACGTCATCAAGCATGACTGGAACCGCTATCGTATCAGAGGCGATCATATCGGCGTCATTGAGACTGAAGAGTGGCAACGTATGTCAGTATTCGAAAGGAACTGCTGGTACTGGTCATATGTAAATGAACAGATTGAAAAGCAGTTGCAGCTTATTGATAGTACAAACTGGATAAGGATGACACTGGAAAATCTCGTTCAGCAAAGGGAAGAGCTTGCCAGCTTTACAGGTATCTCTGATCTAAATCATAGCTTTCCACATGAGAATCAGAACAAGGTCCAGATGAACACTAAAGCTGCCCTTAACGAGAAACAACAGCAAGCTTACGATCGCTGGTGTAAACCATTGATGGAACGTTTTTACGGCCAATAGCACAATGATAAAACTGGGTAGTTTTTTTCAGCGTGATAACAAATCGTCCACTGCCGGTTCGGGTGGGTATATTAGTGCTGAAGCGACAGTGAGAGAAGCAAAAAAATTAAATCTATCCGTGTGTGACTATGTTGAACAGCTGTGGGACCAGCAGGGTGCAACGGCTAATGTAATCGAAAAAATACTGGACTATGTACAATCACGCGATCTGAATCATATTGTTGAAATAGGTCCCGGTACCGGGCGTTATACAGAAAAACTGTTGCAGCAGGTTGAGGCAAAACAGTATGAAATATACGAAGTAGCAAAAGACTGGAATGACTACCTGCAGTCCACCTATGGAGACAGGATTATAGCGCAGCAGGCAGACGGTATCTCATTGAACCACACGCAAGCAAACAGCTGCGAACTGGTGCATGCCCATGGCGTGTTTGTTTACCTTGGCTACATTCATGCGTTCCGATATTTCTCGGAAATGTGCAGGGTATGCGCGCATGGTGGCTATGTTGTGTTCGATTATTACAGCCAGCACGAAATGGACTTGCAAATAATTGAACGGTGTATAGCAACAAACAATGATTATGCGATGGTCTTGCATGAAGGCACTGTTAATGCTTATTTCAACAGCAAGGGTTTTACATTACTTGGCGATTTTTTGAACAGGCACGGACAAGGATACTCGCGCTACGTTATATATCAGAAAAATGGTCAACATGGATAATCAGCTGGTATCGGTCATCGTTCCTGCCTATAACCGTGAGAAGAAGATCCATCGCTGTTTGTCCAGTGTACTTGAACAGTCTTATTCCAGCCTTGAGGTCATTGTAGTTGACGACGGTTCTTCAGATAACACCTGCAAGGTGGTGTCAGCACTTGGAGAACAGGACAGCAGGATCAAACTTGTGAAGCTGGAAAGCAACAAGGGAGCGCAACATGCCCGTAATGTGGGAATTAAAGAGTCAGCTGGCAGTTGGATCAGCTTCCTTGATTCTGACGATTATCTTTTGAAGGACAGTATTGAAAAAAGGCTCACATGCGCCTTGAGCAATAATGTAGACGTTGTACATTCGGATTGTTTTGTGCTCGGTAATGACGGTGAAAAAAAACTGTATGGAGTTAAACCACTCAAGGGGAGAGTATACAAGGACTTGTTAACAGCGCCAGCACCTGTATTTCCATCATTGCTGGTTGCAAGACAAGCGCTTGAACAAATCGGTTTGCTAGACGAGGCAATTATCTCTTACCAGGAATGGGATACCTGTATACGTTTGGCTAGTCAGTATGAGTTTGGTTTTGTGGATGCACCGGGTTTTGTCTATGACTGCATGGATACAGATACAATATCCAGTGACCTGTTGCGCGATGCAAGTGGTTATCTACAGATTTTCAATAAGCATCGTAGTGCAATAAGCAAGCATAACGGCAACCGCTCTATTGCCAATCATTACGCGTTTATTTATTCGAGGTTTAAACGTGCTGGTCATTACTTTAAGGCGATACGGTACAAACTGTTATCAGGTGTGTACATCATCCTGGCGCAAGCTGTTTAACTACGATAAAACCGGAAGCGATTAACAATGATTAAACATGTAACACACGAAGATGTACTGCTGGCAATTATAGTGGGCAGAAAATTTGATGAAGAAGGGATTCATTTTTTTACGCCAAGCGAGTATTCACAACAGCTTGCCTATATGCGCCATCCAAAAGGAAAACAGATTGCGCCGCATTTACATAATCCGGTTCGTCGAAATATCACATACACGCAAGAGGTATTATTCATAAAGAAAGGCAAGTTGCGTGTTGATTTCTATAACGCTAACCAGGACTACCTGGAAAGTTATGTGCTTGAGTCAGGAGATGTCATTTTATTGATATCCGGCGGTCACGGGTTTGAGGTACTGGAAGAAATAGAAATGATCGAGGTCAAACAGGGGCCATTCGTAGGAGAGCAGGATAAAACCCGTTTCAACGGAATTGATAACAAGTCTGCCAGGATAAAAGAATAGTCATGATACCTGTCAATGAACCACTGCTTGATGGTAATGAAAAAAAGTATCTTGAAGAATGCATTGATACTGGCTGGATATCTTCGGAGGGCCCGTTCGTAGAACGTTTTGAGCAGGACTTTGCCCGCTGCTGTCACAGGAAACACGGTATCGCCGTTGCAAATGGCACCGCCGCTTTACAGCTTGCTGTTGAGGCATTGGGTATTGGTGCAGGAGACGAAGTTATATTACCCAGCTTCACAATCATTTCCTGCGCTGCGGCAATTGTGCGCAGTGGCGCCATGCCGGTACCGGTAGATTGTGACGCAGTTACATGGAACATGACTGCCGAGAGCATTGAGGCGTGTATTACTGAAAATACGCGCGCCATCATGATTGTGCATATGTATGGTTTACCCGTTGATATGGATCCGGTGCTTATGCTGGCCGAGAAATACGGACTCGCTATTATTGAAGATGCCGCCCATGTTCATGGCCATTATTACAAGGACAGGGTGTGTGGCAGTTTCGGCGACGTCAGTACATTCAGCTTTTACCCAAACAAGATTATTACGTCGGGTGAGGGTGGCATGGTTGTTACGGATAATGACGCACTGGCCAGGCGAATACGCGAATTAATGAATCTATGCTTTGGCTCAGAGCAGCGTTTCCGACACATGGAACTGGGCTGGAACTACCGTATTACAAATATGCAGGCAGCTGTAGGCCTTGCTCAGCTGGAACAACTGCATCGATTTATTGAGATAAAAAAGCGGATTGGTCGTGTATATCAGGAAGGGTTGGCAGATATTAAAGAATTACAGTTGCCAGTAGCCAACACAGCTTATGCGGCGAATGTTTATTGGGTGTTCGGTATCGTGGTTTCTGAACAGGCAGCTAGCGACGCGCGTTCAGTTATGCAGCGATTATCTACGTTGGGGATCGGTACGCGGCCTTTCTTTTATCCAATACATCAGCAACCTGTCTTCCAGCAACGAAACATGTTTTCTGATGTGCAGTGTCCCAATGCGGAAAGACTCTCACGTCAGGGATTATATTTGCCGAGCGGCCTGGCACTGACTGAACAACAGCAGGACATTGTTATTGAAAAAGTCCAAGAGGTGCTGGCGTGACAGTATTTCTGGACTACGCCCGTTACTATGATTTGTTATACCAGGATAAGGATTACGCTAGCGAACAACGTTATATACAGGGTTTAATCAATAACGAGCTTGGTGATATTGCAACAGTGCTGGATTTGGGCTGCGGTACTGGCTCTCATGCTGAATGTTTTGCCAAACAAGGTGTGCATGTCGATGGTGTGGATATCAGTGAAAATATGCTGAATCTTGCCAGGGAAAAACAGGCGCTACTACCGGCTGCTACAGCAAAGAACCTGAACTACATTCAAGCCGATGTGCGTAGCCTGGAATTGAATAACCGCTACGATGTAGTGATGTCACTGTTTCACGTCGCCAGTTACCAGACTGAAGATGACGATATAAAATCATACCTGGCTAGCGCCAGTAAACACTGTAGCGAGAAAGGGCTTTTCCTTTTTGATTTCTGGTATGGCCCGGCGGTTGTTAAAGATCCTCCCACTAACAGGAATAAAACAATACCAGTTGAAAAGGGCTATTTGCTCAGGGAGACGCGTGCACAAATGGATGAGACCAATAACACGATCATGGTTGATTTTACCCTGCAGCACTTCATCGATAACAAGCCTCAGGGTGATGCCATTTCTGAACAACACCATATGCGTTATTTTTTTACTGAAGAACTGTCGTCTTTTCTTAACCAGGCTGGTATGCAGCTAAATGCCTGTTATCGCTGGTTAACAACAGAACCGGCCAGTGATGATGCGTGGTATGCGATTGCCATTGCCAGTATGGCCTAGTTTCAATACCTATGAACAAATCCAGCAATAGTTACCGCATCGCTTTTATACATCATCCTTTCTCGGCCGAATTCGCCCTGCTTGAATCCATGCCGATTGGGCTTAATGTTGTTCAGGCACTTGATAACGCCGGGCATGAGGTTGATTTATTTATCTGGGAAAAGAATCCATCCGTCTATGAGAAGAGATTTTCCAGTAACGTCAGAGTTCGGCAATTTGGCTCCGGACAACCAAAGCGAGTGATTAAGCGAAAGCTAGACTGGCTAAATTATCTAAACCAACCCTTTGCACATGTTGATGGTCTGCGACATAAAAATTACGACTGTGTGTTCGGGCTCGGGCAGATAGGGTTGTGGTTGGCTAGTCTGCTGGCACGGCACAGTAATGCTGCTTATTTCTATATCAATGATGAGTTTCCAAGTTCTTATGGATTGCCACACAACAGCTACTGGAATCGCATGGAAAGAAAAGCAGCGGCCGGTGCCAGCGTAATCATTGTTCCAGATGAGCAGCGAGCAAAGCCGTTGTACAAAGAACTGGAGCTTGAGATTTCAACAGTCCCGTATGCCGTGATTCCAAACGTCATTGCAGCACAGGAAATCGATGAGGACATAGACTGGAAGAGCCGCCTGGGCATAAATACAGATTCAATACCGTTATTGCATGCCGGTTCGGTAGCGGATTGGGCACAGGTGCCGGAGATACTCGCAAGCGTTCCATACTGGCCAGAGCAAACCGTGATGATTATCAACGGCCGTACTCCAGTAGGTCATTCATACAAGCAGGAACTGGGGCACTTACTGGTAAAAGACAGGGTGTTCTGGACTGAACAACCGTTGCGTGAAGCAGAGCTGAACTCGCTAGTCAGATCCAGCGCTGCCAGCTTCGCATTATACCGGGACCTTGGTGAGAACATACGTACAATTGGCTGGTCCGCGGGCAAACTATTGCGCAGCATAGCGTGTGGCCGTCCAGTTATTGCTTCGCGTTATCCTTCACTTGCATTTATAGAGGAGTTCGAGCTTGGACGGTTGGTAACACATCCTGCGGAAATCCCCGCTGCTATAACATCACTTCTAAATGATCAGCAACGCTATGAATCGAATTGTACTGCCTATACTGACACCCATCTCGCTGCAGACAAATGGTGGCCACATGTCGTTGAGCGGATAAAAAAAGCAACGGGTATTGCACTGGCATGACTGAGTGATGCAAGCCACTGTCTGTCCTGTATGCAAGTCTGAACATGTAGTAGCGAAATATCGCCTTTATGACGACCGCTACGGCTATCAACATGATTTTGAAATGATGCGCTGCAAGGAGTGTGGCCATCATTTTTTGCTACATGATCTGGCTGCTAATGATATTGAAAAGCTGTATACAGACTATTATCCACGCGCTGAGATTACTCCGGAAACAGTAAAACCACTGCAGCAATCAACACCCGTTAACGCGTGGCTAAAAGGGGAGCAAGCAAGGGCATGCTTCTGGGTACCTGAAAATGTGATTGTTCTTGATGTCGGCTGTGGCAGTGGTGAAACCTTGCTCTATCATCGTAAACGTGGATGCGATGTAGTGGGTACCGAGACAGATGCTAACGTAACGGCGATTGCCGAGCATCATGATCTTAAAATATCTATAGGAACATTTGATCGCAAGAACTTTGTCAGCAACAGCTTTGATTACATTACCCTGGACCAGGTGGTAGAACATCTTTCCGACCCCGGTATGATGATGAACGATCTTTGCGAATTGATGAAACCTGGTGCGAGTCTTATCGTCAGCACACCAAATGCATCAGGTATTGGTGCCAGGTTATTTGGCAGGCACTGGGTAAACTGGCATACGCCATACCATCTACATCTCTTTACCGAGAAATCAATGCGACTATTGGCGAAAAAAGCAGGGCTCGAAGTCATAGAGTGCAGAAAAGTCACGTCTTCTGACTGGTTATTTTTTCAGTTTATGCATTTGCTCGCCTTGCCACAAAAAGGAACAGCTTCCTTATACTGGTTGAATAAGCCGTTGCCCGATGCACACCAGGTTTACCTTCGCAAAATGATTAACATGATAAAAAAGCTTCGTGTCACTGACCTGTTGACGCGACTATTCGATAGTGCGGGTATTGGAGATAACCTGGTTTTTGTTCTAAAGAAACGTAGTACGTCATCGCCTTGACCATGAACCTGTATATTATCCTGCCGGTACACAATAGACGGCAGGTGACGTTGGAATTTATACACTGCCTGCAACAGCAGACTTGCCAAACATATTCGTTAATACTTGTTGATGACGGTTCTACCGATGGCACCGCGGATGCCGTAATGTCAGCACTTCCTGATTGCAAACTGATACAAGGTAATGGCCAACTCTGGTGGGCAGCCTGCGTTAATAAGGCTATTGACTGGTTGTATGCAAATAACGCTGATGACAATAGCGTCATATTAATTATCAATGATGACACGCACTTTAATGCAGACTTTCTGCAACAGGCATTAACCTGCATGGCAGAAAACCCCGACTCACTGTTGCTGGCGCGAAAGCAGGAACACACTGCCGGAGAAGTTGAAGAGACCGGGTTACATCTTGATATAGATAATATGAATTTTTATCCTGCTAGTGAAAACAGGGGGATTAACTGTTTGTCTACCAGGGGTTTATTCCTGTTCTGGAAGGACCTGAAAAAAATTGGCAAATTGAAGGAGAAATGGTTGCCGCATTATGGCTCGGACATGGAATTTACCTATCGCGCCTATCGTCTTGGATACCGGTTAACCACTGACCCACGTGTCTATCTCATTCACGACAAGCGCAATACTAACTATAAGTTTAATTTACCTGACAACGTGCCGTTGAAAGTGCTGTTCAGCCAGCGCTATGACATGAATCCGATCATGTTAACAAGGCTGGCAATCGTTATTAGTCCCTTGCACTTGATGTTGCCAAACATTTTCCGTGTCTGGTATCGCACGTTCAAGTCTATGTTACATCAAACAACATCATGAACAGTACTTACGCGCCCATAGCCGTATTTGTTTATAACAGACCCGGACATACGGAAAAATTACTTGATAGTTTGCTGGGAAATGAGCTTGTCAGTGAATCAGAAATCACCGTTTATGCAGATGGGCCAACTTCAGATCGCGATCAGGTGCTGGTTGATGAAGTGCGCTGCCTGGTTAAAGACAGGCTGCCACAGGCTGAACTACGCTGCCGTGACAGTAATGCCGGTTTAGCCAGTTCAATTATTAACGGTGTTACCGAGCAGTGTGATAGACATGGTAAGGTGATCGTGCTGGAAGATGACTTGATACTATCGCCACTTTTTTTACAGTACATGAATCAGGCTCTTGAGCGTTACGAGCAATCATCTCGTGTAATGCATATCTCGGCTTATTTACCTCCAATCGATATAACAATGCCACCAGCATTTTTTTATCGTGAACCTAACCCATGGGGTTGGGGGACATGGAAGAGGGCCTGGGATTGTTTCGAAGCAGACAGCAGAAAACAGGCTCTCGAGCTGTATGACAAAGGACAGATAGCAGATTTTAATCAGGGCCATGCCGAACCATACTGGGAAATGCTGTGTAAGCAATGGCTCGGTGAAGTAGATTCGTGGGCTATTCGTTGGCATGCGACGCTCTTTCGCCATAATGGTTTGGCGTTATATCCAGGCGAATCACTGGTAGTGAATAGTGGTTTTGATGGGAGTGGGCGACACTGTACAGCAGATAACAGGTACGATACGACCATGTCGAAAACACTGCCTGAATTAGCAAACGTTATTGATGAAAACACCGATTATTTAAAGGCGGTCAGGCGTCTAAAACTAAACGGGCCACTGCACAGGTTTTCAAGACAGTTGAAGCATAGACTCAATCGACGCAGTTATCTGCAGGCATTAACTGGTTGATGCAGATCGCACAGGTTAATTATCAGGACAAACTCGGCGGTGCCGAGCGAATCGCGTTTGAAATTCACAACGGACTACGTAAACAGGGCCATGACGCTGTTTTGTATGTCGGCAAAAAAAATACAGACGCACCATCTATTAAGGAACTCAATCCCGATACCGGTAATAATCTATGGACCCAATGCTGGGTCAACCAGGCCAGTAAACTCGAAGCCAGGCAACGGAGCCTGTTTACCCATTACGGTAGTAAACTGTTACGCGCCCTAGCCAGGCCCGATGCGTTTTACAGGTGGTGGCATGGACAGGAAGAGTTTGGGTTTCATAAAACAGGCCAACTTCTTACAGCATCGGCCAGGTCTCAGCAGCTTCTGCATTTACATAACCTGCATGGAGGCTATTTTGATCTGCGTTTGCTGCCGCAATTATGTGCGACACGCCCTGTTACCATTACGCTGCATGACGAATGGATGTATACCGGTCATTGTGGTTATTCGGCGGGATGTTCTCGCTGGCAACATTCATGTGGTGAGTGTCCGGATTTAACTTCCTATCCGGCAATCAGGGTAGACAATACGCGACAAAACCGGAAGCAGAAACAGGAGCTTTACCAGCGCAGCCGTTTTTTCCTGACTACGCCATCACAGTGGTTATTGGACCGGGCAAAGGACTCAATACTGTCTCAATCGATTATAAACTGCAGGGTTATCAATAATGGTGTAAACACAGAACTATTTAAGCCAGCTATCACCGCTAGTGTCAGGCGACAGCTTGGTATAGACGAGCAGGCGTTTGTCGGTCTGTTTGTTGCCAATCATTTCAGAACCAGTAAAGCGAAAGATTACAACACTGTCTATGAAGCTATGCATAAACTTGCTGCTGCAAACAAGAACAAAGATATAGTGCTGTTGGCTATTGGTGAAGATCTGGGCACTGAAAGTCACGACAATCTGCAAGTTAAAACGCTGCCATTCATAAGCGACCAGCAACAGCTTGGTTACTATTACCAGTCAGCTGACATTTATCTACATGCTGCATTCACTGAAATTTGGGGTCTGACAATCACCGAGGCCATGGCCTGTGGTATTCCAGTAGTCGCTACGAAGACTGGCGGTATCCCGGAACAGGTATGTAGCCTGGCGGGGTATGATGACTTTACTGGTTATGACAAGTCGGATGCTACCGGCATACTTGTTAATCAGCAGGACAGTGAGCAGATGTATCTGGCAGTAAACCAGTTAATGAATGACAGGCAACTGGCACGCCAACTCGGTGACAATGCAGCCACAGTTGCCGCGTTGCGATTCAGTCATAAAGTTATGCTACAGCAGTATATTGACTGGTATCAGGAGATTCTTGCGCAACAATCATGCGCGGAAACGCTAAATTAAATATCTTATGTCCGGCCCAGTAATCAGTATTATCACCGTCGCATGGAATTCCGAAAAGTATATTGAATCGGCAATTACCAGCGTGCTATCACAGGATTACGAGCATATTGAGTACATTGTGATCGACGGTGCATCAACCGACAACACGGTGAATATTGTTGAGCAATACAGCAACCAGATTGACTATTTTTGTTCAGAGCGAGACAGCGGTATCGCTGAAGCAATGAACAAGGGTGTTAAAGCGGCGACTGGTGATTTTGTGTTGTTCCTTAATTCTGATGATTTCCTTGCCAGCAACAACTCGATTAGCAAGGCAGTAGCTGCGCTTAATGGTTATGTTGATGACATACATATCTTCAGGGTCCGGTTTCTATATGATGATGGTCGCGAAATACTATCTTTAAACCACGGTCTAGGGATGTTGACCAATTTTAAGATGGGTTCCTGTCACCAGGGGCAGTTTGTTCCCAGAAAACTATTTAATTCGCTACAGGGCTTTGATACGTCGCTGGCAATCAACTTTGATTATGATTTATTGTTGCGTGCCTACCGTAGTGGAGCGGTAGCGAGGACGTATGATGAGGTTATAGCCGTCATGCGACAAGTTGGTATCAGTTCACGACGTGACTGGCCAGGATTCAAACAGCGTTATGATGAGGAAAAACTGGTTCACCAAAAAAATTGTCCAAATAATGCAATGCAAGTTATCTATTTTTTCTACTGGTTGCTTTACGTTCCATATCGCTATCTGCGTTACCTGCTTATCGCTGCTAACCGAAAATTCTTCGGCAATAAAACTATCAAGTCGTTGCAGTAATTTGAAGATACTAATCCTTTGTAAACGCCGTCCAATGGGACGGGATCTTTTATTACGACCTTATGGTCGTTTTTATAATCTGGCAAAGGAACTGGCAGAGTTGGGCCACGAAGTGCATGGCCTTTATTTTAGCTACGTTCAAGGCGAAGAAGAGCGTTTTACCAAGGCAGACATGGTGATGGAGTCTGTGAGTATTCCACCGTTAATCCTGCCGGCCTGGCAAAAGGCAAAGCAGTCTGCAGAGCAGTTCAGACCAGACTGGGTCATTGGATTTTCAGACACGTGGTTCGGTATCATGGCACAGAAACTGGCACAGATTAGCAATGCCAAGGCCTTGATCGACGCCTACGATAATTTTGAAGCCTATATACCAGGCGCATTGCCAGTGCACTGGTGGTGGAGAAATGCACTGAATCGTGCGGACGTTGTTACCTGTGCAGGCCCCAGTCTAGCAACGCTGCTTGGCCAGCATTGTAATCCTGACAATATCACGGTCATTCCGATGTCTGCGGATAAAGAGATCCTTTCAGACCTGCCAAAAATAGAATGCCGCCAGAAGTTGGGTCTTAAACAGGAACAAAAACTGGTAGGTTGTCATGGTTCACTTTATCAAAGCCGCGATATTGATACTTTTTTTCAGGCCGCCAGGTTAGTACACGAAATAGATCCCGACATCGGCTTTGTAACCAGCGGTCGTGTAGATAAAAATACGTCTCTGCCGGATTTTTTCAACCATCTTGGTTATCTTGCCGATAGCGATATACCCTACCTCGTTAACAGTCTTGATACCCTTGTTGTGCCAAACAAGGATAACCGTTTCGGTAACTACAGTTACCCGGTCAAGATTTGTGAAGGTATGGCCTGTGGTTTGCCGATGGTCGTAACGCGCACCGCATCGACGCAGGAGATGTTGAAAGCGTTTCCCGAAATGTTGGTTGAGCCCGGTGATGCGCAGGACATGGCCAATGGCATTCAGCTTGCCTTGCAAAAATCCGAGCAGAAATATCCGCCGGTGCCATCATGGCGTGAAAACGCCCTGCAGTTGCAATCGCTATTACTTGACTCTTAGCAAGTATGAAACAGCCTGCCTGTTTTTCTCTGTATAGCTGACCTTTAGTAAGTCAGTCCAATCCCTGAAGTAAGCGTAGATATACAAGCCATTGGTCTCGCGCCCGGTTTTTCTTGGGTGCAGGCTGGTGAGATAAACATAGTCTGCGCTAACACTCCTGTCGAGCAATACCTGATTTTCTGCACCCGAAGTAAATTTTATGTCGATACCCGTCCTGTCTGTTAATAGCGCGATATAAGCGGGAATAAAATACATGATTCTGTCACCTTGCTGTGTCGTATTTTCAAGCTTCTTTAGATCCTGATAAATGACAGTTTGTATTTCGGCATTTTCAAGTGCCTCATTGCGATCATGTAATTGGTAAAACTCTTTGTAATATTGGTAGCCGTACTTTTCCCCTTCTGAATGACGATTCCAGGTATAAAACTGCGCTGGAATGATACTGGCCAATGCCAATATCAGTAGCAGGCCATGCAATTGCTGTTGACGTGAGCCAATACCACCCCAATTAATATGCGTGACTGCATGACTGGCGTTAAGAACCAACAGGAACAGTACAGGGTAAATAAAGCGTAATGCCTGACCCGGGTGAGGCCATGCCAGAATGATCAACAGGTATATCAACAAGTAGTATGCATCAAGCCTTAAGCCCAGTCCTCGCTGGATTATTCCGATGAGCGCGAGCACGCCGACTACTGCATACACCAGGTAAGGAACTAACAGGTTGCTATTCCAGTAGTAGAGCCAGCCGGAAAACCATGCGTCTGTTATTGCGACAATTTGTTCCAGCAAGTTGTAATTCCGATATGCGTCAATCTCAGTAGTGCTCAATACACTGGTAAACTGATCAATATATTGGGCGGGAAGAGAGGCATCATGAAGTATCCTTGCGATGACAATGATACCTATAGCAACAACTACAGGGATTACAGTTAGTAGCTGTAGCTTGCGCTGTTTTATGCAGTCAATGCCACAGACAGTCGCGTAGGCAGCAAGCATGCTGATCCCCACTGTTCTCGTGATTACCATTAGACCAATAAGAATGCCGAGTAGAACCAGAGACCCGACACGTTTTCGATCGATATGCTGATAGTAGAGAAGGGTAACCACGCTAATTAGCAGGTAAAGGTTCTCACTAAGTATCCCGAGCGAGTTTATCCAGGTTGCAGGGCTGATAGCGACAATGATTGTTAACAAGCTTGCGTGGAAACGGTTTAAACCATGTTGTCTGGCAAGAAGGTAAATGCAGGGTAATGCCAGCACGAAAAAAACCGCAGTTAATGCATGCGCCATAAAAAAATCATAGGCACTACCAGATAAGGCAAGGATGAGTGGAAAAAATACCGGGTAGTCCTGGTTAGGCCAGGCGTGCATTATTGCTGCACTAGTGTCATGCCATGGTGACAGATAGCGCGCCATGACCATGTAATTCGCACTGTCTGTCGCAATTGATGACAGGCTATCATGAGAGACAAACTGAACCAGTGTCCACGCGTAGAGTAGCAGCAACGTGACAAATGACAGCATGAACACACTGTCGGTGAAGGCAGTGTTGCTGCGTCTGTAATCCATGTGTTGAGACCTGTTAAACAGGTTAGCCGTTATTGCCTACTTTTTCTTGAAAGTACTCGATAGTACGGTTTATACCATCGACGAAGTCGACCTCGGGTTTCCAGCCGAGTAGCTTTGAAGCACGTGAAATATCGGGACAGCGTTGCATTGGATCATCCTCTGGCAGAGGTTTATAAACCAGGCTGGACTTGCTCTCCGTGAACTGTAGTACCTGTTCTGCAAGTTCTTTAATTGAGCGCTCCTGTGGATTACCAAGGTTAACAGGTTGGTGGACATCGGGTGTATTCATTAGCTTTATCAAGCCCTCGATAAGATCGTCGACATAGCATAATGAACGTGTTTGTTCACCTTCACCATAGATGGTAATGTCCTCACCGGTTAACGCCTGTACGATAAAGTTACTAACAACGCGACCGTCGTTAATCGCCATATGTGGGCCGTAGGTATTAAAGATACGGGCCACCCTTATATCCAGGCCAAGTTCACGATGATAATCAAAGAATAGCGTTTCAGCGCAACGCTTACCTTCATCATAACAGGAACGTATCCCGGTACAGTTAACATTACCCCAGTAATCTTCTGTTTGCGGATGCACAGTAGGATCACCATAAATCTCGCTGGTAGATGCTTGTAGTACCGGAATTTTCAGGCGCTTTGCCAATCCGAGCACATTGATCGCGCCCGAGACACTGGTCTTGTTCGTTTGTATCGGGTAACGCTGATAGTAAATGGGGCTGGCAGGGCAGGCCAGGTTGTAAATTTGGTCAACTTCAAGATAGATGGGAAAGGTGATGTCGTGCCGAACGATCTCAAAATAAGGATTGTTCATGAGTGTAATTATGTTTTCCTTTGACCCTGTATAAAAGTTATCAAGGCATAAGACCTCGTTATCCTCATCCAGTAATCGCTTACAAAGGTGTGAGCCAAGGAATCCTGCACCACCAGTAACCAGTACTCGTTGTTTCATATGTTTATCCCGTGAAAAGTATTCAGGTCTTTCGATTAATTTCCCGTAGCATTGCCTTTAGCATGCGTGGATTTGCAGAAATAATATTGCCGCTATTCAAAAAGTCGACACCACCATTTAACTCACCATTAATGCCGCCTGCTTCCTGTACCAGTAACGCTCCCGCAGCGATATCCCAGGAATTAAGGTTATATTCCCAGAAGCCGTCCAGCCTGCCACAGGCCACATAGGCCAGGTCTAGCGCTGCCGAACCGGCCCGGCGAATACCGGCAACCAGTGGATACAACCGTCTAAAACTATCCAGGAAAATATCAATCTCTTCTCCATGACGAAATGGGAACCCTGTTCCCAGTAACGATCCCTGTAACTGTTGTCTGCTGCTGACACGAATCTTCCGGTTATTCAATTGCGCACCTTTGCCACGTGAAGCGGTAAACAATTCCTGACGTAGAGGGTCATAAATGACGGCCTGGTCCAATCTGCCTTTATGCTGTAATGCTATTGAAATCGCATAGTGCGGGAAGCCGTGCATGAAATTCGTTGTGCCATCCAGTGGATCGATAATCCAGACGAACTCACTGTCTCCTGACTGCCCCGATTCCTCTGCCAGAAATGCATGCTCCGGATAAGAATTCTTAATCGTTTCGATAATAATCCCCTCTGCACCCTTATCAACCTCTGTGACAAAGTCATTTTCAGATTTTTGATCAATCGTAATATCATGAATTCTGTCAATTTCA
>JAAUYM010002839.1_pt1 | contig 21030 bp, 22 predicted proteins | sample 7278001 | NCBI WGS metagenome assembly JAAUYM01 (sample SAMN14350224, study PRJNA611818) | marine sediment metagenome | isolation source: surface marine sediment (1.8m) | place: French Polynesia: Moorea | collected 2018-08
ATGTTCCTTTCCGTATCGAGAAACGCTTTCTTTGTTGCAACTTCAAACGAGACATCAAAAGCGCGCTTGAATTCTTTTTTTTTTTTTTTTTTAGATTTCCGGCCGCCTTGTTTAAATTCCTTTTTCTCCCTCCGATCGAATTTCTCTGTCTCTCTCTCTCTCTTTCTACGATTCAACAGTAATTTTACTGCATGTAGACTTACGCACGGAAGAAATCCGACGCTTGACCCTCTAATTTTTTTTTACTTTTAAGCTGCTTTGTTTGAGCCAAGACGACAACGACTAACTAAATTTTTAAACCGCATGTCTTGAAATACGGTAAAGACGCACCCAGGAGTCACAAGAACTGGACCGGTTCCCGCTCTTCTTGGTTATTATTTCGGGAATTTCAAAGAGGATTACAAACTTGCTCACTTCCTCTCGTTTTTGCGATGGATTATCCCCCATCCTCCCATCCTCCTTCCATGTTTTGAAATTTAATCTGCACTGTTTTGTACGTACTCGTAGCAGCACAAAGCAAATAATTACTGGCTGGGCTCTATGGAGTGGGGAGGACACATTTTTGAGTAATTAATGGAGGAATGTTTTTGTCTTTGATACCAAGTGGTTGAGCTATACCTGAGAAGCAAGAAGAGGTGGTTGCGCAAAGAGGATGTTCATATTTGAGGGTAGTAGTTATTATTCCTTCAAAGGCATTCTCTTTTCACACCAAGTCATCTTTGCCAGGAAGCGGCTTTAGGAGAAAGGAGAGACGGACAAATTTCGACACAAATATTCCTAAGATTTTTTTCCTTCAGTGTAGGCGAAATAACTGCAAATATCGTACGACTTGGCTGCCATGTCTGCCAGATTATTAACCACCCATTTTTCAAGATACAGAAAAGGGTGCCATCGAATGCCACACTGTGTCAATTGATCCCTTTCTCTTCTCTGCATTGTTGTGGAGCGATGGGAATTCCCACCCTCTCTCCCCTCCTGAAACAAAATTCCTTAACTGGCCATCCTCTCCCTTCTCTCCCCCTCTCTCTCCCCCCCAATCCTACCTGATCTGTTTCTCCCTTTCAGACTACTTGATGGATTCCCCCTCCCTGCGTGTGACGTAATTACCCGACCAATAATGTCGAGGTATCGACGAGGTAGCATTTAGATATCTGTCCTCTCCCCATGATAAAGTAAAATGCTGATGTAGGAACCAGACGTTATTAACACTACTCAAAGTGAGTAGTGTTAATAACTGAGTGAGTTGTAGTGACAATTTCACTCAAAATACCTCAGCGATGCCTCAGAGGTATCGATGTCGTATTGCATTGGTCGGGTAGCATTCTTTGTTCTAAAGGGGGTGGGGAAGTAGATCGACAATAAGGCCAAATAATATACATAAATTGCTAACTGTACGTATACCTACATAGTGCGGTACAAATAAAATTTCTTAGTCAGCAACAGAGAGACAGGGGTTCCCTTGCCATCCGCTATACCACCACTACACCCTACACATCGACAAACCGGTCGTCAAAAGGGGGGAAGAAAGGCTTCTGGAAGGTAGGAGGGGGATTCTACCCCCTCCTCCTCCTCAGCCACCCCTCTTGGCTCGGAAAGTCCTCAGAGTAGCTTCATCCTCCCGCCCCCTCCTTCTCTTTCCCTTCTCCGCCGGGTACCCGTAGGAGCGATAGCCGTTAAATGGGGGAGTTTTCCGCGACTGGTCACTCAGTGTGCCACTCGCCGCCAACCCTACGTAAATCCAGGCCCTCACCTCTGTCGCTCTCTATCTCTCTCCTATAATTTCCTCTCCTCCTCCCTCCCATTAAAAGTGATTTCTCTTTGCACGCCTTAATAGAAGAACGTTTATACGCGAAATCCCTACCCCCCCCCCCACTTCAAGTGTTGATGGCCCTCTGAGGGAGGAAGAAAAGGAAGTCGGAACTGCACTTTATTTCTCCTCCTCCTCCCCCCCTCTTTTTCCGCAACATGAAATCTTAAGTGCTGAAATTGCTTCTGCGGAGATAGGCTAGGCGCATTCCAGGATGAGTGATTGAGAAAGGGGTCTAGCGACGCACGTGGCTCTCGGGATGTCTAAGAATCCCAATACTGACTCCGGCATCGGCGCCGCGGCCGCCGCCTTCCCCATCCCCGAGATCTCCGTCTCTCCTGTCGAGCAAGACGACGACAGGGACGACGTGGAGGTACTTGGAGGGGAAGGCGACGGCGGAAGGAGAGGAGGCCACCGCCGCTTCTCCGTCCGGGTGGTGGACGAAGAGGAGAAGTCGAAGAGAGGAGGAGAGGAGGACGAGGAGGAGGAGGAAGAGAAAGGCATCGTTCGCCAGCAGACGGGAATCGTCAACATCAACTGCGACATCGAATGCGAGGACGACGACGGCAACAACAACGACCGCGCGCTGGTGCAAGATGACGGCGACGATGCTGCCGCCGTCGAGCGCAGGAAGAGGAGGAGGAAGTCCTCGGTCACTCTCTCTCCGGAGACCCTGGAGGCGGAGGACCTGAGGGAGAGGAACCAGCAGACATCCACCTCCCCGCACTCCACGCTGCACCTGCAGCAGCAGGAGCAGCAGCAGCAAGCGCACCCGACCAGGCGACTGACGCCCAAGCGATCCTCCTTCATGCTCACTCCCAGGCCGCTCAAGCACTACCTCACCAGGGAGGTGCTCCCACACGTCGACCACTACAGAAACAGGCTCTCATTTGGAAAAGGTAAATTTGTGTGAGCTTTCGTATCAATTCTGAATTCTTATTTGTTGACTGTCTTTCTCGCACGTCTGTTTCAGGGAAACCCGGCAGGAACCGCCCAACGCTGGATGACCTCCTGGACGAGAAGACCATTCATCACAACGAGAGGTACGAGCCACACAAGGAGAAGGACTACCAGGGTCCGGACGTGGACGGGGGCAGCGCAGAGGGGGTCATCAAGTTTGGATGGTTCGACGGCGTCTTCATGCGGTGTCTTCTCAACATCTGGGGGGTCATGCTCTTCCTTCGCCTTACCTGGGTGGTGGGGCAGTCTGGCCTACTTGAAGGGCTTGCCATCATCACTCTCTCCAATGTCGTCACCCTCATCACTGCCATCTCCATGTCGGCGGTGTCGACCAACGGGCAGATCAAGGCCGGCGGCATCTACTACATGATTTCCAGGTCCCTTGGGCCGGAGTTCGGCGGGGCTATTGGGCTGACGTTCACTCTGGCAAACTCCATTGCCGTGTCCATGTACCTCATCGGATTCTGCGAGGCCCTGATGGACCTGCTGTCGCAAATCCTGCCGGACTTTACCAGCATCGTGGGCATGAGGGTCAACGACATAAGACTTATCGGGTCCGTCTCTCTGGTCCTCATCCTGGGCCTGGCAATCGTGGGCATGGACTGGGTGACAAGAGTCCAGATGGTCCTCCTCTTCCTTCTACTCATCGCCCAGGCTGACTTTATCATCGGGTCCTTCCTGCCGCCATCGGACGAGGCCAAGGCCAAGGGCTTCGTAGGGTACAATGGAACAATCCTGAAGGACAACCTCTGGAGTGCATACACGGCGGACCCCAGCGGAAAGGAGAACAGCTTCTTCACCGTCTTTGCGGTCTTCTTTCCAGCCGTCACTGGCATCGTGGCCGGCGCCAACCTAAGCGGTGACCTCAAAGACCCGGGCGTGGCTATCCCCAAGGGCACCCTGCTGGCCATCGCCACCACCTACATCTCCTACATGATCTACGCCGTAATGATGGCCAGCTGCTCCCTCCGCCTTGCTTCCGGAGTCTCGGAGGAGGTCCACTTTGGCACTGACCTCTTCAATGACACCGTCGGGGCGGCACTCAACATCACCAGGGCCTTTGACGACTGCGAAGGAAGGCGCTGCGAGTTCGGCCTGTCCGCCAGCCAGCAGATGATGGAGGTGGTCTCCGCCTGGGGACCCCTGATCTACGCAGGATGCTTTGCCGCCACCCTCTCCTCTGCCATTGCCTCTCTCGTGGGGGCACCGAGGGTCTTCCAGGCCGTAGCCAAGGACAAGCTCTTCCCCTTTATAGGATCCTTCGCTGAGGGCTGGGGAGCAAACAACGATCCTGTCCGTGGATATATCTTGGTCTTCATAATCTCCCTTGTGTGCATCCTCATCGGTGACCTCAATGTGGTCTCCAGCCTTCTTTCCAATTTCTTCGTGGCTGCCTATGCGCTCATCAACTTTTCTGTCTTTCATGCCAGCATCACCAACTCTCCCGGCTGGCGACCTTCCTTCCGCTACTACAACAAGTGGATCTCTCTGATGGGGACGGCCCTCTGCATCGTCGTTATGTTTCTCATGGACTACACCACGGCCCTCATCACCTTCATCTGTATTATCTGCCTTTACCTGTACGTCCACGTTCGAAACCCCGAGGTCAACTGGGGATCGTCCACGCAGTCACAGTCGTTTATCTCTGCCCTGAAGGCCGTGCAGACCCTGGCGAGGGTGGAAGACCACGTGAAAAATTATCGTCCCAAGCTGATCGTGATGACCGGAGACCCGAGTGACAGGCCCTGCCTCATCGACTTTGCCAACCTCCTCACCAAGCGAATCTCCCTCCTGGAGTGCCAGGGAATCACTAACGTGTCCGCAGACTGGAAGGAGGTGGCAGCCAAGAAGCAGCACGCCAACAACTGGCTGAGGGACAACCACGTCAAGGCCTTCTACGCCGTCACCCGCAGCAGCAGCTTCAGCGAAGGAGTGAGGGTGAGCATCGAGCTGAGCGGACTCGGCAAGCTCAGCCCCAACATGATGCTCATGGGCTTCTGCCGACGCTGGAAGGAGGACCCCGAGAGGTGCAGGGAGTACTACAAGGCCATCAAGGCGGCGCTGGACCTGCGCCTGGCCGTCGGGGTGCTCAGGGTCGCCGGGGGACTCGACATCTCGGACATCTTCGGCGTCGAACACGAAGGCGTCTCTCAGGCCATCGCCAGAAAGAGGAAGCTGTCGGAGCTGTCGGACTCGTCGGGCAACCTGGAAGACTGCGGCAGCAGCATCGCCAGCGACAGAGGAAAACACGTAGGACATGACCCGGAAGAGCGGGGCTGCCCTACCCCAGTCGTTTTGGTGGAAGAAGTGGATGAGGAGAAGCAACAGCGGCGGCAACAGCAACGGCAACAGCAACAGCAACGGCAACATGCGCGGTTGAAGGCAGAGAGCAGCTTGCTGGTGGAGAAGCTGCAGGTCGTCACCTCCAAGAAGAGCCCGCAGCTTTCCGGACCTCTGACGGACAAGGGCGGGAATCCGGTGGACGAGGAGACCATCGAGCGGATCGTGCAGTACCGCACCAAGTCCCCCTCCGACAGGGCCGGGAAGAAGGACGGCCAGGCCACCATCGACGTCTACTGGCTGTACGACGACGGCGGGCTCACCCTGCTCCTCCCGCACATCCTCACCACCAGGTCCAAGTTCTCCAGGTGCAGGCTGAGGGTGTTCTTCCTCTCGGACAAGATCGACGACCTGGACATGGAGACAAGGAGCATGGCCACCCTCCTGGCCAAGTTCAGGATCGCCTTCCAGGACGTCATCCTCCTCAGCGACGTCACCAAGAAGCCTTCCAGGCAGACGAGGGACGAGTTCAGAGAGTTGATCGCCAATCCCGCTTCCGTCCTTGACTCACCGACAGATGACCATCTTGCAGAGGGCAACTCTGACTTGCCTCCTCCTCCTCCTCCCCCCTCCGCAAGCGTCCTATCTGCGTCTGACCTCCTGGCACACTCCGAGAAGACCAGCTTCCACCTCCGGGTGGCAGAGATCATCCGCCAGAACAGCTCCTCGGCCGAGCTGGTGGTGATGACGTTGCCGCTGCCCAAGAAGGGCGGTTCGGTCTCGGCGCCGCCCCCACCCGAGCTCTACATGGCCTGGCTGGACATGATCACCAGGAACATGCCGCCCTTCCTTCTCATAAGGGGAAATCAGGAGTCTGTCCTCACTTTCTACTCCTGATTGACGACTGGTTGGTATACCTGCCACTGCCAGCTTGGCAGTCTGGATGAAACATCTAGAGTGGGAAATTGAAAAATTGAAGAAAATACTGTACTACGTATATTCCTTTTAATTGGGATGCAAGCAAACCAATTTTTGTCAACTTTTTTTCCAAACTGGCTTCAGCTACTCCAGGCAAGGAACCCAAGAAAGCAGGTCCAGCGTAGAATATATTCATTGCAAGTCAAGGTAACTTTGAAGTAAAGTAATCTGTATAGCTTGTGGACTTATCTGTTTTAGGTACTTATCACAAACCAGATATTTAAAATGCTGCTGTTACCATCACAAAGTATACAGAAACACTAATTGGCAGACGCACTTAACCACATCAGGTCCATAAAGACGACAGAGACGGCTTGCTTTGTATCTTGGAACCTGGGGAAGAAGACATGGTATACGTAGCTTTTGCAGGAAACGGAACGATCGCAAATTGTACATTTTTTTACTTAATGCTTGTGTTCATTTGGACTACTAGAGTCGCTGTATTTGATCGTTGAAAGAATAAATTACGTACTAGCCAACAATCTCGAGAGAAACTGTACCCACTTACATATTGGTGGTTAAAAACAAAATGAAGATGATGACAGTTCTAACAAAAACTCAACCAACAAAGAACTATTAACACCCTGTGGTTTCCAAGGGTTTCAATGTGGCTCTAATGTAATGTACAAGAATCTGGCAAACTTTTGCACTTTTTTTTTTCAAATGCAGCGACCACAGCGATATCTGTGGCAGCGACACATGCAAACGCAATGCAGTCAGCAACCTCTCGCTCATGTAGAGAGAAGCGAGGCGTGATAAAGGACTTCCTGAGCCAGGTAAGGTTCGTGCAGTTTGATTTCCTCCTAGAAATATGAGCACGCGCTGCACAAACCACGTATTTTGCTCAGAGACTTCAAAAATTGGAGGAAAAAAAATTAGCTGTCTGACCCCCACGATCTTTCGAACTCGGACCGCGCCCGCTTCTACCTCCAATTCAAAAAAAAAAAAATCTAAACGGCGGCGGGCAAACTGACAACTGAGAAGAAAGAGAGAGACAACAGCAGACAGGGAAAAAAAAAAGATTTCCAACTGCTGCGAGGTGATCTCCCCGCCCCACCCCACCATCAAGAATGGCGTTTTCCCGAGAGCCCCTGAGGTCCGTTGGGAACCGCCCCACCGCGGAGGACGCGGCCGCCGGGGCCAGGAAGCCCAACCCGTACGGGCCGGACATGCCCAAGGGAGGGTCGGCCAACCCGTGGAGGCTGTCCGACTTCGACATCGGCCGCCCCCTGGGGAAGGGCAAGTTCGGCAACGTCTACCTGGCCAGGGAGAAGAGGTCCAAGTACATCGTGGCCCTCAAGGTGCTGTTCAAGTCCCAGCTGCAGAAGGCCCAGGTTGAGCACCAGCTGAGGAGGGAGATCGAGATCCAGAGCCACCTCAGGCACCCGAACGTCCTCAGGCTCTTCGGCTATTTCTGGGACGAGACCAGGATCTACCTGATCCTGGAGTACGCCCCGCGCGGGGAGATGTACAAGATCCTGCAGAAGATGCCCGGCGGGAGGTTCGACGAGAACAAGACGGCCAAGTACATCAGGCAGCTGGCCGGCGCGCTGCTCTACTGCCACGAGCACAACGTCATCCACCGGGACATCAAGCCGGAGAACCTGCTGCTGGACATGAAGGGCGACCTGAAGATCGCCGACTTCGGCTGGTCCGTGCACGCCCCGTCCTCCCGCAGGGCCACCATGTGCGGCACCCTCGACTACCTGCCCCCGGAGATGGTGGAGAACGGCGCGCACGACCAGAACGTCGACCTGTGGTCGCTCGGAATACTCTGCTACGAGTTCCTGGTGGGGAAGCCCCCGTTCGAGACGGAGACGCACCAGGAGACCTACAGGAGGATCGCCACCGTGGACATCCAGTGGCCCAGGATCGTCACCCTCGGGGCCAGGGACCTCATCTCCAGACTGCTCCAGAAGACGCCTAACAAGAGGCTCCCGCTGGCGCAAGTGATGAAGCACCCGTGGATCGTTCAAATGACGGGCGGACCGCACTGAAAACGGGAAACAGTAACTGGTTCGTTGGTATCTTCTGTACATTTTTTTTCTCGTATAATGACGCCTACAAAAGCATAGAATAGAAAGGTAACTACAAAATGACCGGGCTACACTAAGTAGGAAGCAAAATAGGGTAATCTAGATAAAAACTCATCTATATTTTAACGACGAAAACCGTGGGAGATGTACACTACTATTCTAGTATTCAAGAAGGTAATTAGGAACACACACAAGTGTATAATTACTGTATTGTTAATATTATTATTATTACTACAATTTAAGGCGTCGTTCCTGCTGCTCGAGTTTGTCTTCCTCCGCCCTGTACTTGTAGACGACGGCCGGGGGGGACCTGCGCCTCCTGCCTAGCGCGGAGGTGGCGTCGAGGGCCCCGAAGACGACAATGTGGTCGTGCGGGTGGTAGCAGATGGCGTGGACCGTCTTGGCCTCCTCCTCGTCCTCAGGCGGGTAGACGTGCCTCTGAACGCCGTTGTCCGTGTCCCATGCGTACACCACGCCGCCCTGCCCGCCGGCAAAGACCAGGTCCCCGCAGGGAGAAATGCAGTTGCCGACGCGCCGGCCCACTTCCTTGTCCAGGTGGTACTCCTGCATGACGGTCTCGTGCCGCAGGTCCACCATCACCAGCGCCGACACCAGGGAGGTGGAGTGGACCAGGAGTCGGATCCCGCCCGGGTGGAGGCGCAGCGACTCCACCGAGTAGCCTTCCAGGTCCGGCAGCTTCAGCTCCTTCTTCAGGCGGAAGAAGAGCGAGTCCGGGTTGTTCTGGAAGTCGCTGGCGGTGTTGCCGCCGTAGATCTCCCAGATCTTGACGCAGCCGGCGTGGTCCCCCGAGAAGAGGTTGTGGCCGTCGGCGTCGAACTCCAGCGCGGTCACGTACCCCTTCTCGTGCGCCGTCAGCTCCTGCAGATTTCAGGTAGTCAGTCGTTTATTATAGCTGGTTTCGTCATTGCATTACTGAAATTGATCGTAATATCGAGTTTCATTTATATGGACATTCTGACGTTATCCTAACTAACCCATGCAAGCGTGCGTTTTATTGTCGCAGCTTTCTTCACATAATTGACAGCAACAAGAATAAAAACTATATGACTAACGGACTCGCTGCGCCTCCCACCCACCTGCTGGACGGAGTACCTCTCGTCCTCCTCGTTCCACTTCCACACCCTGATGACCCTGTCGTACCCTCCGGTGACGACGACGTGCTGCGTCCCCGGGTGGAAGCGGGCGCAGTAGACGAACGTCGGGTGCTCCATCACCTCCCTCCTCCCGCGGCCCAGGTGCCAGACCTGCGCGGTGCCGTCGCCCGACGCCGACAGCAGCGTGCGGTGGTCGTGCCAGTCCAGCTCGTACACCGGACCGGAGTGACCGCCGAAGGTCATCAGCGGCGCCGGGGCCGGCGCCTCCCCCATGCTGGTGGCGTCGTAGACGAAGATGGCCGAGCTGCCGCTCCCGGCCGGGCACCCGGCGGCCAGGTGGCGCCCGCAGCGGCTGAACTTGAGGCAGTAGACGCCGCCCCGGCCGGTGCACTCCAGCTCCGCCACCTTGGCCTTGGGTACCTCGCACTTGGTGCCCGGGGTCCTGCTCCAGACCGGCACCTTGGGAGCGTTTGTCAGAAGCGGGCAGTCCTCGGAGACGAGGAGGTGGCCGGGCCCCCCTTCCCGCTGCGACGCCGAGAGGACCTCGGGCTTGGCCGACTTGCCCTGCTCTCCCTCCTTGGGCGGGACGATGGCCTGGACCGTCACATAGAGCGAACTCGGGTACTTGACGTGCTTGCAGTTCATCCACCAGTTCCACACGACCTGCGCCTCATCCTCCCGTGCGCCCTTCGGCGTGCCGGCTGGCATCCTCCTGGCGTTTGGCCTGTACAGCTGCAGCCTCAGCTTGGTCTCCGTGTTGGACACCCCTGGCGAGGGAAAGGGCTTCAAGAAGGCCCAGGCAACATCGTGCCAGCCTCTCCCGTCCCCGCTGTTCTTTCCCGCCCCCACCCCGCCCCCCGAGGAAGAGGCGCTGTTGTTCGCCCTGCTCATGCTCACGAAGTCCTGCACGAGGAAGAAGAGGCCGAGTTTCTCCCTCTCCCTCGTCGCCCCTTTCCTCCGTCCTGAGGTCGCCCCATGTTGCTGCTGCTGCCGTTGCTGCTGTCCAGAGAGGTAGCTGAAGCTTTCGTTGAAGAGCAGCAACTCCTCCCACCGCGGCACCAGCGTCGGGCTCTTTCGGAACATGAAGGGCTGCGTCATCAATGGCAAGATATGCCTGACGTTGGCTTCTTCGTAGCATGTCACCGCCTTGTCCTTGTCCTGCTTCTCGACGAAGTGGCCCGTCTCCAGGTCCACGATCAAAACCTAGCATGTGCGCAGGTCAGAGCCGACACAAGATACCATATCAACTCTGTACTGTACGGGGTACTAGTACTATAGTAGTACACTATAATATGCATGTACGTACTGTAGGTAGTAGTACTAGTACAAACTAGGTAGTCTATACGACAGGAGTAGTACAACTAATAGTATACATGTATATTGTGGATGCAGTGCAGTCACCTTAATGATTGGATGCCAGAGGTGCACGTCCAAGTTCAGGCAGTCGGAATAGTGGATGAAGACCCCCAGCACCTTCTCCTCCCTCTGGCTGTCGGCGCTGTTGGCGATGGAGGCGATCTCGTTTAGGTTCTCCTTGCTCCTCCTCTTCTTGTCCCTGCCGCCGCCACCCGACTTGTTGCTCTTCTTCCCCTTCCTCCCCTTGCTCCTCCTTCCGCCGCTGGGCTGCTCGCTGCTGCTGGCGTGCACCTCCTCCTCTTCCTCCGATGGGTCACCCTCGGCCATGATGTTGGACTACTTCCGGACCCACCGACGAGTGAGGGGCACCCGCGGACTAAAATGGTGCATGGAAGAATTCTTCTGCCTCGGCCTGCTCCATATGTCAGGTATTGAGAAAGGCACTAGTGTAGGTAGCGAGGTGGGTTCAATGAGAGAGCTGACGGGCGGGAGGAAAGGGCTCTTTTGCCCATGCGTGCATTTTGAGAAAGGCGGTGGTGGCCTCAATGAAGGAGCGGAAAGGCAAGGCTTCTTCGCCCTGTGTACGCGTATGAATGAGAGGAAAAGGGAGCATGCCGCGAAAGTACAATAAAGATTCAAAGATCGACTTGGGCCGTGCTTTTTGCAGTCTACATATGATAAAGTCACACCTCTCCAACTAACCAACAATTTCTATGCTATTAAACCAGTGCTGTCACTTGCAAGAAGTTTTGCCAGAAGGGTACATATCAACCAACCTTTTTATCTTAACATATTACTAATTCGTACTTTTATTTACTGTTTTTTTTTACTGCCTGACGGAATTTTTTTTTTTTTTGCAAAAAACACGCCAGTCTTATCCTACCTCCCATCCCCTATAGAGGTAGTGGCATGATTGATCATTTTGTGGCCCTCACTAATAACTTATAAGATCGCTGGTGGATAACTGGTATGATTGCTGGTAGGATTTTGACAGCTGCAAAAATTCTGACTCGGACAGAAATAACCCCAGGAGGATTAAATAGTGATGCTTTTGGGCGTGAGGTAATTTTTAAGAATACATAATGAAATTACACGTGGGATAAGTGGCGGGTGCCCGAAGCTGATTCAAACAAACAGTAAATAAGCATCCTTGAAAATGATGGCCACTAGCGTATCAAATCGAAAAGGGCAACCCATTATTGACTTTTTGGCATTTAAAAATGCGACTTCGCAATAATTTGAACTCTCTACTTACTACTTAGTTATGTACTACATCTATAGTAGCTAGTAGCTACGTATGAATATGATCGAAGCCCAGAAACACGGCAAACTTTGGATGCAGGTGTCTTTTCACCCCGGCCAAGGAACAGAGGGGTCAAATATTAATTCTGAGATTATCTAGAGAGGTGTAGATAGGAAAAGTGGTTTTAATATTTATTCTCATTATCATCAAAGAACATTCCATATGTCAGTGGTTGATACTCGCAATCATATCAAAAGTACTGGTGGTTCTCAAACATTTTCTATACACACGCAGTCTCACACACTGCGCAGTCATTACAACGATTATGCGATTTGTTATGAGAAGTATAAAAGAGATCTTTGCACTCAGAAGCAGGTCTCCCGTTCAATCCATCCTCCAGGATGCTTCCTGATGATCGCCTTCCGCATCTCGTCGTAGAAGAACGCCAGGAGGACAAATGGGGTGCACGGCAGCCAAGAGACCGGGTGGAGCCAGTCCATCTAATGAAAAAAAAGGGGTGGCTTTCAGCTGTGTCAAGCTGTCGTCATACGAGGTCAGTCCACCATCACCAACGAGTTTTTACCTGCAGACCATTGTTGATGACTGGGACATAAATGAGGGCGAAGGCGAGGAACAGCTCGAAGAGCATGGAGAAGTTGAGGACGTGGTTCCCCAGGCCTTTCTGGAAGACTGAGAGTCTTCGGGTGCGCGCGGCCAGCAGGGTGGCCCACTGCACCATCACCACCGAAAAGAAGAAGCCGGCGTGGCAGGAGAACTCGAGGCGCTTGCGATCCTCGTAGGTCCACTCCTGGTCGTACGAGTCCGGGAGGTCGTTGATGGCCCTCGAGTCCCAGTAGATGCGGAGCCCGATCAGCCTGGACGGCCAGAAGCCGTTCTCGGCCATGATGGTGATGTAGGTGAATATGCCGGCGGCGGCCTGTATGAGCCCCATCTGGGAGCAGGAGACGTAAATGACCCTCTCGTCCAGCAGCCCCTCCCCCCTGGGGTTCCTCGGGCCTCGCTTCATGGCCTCGTGGCGGGTCTCCTCCTCTTCATAGGCCAGCGACACCGCCGGCAGGAGGTCGGTGCCGAGGTCTATGCAGAGGACGGTCAGGGCGCCAAGCGGCAGTGGACACTACAAAGGTGGAAAGTGAGCATTTCATGTTGCTTGAAATCGACACCATTTAGTCGAACGTATCTTACCTGGCAAATGAGAAAGAAGATGAAGGGGAACAGTTCTGCCACGGAGGAAGACAGGGTGTAGAAGAGGACCTTCTTGAGGTTGTCAAACATGATCCTGCCCTCCTCCACCGCGATGACGACCGACGCGAAGTTGTCGTCCAGCAGGACCACGTCGGCAGAGTCCTTGGCAATGTCCGTCCCGCTGATTCCCATGGCAATGCCGACGTCCGCCTTCCTGATGGCCGCGGCGTCGTTCACCCCGTCCCCGGTGACCGCCACCACCGCCCCGAGCCGCTGGCAGGTCTCCACCACCGCCAGCTTCTGGTCGGCAGAGAAGCCGGCCAGCACGATCTCCTGGTAGTGCATCAGCACGCTCTCCAGCTCCTCGTTGGTCATGTCCAGAGCCTCTTCGCCCGTCAGCAGACAGGACTGCGTGTTGGGGACTTCGCCCTCCAGGTGAGGAGCCAGGGCCATCCCCTCCTAATTTTTTTTATAAGCGGGAGAAAGAAGAGATGAGGAGGAGGACCTCTTCAAGAAGCGAGAGGAGATGTCCCCATTACCTGAGGATCCTGATCGAGTGACAGTATGCAGACGGATTTGGCAATGGCCTTGGCGGTGGCTGGGTGGTCGCCGGTCACCATGATAACCTGTATTGTCAAACGTACCGTATAGTAGCAGAGTGCACATTTTCCTTTTTCTGTTTAAAAAGAGCTCACCTTGATCCCGGCCGCCTGGCACTTTGCAATGGCGTCCGGCACAGTCGCCCGGGGCGGGTCCATCAGGCTCATCACCCCGACGAGGCGGAAACCGGACAGGGGGAAGTTAATGTTGTTCGGGTTGAACTGGAAGCCAGGGGGATACTTGGAAGGCGGCAGCCTGAAGGCAAGAAGCACGCAGGTACAATTTTTAAATTTCTCTTTTAAATTTTGTTAATTGCAGATTAAGACCTAATTAAGGCCTTACCTGAAATCTGCCAGTGCGACCAGCCTCTCCCCGAGCCCCCCAAGTTCGGCGCAAGCCTTCCTAAAGGCGGCCACGTAGTCGTCCGTGATGTCCCTCTCGTGCTCGCTCACCAGCGCGGTCGAGCACCGGTTCAGGACCGTCTCGGGGTCCCCAACCATGCACAGGAGGTATCTGCACCATTGCGTAACATGTTACATACTAGTTCTATGTACGTATGTAAATGTTTAATTTTTTCCCTATATTTGTTTCCTTTCTCACCCGTCGGTTTGAACGTCGTGAGCGTCATGGATCGAAAGCTGGAACTTGATGATGGAGCTGAAGGGGATCTCGCACACCTGTCAAATTGGTCATATGTAAGATACATAAATTTATTAACAATGTGCTTATGACATCTCATCATAAAAGAGCAAACCTTTGGAAAAAAGCTCCTGAACGTCTGAGTCTGCCCCTCAATCGCATCAACCGTCCTAAGCAGAGCCGTCTCAATGGGGGTCCCGATCACATCCTTCTTGCCAGAGTTGTTCTCGGGATCCTGTAATAGGTGTCCTCTTTTATGAATTGTTGCTTTTTTACACGTCAATGGCAGCAATTCACATCGTAACTCACGTGAGCAAACTCTGCCCTGTTGCAGAGAAGAGCAATCCTGGCCATGTTCTTCCAAGTGGGGGAGGTGACGTCGAAGGAGACGGCGGGAGACGCCGTAGGATCCTCGTGACCCGTGTCCACCTCGCCGATGGTGTTGTCAAACCAGACGTGGGCAACGGTAGCCTTTAAGGAGAGCAAAGAAGAAAGAAATGGAGTATGTGACGTAATTGCATTTGTAAAATTGTAGCCTATAATACAAGCAATTTAACTATAGTTAGTACCTGGTTCTTCGTTAAAGTTCCAGTTTTGTCACAGAGAATGACTGAGGTCGATCCCAACGTCTCAATGGCCTGTAGTGCAAAATATGGTTGATTTTTTTAAGCATAATTATTCCGGTAACTCCGAAATTATATATATTTACTACTAGAATGCGTCGTTACCTCGAGATTTTTGACGACCATGTGCCTGCTATAGAGTCTCTTGACCGACAGACTGAGGGAGATGGTGACAACCGCGAGGAGTCCCTCCGGCACCACCGCCACGATGGTGCCGACCATGAAGAGGATGGAGTCCACCCAGAAGTACCCGATTACCAGGGAGAGGACGAAGAATAGGGAGGAGAGGAAGAGCCCCGCGCTCGTCAGGATGTGAATGAGCCTGGACAGCTCCCTGGTAATCAGCGTGTCGCTTTTTCTGTTGTCCTCCGTCAGGATGGTCATCTTGCCCATGACGGTGTTGGCTCCGGTGCGGGTCACCACGGCCTTTGCATCGCCCTAAAAAAAAATCCCCGCGATTAGTGCACATATCCATTGTCATGAGAAGCAGTTTCGTCTCACTTGCACGGCGTGAGTCGAAAAGAAAGCCATGTTCTTTGTGAGGAGCTGGTCGTCGTGGGTGCAATGGATGTCGCGCTCCTGTGGTTCCGATTCGCCGGTCAGAGCGGAATTGTCCACCATGAAGTTGTTTGACTATTGTTTAAAAAAAAGCGTAAGCATAGCAAAAATTACCTTTCTCCTTCTCTTTCCACTTAAATAAATTAATATTTGCACTACCTCCAGTATCCTGCAGTCTGCTGGCACCCTCTCTCCCACCCTGATGAGCACGATATCTCCCATGACAATCTCCTCCGATGGCACCTCCAGCTCCTCGCCCTCCCTGATCACCCTCGCCACCTGCGGGGACGTCTTCTCAAACTCCCTGGCCATGCTGGAGCGCCGGGTCTCCTGGATAAAGCTGAGGAGGCCAGTGACGACGATCACGAAAAAGAGGGCGATCCCGAGGAAGACGTCCTCCATGGGTGGGGCCTCGTACTTGCCGGTCTACGAGCGGTTACATGGGCTTACGGTTATGTCTGCACACAAGTCGATCGTAATTTTTTTTTACAGCTATGGAGAAGTTGACGAAGCAGAGGATGATTCCGATCCAGAGAATGATGGCGGTGCCGCCAAAGAGACTCTTCATGAGACGCATCCAGGCCGGGACGTGAAAGGCCGAGATGATGTTGTTCGGCCCGTACAGCTCCAGCGCGGCACGGACCTTTGACAGAAACGCGTGAGGGATCACAAACTCATCAGCCTCATCGTGCTCTAATCGTCTCGAAATCTGGTCCAGACAGTGATTAAGTGTTTATACTGGTAGTACCTGCGGCACCGTGAGCCCCATCTGCGGGTCTGTGATGAGCCTGGCGAAGAGGTCGTGGAGGAGCAGCCTGTGCTCATCCGCGGGGAGCGCCGCCAGGTCGGGAAAGTTCCACTGGGTGGTGGGCTCGGGACCGCTGGTGCGGTCCACAGAGGCCTGCGACAAGGAGAGAGAGCCGGGGTGGGGGTGGCGCATCGATCAGATGAAGGAGCATCAGGTGACTGACGCCGGATGGTACGTACCTTTGACGCATATCTGGATGAGTACGGCGTCTTCCGGTACGACTTGATGGTCCCAGTGGCCGTCCGGTTGTCGTCGGCGACGCCGTTGCCCTCCGTCGCCACCCGGTAGGAGTCGTTGTCCTCCTCGTTGTACATCTTTGCTGAGACGTTCAACTACTCAGCCATCGTTTTCTCCAAAACCAACCTCTCGATTTTTTTTTTAGAGGGGGGGAGGGCTTTTGGTCCTTGGCGCCGCCCTTTTTGTTGCCCTTTCTTTCCCCCCTCCACCGACACAAACACACACACAGGTAGACAAGGCGGAGGGGGGGAGCGTCCATTCCATCGCCTGTATCGCCACCACCTTTTGGCTTGGGACGGCAGCAGGATCGAGGAGGCAGGTATTAGTGTGGAAGGGAGGGGAGGGAGAGGGAGAGACCCCTCCCGACTGGATGGAGAGGAAGACGGGATGGCAGGGCAGGCTTTGCGTTGCCGGCCGCACTACCTGTTTGAATGTGGGTGGGTGGACGGGAGGAAAGCAAAGAAGGAAGGTAGGAAGGTAGGTAGGTATACTACAGTAGTTTAGGGATAGATACACGTACTACTATACACAGTACCGGTAGACGTCTGATATATGGTAGTAAAGTCAGTTATCAGCATAAAGGTAGAAGTTTACATCTTATTTCAGCTACAGAGGCAAAAAGGTTGTAATATTACAACCTTGTCGAAAATGTGGAAAAAATTGCAACTTGGGAAAAAATCTACTAATTGAGTTATTGATAAGTGAAAATGTACGAGTATCCAGTGGATGCTCTTTTTTCTGCAATCTGCATAAATAAAGTGCAGTAGCTGCCCTATCTTATTCTTTTGCTCGTCTGTTTAGATAAGATTGAATACATTTTTACAAAGTTTTTATTGCCCAGCTCAGAAGAGAACTTGGGGTAAAGGAGTGCTAAAATCCTATGTGTCTAACAATAATGTTTTGTGCAAGTGCTAACTTAGTTAAAATAGGTAGTAACAGCATTTGACAAGATCTGACACACCCACTACAATGAAACTGGTGCACTTTACTTGTTGGTTCTTACATCAGCTTGTCGTACTACCAGTACTAACGTACTACAATCCTGTAGTGAGTAACTGTGAGCTTATTAAAAACACAATCTAAGTTTTTATGCAGCAGGGTAGTAACAGACAAAAAGAAGCCTATGAAGAACTCTTACTATTGCTGCTTACTATTGCTTTAATAACAAATTTTATTGCATTTTTTCAGGTACGCAAGCTGAAATCATCTCTTTTTTTTCTGTAGGCGAGAGCGAGTTTCGTCAATGTCCACTTTGCCTCGTCGAATTCTTCAAAGACGTGATGCAGTCTGCGCACTCGCGTATAAACTCCACCAGCACCTGCAAAATTATATACACAGAACAGAGACACTGGTGGTGAACGAACGGCAACCTTATAGTACTGTACCACTGCTAGGAGTAAACTGGGCAAATCCTGGTCACCTTGTTTTGTACGAGGTCCAAGTCCCCGTTGACTGCCAGTCTCCCCCTGGCCGCCGCCATTTTCCGTGTGACCACCTCCAGGGCGGACCTGACCTCCGCGTCCACTTCTTCCGAGATCACTCTGCCCGCCGAATGCTGCCCTCTCGTGGCCCTCTCCAAGGTGACCGCGACAGGCGCAGCTGGCACGTCCCTTCCTTGGGATGCCGCCATCCCCTCCTCTCTTCCGCCGCCACCTCCAGCTGCTGCCCCTTGGCCTTCCCCACCTGCGCGGAGAGGGTCGTCCTTGCCGGTCTCCGCGCTGTCGACCTCTGAGCAGGCCACGCAGTACACGTTGCCAGCCCTGTAACGGCGACCAACACGTCCATGCACGAGTTACTGCTGCTGCTACGGGAACAATCCCCAACCAATATCGCTAGCGGGAATTTAGTGACGGGCCTAACGCCAGAGCAGGTGTTAATATAGTGGGAAAAAAACCTTTTCTAGAGAAACATTGGAGCAACCCACTCCATCTCTAATTACCACTAGTGGTGTAGCCGTTGGTGTTGCTCTAGTGGTGCCAATATTGGTTGGGATGTCATGAGGGCTAGCTAGCCCGTCCAAACAGCGCACACCTGTCCTTCAGCTCGATGGTGTCACAGTCCCTGCAGGTGGTGGCCAGCATCTTGTATCCCTTCAGCAGGTAGTCGCCCATGAGCTTGGAGATCTTGTCCGACCGCTCCCTCTTGGCGGCGATCACCTTCATCTGCGCCTCGGTGGGCGGGGCCCAGTCCACGTCGCTGCCTGCCATGTCCGACATGATGGGGAGGTCGAGGAGCCCCTTGCACTTGGTCCTCCTTGCCCGTTGTGCTTCGTGGTGTGTGTGGGTGCACTGGGTGGGTGTTTGTTGTTAACATAGTAGAGCAGGGTTGACCTATTCCTTAGCAAAAAAAAAAGAAAATATTGCAGGAGACATTATGCGCGGGCGCACTATCTATGTAGTTGCTGCGTACTAATTCGAGACAATTTACCTAGGGCATCCGTGCACTTCAGTTATTTATTATTCGTATCTCAAGAGCATCTATTCAAATATATAAGCAAACCTCTCTTTCATCTCTTGAGCTCTGTGCTTTCCCTGCGATCATGTGACTGCCCGATGCAAAGAAGCAGACAACCTTTTTTTTGCAAGCTGATTTCCCCATCGTACGGTTTACTGTACAAGAAAGGATCCAGTTTCGCCACCGCCACCGACCGAGCTTCACTTTTGACGTCTCCTCGCTGGCAACGACAGGGAACAACGCAATCGCCTGGTTTCTGGGTAGGTAAGCTACAGTTAACTACATGATGCGGTTGCTTTGCGATGATCTTTGATCACCTTGCAGTCTGGAATTTTCATTATACTTATACAGCAATTCTGTTGCAGTGTTAGGAGGACATTATCATATGCTTCGCCGCCTTCGCCGTCCTCTCCAAGCAGTCTTCACCAGAGGGCTGAAGATGACTGAACCGGCGGCGGCGATGCCGGAGGTGGAGGTGGAAGTGGAGGTGGAGTCCAACCTGGAGGCGGTGGTGGCGCGACTGAGGAAGGCGGCCGGGACGAACGGTCCACCGCCGAGGCTGGTGGCGGTGTCCAAGACGAAGCCCAAGGAGCTGGTCATCAGGGCGTACAGGGCGGGACACAGGGACTTTGGAGAGAATTACGTTCAGGTGGCTCACTAACAAATCCCGCTAGGGCAGCAGCAGCAGCAGCAACAACGACAACAACAACATCGTCTCACTTCCTGCGTATGCTTCCAGGAACTGTTGGATAAGGGCACAGATCCCGAGGTGCAGGAGCATTGTCCCGAGATCCGGTGGCACTTCATCGGCAACTGCCAGACCAACAAGGTCCCCAAGCTGGCCAGGTGCCCCAACCTCTCCTCGGTGGAGACCGTCACCTCCGCCAAGCTGGCCGACAAGCTGCAGGCTCAGTTCAAGCGATCGGACGGGGAGAAGGAGAGGCTAAAGGTGATGATCCAGGTGAACACCTCCGGCGAGGAGAACAAGAACGGCGTGGATCCCCCGTCCGCCCCTCTCCTGGCCCGCCACATCGCCTCCTCCTGCCCCGACCTAGACCTGGTCGGCGTGATGACAATCGGCGCCCTCGGACACAGTCTCGAGTCTGCGGCCAGAATGGCGGCGGAGGCGGAGGCCAAGGGGGGACAGAACCCGGACTTTCTCGGCCTCATCGAGGCCAGGTAGCGCAGTAACAATGTCAAAAGCAGCAGCAGCAAAAACAAGTGTAACAACATGCATCCACTCATATGTAAACTTGAAAGTAATATTTTTTTTCTTGGTTTTAGGCAAAAGGTGGCCCAAGAATTGCAAGTGAGGGAGGCGAGTCTGGAGCTGTCCATGGGGATGAGCAGCGACTTTGAGGAGGCCACCAGGATGGGCAGCACCAGCGTCAGAGTGGGCAGCAGCATCTTCGGGGCGAGAAACTATCCGAGCAAGGCGAAGGACGGGGGAGACACCAGTGGGTTGGCGAAAAAAGTCGAAGGAACCAAGATTTCCTCAACGTAGAAAAAAAAAAATGGTGTGAATGTGATGACTTTCATATCAAACGCAAAAATTTATGTGTCATTAGCTTGATTTATCTGACTCTGTATATATTTATTGGCATAGAGCAAAACATAGTAATTTGTATACTGCGTACATAGTACATGTTCAATCCATGCTTCTTGAACAACAACAAATATACAACTACCATGTAATACGAGTACAATGTACTGTAGTAGTTAGTAGCAGTAGTAACGTATATGTGCTATATGAACGCAACTATAGCATTGACAGCTAGTGATGTTTGCGCAAGCAATGTCCAATGTCGATATGTTCTAATTAAAATAAAGAGAGTCTCCAGTTAGATCTCGAATAAAAGGTCCTTGCCGCAATGATGGCTGATCTTATCGAGGGGGCACCTCGTACAGTACGTACAGTACAGTGTACCCCACAGTTCAAAAATTATGTCGCGACTCGCAAGCCTTTTTTTTCAAACTGGACCTTTAATATTAAAGGTACAAGAATGCACAATACCTCTTTTTAAAGCTGAATCCTTCTCCGAGGTGCACCGGCAGCCAGATTGTTGATTTTAGCATCAACTTGAGCAAGATGTTCAACAACAGGAACATGGTCAAGGTCAGGTCGCGCGTACC
>JAAUYM010013144.1_pt1 | contig 21008 bp, 20 predicted proteins | sample 7278001 | NCBI WGS metagenome assembly JAAUYM01 (sample SAMN14350224, study PRJNA611818) | marine sediment metagenome | isolation source: surface marine sediment (1.8m) | place: French Polynesia: Moorea | collected 2018-08
ACACCGACCCCAATTTAATCAAGATGAGGGATATAGCCCTCGCTTCCCGCGCTCATCTGAAAGCGATTCTGGGTTTTACTGTCCCTGAGGATTGTTCCCCCATGTGGTTATTGGGAACATTACTTGACCAATTAGCCTTGAAATTGATTTCTCACAAAAAAGGGGCGCGGGGACAGCAGGTGAGATATTACAGTTTAGCCCTAGAAGAATTAGCCTTTGCGGTGGAGATATTGGAGTATCGAGAACGACAGAGACAAGAGAAAGCAGATAGAGAACGGGAAAGAAGAGAAGAACAAGCTCGTTATCAAGCTTCTATGGAGTCCCTGTATGGGATTGATCCCCCTGCTGCTGCCGTATCCACCCCCCCCCAAAAAGAGGCTAGTAATACTTTAAGGGTAGGGGTGGATACCAATTCTAACAGTTATCAAAACGAGGAACAGAGAGATTCTGAAGGATTAACCAACAATTTGAGTCCTCTTATCAAACAGTTTAAGGAGGTATTTTGTTCCACTATTGAATTGGGATGGGAGGTTTTGAGGAATCTATTTGAGAATTTGGCTACTCAAAGCAGGTTAAGGGATTGTTATTTGCTCTTATTAATTGAGATGATCTCCTCGTCACCTTGATTGTTGATTTTAGATTTTAGATTTTAGATTGCGCGATTTGGGAAAATCCCCTGAATGATGCGCCAGGGGCTTGTGGTGACAGATAGAGCCAAAATCATCAATCCAAAATCCAAAATGGGGCGGTCAAAAATAGTTATATAAGGGAAAAGAAAAGTATGGAACAACCTTTCACCTTTAACCTTTTCCCTATCAACACTCTTGGTATTGAACTCAAGGTGCAAGACAATTGGCTGAAGTATGGAGGTATGTAATGGGCGAAGCCAAGCGCCGAAAAAAACTCGACCCAAACTATGGGAAATCAAATGTTTTAAAGGATGCTTGTCGATTTATTGATGATCTTTTATTACAGAATCCGCAAATGGAGGAAGGGAATATTTTTTCTTTATTTACCAATAAAGACCGTGGGTGTACTGAACAAGAGCTTGAGATACTACAAAAAGAAATACCATTACTATATCAGGGTAAGACTTTTACTATATGGGTACTTCCTCGAAAATACGCTCATTTACCAGCAGAAACCGCTTTAGATTACTTTGTTCCTGTTTCTGTGGGGACGACATAAATATTTGAGAGAAAGAGGTTCAATCATCGCCAAAAATAGCATCAAGTTCTTTCACATTGCTTTGATGTTGAAATTGGTCTTGTGGATTAGAGTGAGCAGCAATTGAATCAATTTCGGATTCATCTTGAGGTGTTGAGACAACATCGACAGATGAAGTAGATGGAGAGATATAATTCTTCGACCACTGAGGCTGAGAAACTTGTAAAGCCTGTCGAAGATTAAAACCATGCTTATCCAACAAATCCTGAGTCTCCCAACAGCAACGGGAGATCTCTTCGGGAACAGCACCCCCACTCGACCGTGCATAAGGCAGATAAGCCATCACAATCGCTTCGGAGATTAAGCGAGAAGCCTCATCCCGTTCCAAAGAATTAAGCCAACTAGCTACCTCAGCCAAAAGAGTCCCCTCATAGGGTTGTAAACGAACCGAGAGACTTACCCGTTTTCTCTTACTCATAAAAACAAAAGCCATGAAATAGAATATTTTTGATTTGATTTGATTTGAGGTCAAACCCCCCTTAACGTGGACTACCGACCACAGGCGCGGAAGTAACTTTCTGGTTTTTAGCCATCAAATAATTAAACAAACCATAAGCATCAACTAAGCGATAACCAAGTGAAAGAAGAGAGCTACGCTTATCGGAGCGAGACAGAGAAGCCTCTAACCCCTTTTGTTGTTCAGCAGCACCCCAAACAATAGGAGTAAAGTGTTTTTTAGAATCAAGAGGCTGATACTTACCCGAACGAACCTTTCTGTCGTGACTTACGACATATCCATGTTTATTCTTCAGAGACTCTAATTGCGGTTCACAGTTAAAATAAGATTCTAGTTCTGGCATTAAAAAGCGAGCAGCCCCGCCAGAAAGAATCACCTCATCTAAATCGGGGGGCAAAACCTTTCTCAGCCACTTGTCGAGTTTCAACCAGTAATCAGAAGTAGCAGTAGTAATAGCAGAGGCAATATCCATAACTTCCTGTTGACGTAGCCCAGCATCTTTAGCAGTAGCCAAAGCTCCAATTGCATCTAATTGTGACCAGTCAGGATGTTCAGTCTCAGTACAATCCGAGCAAGAATGATATTTTTCCCTCAAATAAACATTCTTGTCATGCAACTCGATTCCTTGAAAAATTGCAGCAGCTAAAAGGTCTCGGTTTAAGCCAGAAGTCAGAGAAATCACTCTATCCAGCAGCAGAGAAAAACCAATAAGAGGACTATCCCCAGTCCTGAGTTCTCCATACTCAAAATACAAAGCAGTAGTATTGCGATGACCCAGCATCAGCACCCCTAACTTACGCTGTTGAAGCCAATCAACACCCTGGTCGAGAATACGCAGGGCAGCCAATCCACCACCTTCAGGACGACAAAGGAACTGAGCTAAATTGACCTTGTAAGATTGACCACGAAAAGAAAAATGAGCCAGCAGACTGCTGATTTTCCCTTGAAACCGTTGGCGGTCATTGTATTCATTCCAAGGTAAAAGAAGAGCCAAATGTAGAGAAATTTTCTTACGAGAAGAAATCTGATGATTTTGAAGAATGACCCCAACAGCAGCCAAGACTTTATAGAGTGCATTCTCATACTTAAGCTCTGCGAGGCGGTCATCAGGGTCAAAACGAGAAGCAAAATCTCCCACGACAAAAACTTGATTCTCAACTTCTAACCAAGCTTGTTGAATAGCAGCAGGAGAGCCGAGCCAGCCTCGGTGGGAAAAATAAGAATCAAGTTGTTGTCGAGAAATCGGTTCAACCAATGGAGACATCAAGAGATAGTTGGGAGTTTGTTGCTCGGGAAGTTGATAAAAAAACTTAGTTTGACTACCACCAGGGTCAACACAAAGGTAAAGGTCGGTCATAGTTGAAATGGAGATTAAAGATTAAAAATAATAGGTAGGCCCAATTCTGAACTCTTAAATTTGACTCGGGAGCGAGAAATTAATTCTCCGCGTGCCAATTTAAAATCTCTCGGACATAAACTCTCTTGCAGCCTCTTATCTAGTTGTCTTTTTGTTCAAGTTTAACGAAGAATTAGAAAAACTCGGAAAAATTTTCGCCGAACTTAAGAATCTAAGAATAGAGCTATAAAATCCCAATCATTTGAAGGCAAAAAGGGAGCAGACTAGGCACAGATTTACCCCTAAAACTGGAATAAACTGTGCCTACTCATAAAAGTTGAGTAGCCATTGCTCAAGAAAAGTGAGACTAGATTGGGTCGGATTTGTGTCAGACCTGTGCTTAACTTGTGACATTTTATGCCTGGTCTCGAAGAGATATAATGGTCTTGCCGACAACTAATGGGGGAGCAAGCCATGCTGCTGTATATATGTATTGGTAATCCCGAAAATTAGCTAGCAGCAGGCTTGCCAAAGGGGACACCCCTTTGGAAACCCCGGTTCGATTGGAGATTTTGGATTGGGGATTTGGGATTGAAAATTATTGTGGAATATGAATGAACAAAAGTTTAAGCAGAGAACAAAAGAGTTAGCACTTCGGATAATCAAATTGGTGGAAGCTTTACCTCAGACTTCAACGGCACAGATTATTGGAAAACAGTTGCTGCGTTCTGGCACTTCTGTAGGAGCTAATTATCGTGCAGCTTGTCGTGCTAAATCTATAGCCGACATGATTTCTAAGTTAGCCATTGTAGAAGAGGAAGCAGATGAAACCTTGTATTGGTTGGAGTTATTAGTAGCTGCCGAAATCATGCCACAATCTAAGCTTCAAAAATTAATGGCAGAGACGAATGAGATTGTAGCAATGATAGTGTCTTCAATAAAAACCCTCCGCCAGAGAAAAAATAGCTGTAATCCAAAATCCAAAATCCAAAATCCAAAATGAAGAAAGAAAAGCGAGTGATTTATCCGTTGCGATTGTCACCATCGGAGAGAAAAAAGTTAGAAGAGTTAGCAGAAGCAGTAGGATTGAAACTGAGTAGCTATCTTCGACAAGCAGGACTGAATGGAGGGGAGGTAGGTTCGCAGAAGAAAATGAATCCCATAGTTCCTGAAGCCAATCGTCGAACTTATTGGGAATTAGGGGAGACGAATTATCAGTTAAGACGTATCGGGATTAACATCAATCAAATTGCCAAAGCGAGTAATACAGCACTGAAAAGAGGTTATTTATTGCCCGTAGAGTCGGAGAAACTGTCACAGTTATCCCAACAGCTAGAAGAATTAGAAGGGCATATAGAGCAGCTAAGGGCATCGATGATTGGAGTGAGTAATTAAGTGTTTAAGTCTTATAAATAGAGAAGATGATTGGCAAACAGATCAAAGGTACTTACTTCCGAGGAGTTTTAAAATATCTACATGAAAAAGAAAATAGCTTTCTTATCGGGGGAAACATGGTGGGAAAAACCCCCAAAGTTTTAGCAGCAGAGTTTCAAGTAGCCCAACAGTTAAATCCAAGATTGAACAAAGCGGTGTATCATGCCAGTCTATCTCTGCCTCCCCATGAAACTTTAGATGATGTTCAGTGGCAGGAATTAGGACGAGAATATCTGGAAGGAATGGGATTTGCCGGGAGTCAATATGTCATTTACCGTCATAGAGATACAGACCATGACCATATTCATATAGTAGCCAGTCGGATTCGCATCACCGATGGCACGACAGTGAGTGATAGTTGGGATTATGTCAGAAGTGAGAAATTAATTCGTTCTCTAGAAAAAAAATACGAACTAACCCCCACAATGGCATCGACTTTAAAACAGCAACGGGGACAAACCAGAGGCGAGAGGAAATTAATCGAGAGGACAGGAGAAACCAGTATCAGAGAGAAACTCCAATCCGTATTAGAAGAAGAGACTTCGGATACTAGAAACATGACAGAACTATTAAAGAGTCTCAAACATCGAGGAATAGATGCTAGGGTCAGCTACACTCGCACAGGGAAAGTCAAAGGCATTAGCTATGGTTTTGAGGGAATAGCCATCAGTGGAACTCACCTAGGAAAAGCTTATACCTTTCCAGGATTACAGAAATATAAAGCCGTAACTTATCACCAGGAGATGGATGGTGCGCTCAAAGCAATATCAGCTACAGAACCAGTAACCCCCAACAGAGATAAATTAACTTTATTGAATGAAATCAAACCAGAGACAGCAGACGAATTTCATTCATCGCTCATCGGGAGTGGGGAATCGGTAGTCGGAGAAGAAAACCATTCTTGTGATGACTCTCCACTCCCTACTCCCTACAACCCATCTCTTGCTGATAAAAGAACGAATGCTCCTCAGACAACAGAATTAGAAGCACCAAAAAAAGAAAAACCGACTCAAGCTTCTCAGTCTCAACAAAAAGAAAGAGAAATTGAATTACAGAAAAAATTTTACCGTTCTCAATATGAACTCATGAAAATAAGAGTGCAACAGAAAGTGAACAAGGGAACTTCAAATGAAGAGATAGATGTAGAGATAGGAAGAAGAATGATTCAGAGTTTGACTGAAGAACCAGAGATTTTAAAGATATTAACTCAAAGTGATCAAATTTATCAACTCAAAGAGGAACTACCCCCAGAACAATATCGAAAAGAAGCATGTTCATACGTCGAAAAAATCTATTTAAAAGCTTGGTCAAAAATTCAAGAACTCAAGAAAGAAAAAGAAAGAGAGCTCAGTTTAGAAATGGAACTTTAATCCTTTGATACATATCCTCGTTTACTACGACGGGAAAGTTGTTTTTTGTACCACAGTAATCCTGTGTGATAGTCAGGACAAACGGTAGAGTTAGAACGACCAACATCTCTTTTCACGGCACTGCCCCAGGTGCGTTTAATAATCCAGTTACCGAAAATATCTTGGCATAATTCGAGTAAGTAAAAACGGGTTTCTTTCTGCCAAGATGAATACTGCCACTTTTCCGCTATTTCTCACAAATGGAGTTGAAAGCCTAATTTAATTTTGAAAATTGAGGATTTTTTCTAATAATAGAATTTGAGATACTGGAGATAAAAAAAAGGCTAAATTGCCCTAAAATTTGGCTAAAGACCCCAAAAATTCAGTCATAAAGAAAAATTGATTATGACAAAATAAATGACCCGCTTTTCTCACAAAGAGTGCGATGCAAGAGCTAAAATCCTTATCGAATATGGAGTTTAGACCGACTCAAGCCAAGGCTCGAAACTGACAGTGTGTGGTGAGAATTCAACAAGACATCAGAATCAATTAGAGATTGAAGAAAAAGAAATTGAATTGGCATAAATATTAAGTAAATATATTTATTAAGATTAAAAAATATGGTCGATAAATATGTCTCAAGCTAGATATTATTTAGATATAAAACTAATTCTAATTTGTTCCGTAAATGACTCCCAGTTCAACAAAATATATCCCCAAACAACTTAACTTTGGAAGTATAAAAGGAAGAAACGTAATAGCTAATTTTAGTGGAGGGAGAATTACATCAGATGCCGGAATTGTCTTGCTCGCAGAGTTAGATAAAAAGCTCACAGCGTGGTTGGATATGCTGGGGGAACCCCAGCATCCGTGGAGGGGGGACTTTTAACAACACCATCAAATGTTTTAAGCCCAAAAAACACCTTCTAACAGGGGTCGGTACTCAGCCTCCGGAATTAAATTCCTTAACTTTCCTGGCTTTAGTAATAATCATCAGTAGCATATCCAGTGGATGAGTAATCATCAGTAGGATATTCAGTGGATGAGTCATAATTAGCAGGATATCCGGTGGGGTCTACTGGCATTGATAGAGGACTGACATATATTACATTCCCATGCTCATCTAGAAGCACATCCTTATTACCAGTGATTTCCTTGGCTTTTTTTCTGTCGTCATCTTTTTCTTTAATAGACATATTTTATAATCTCCCTTTATTCCTTCATACACTTTTATTTTAAATAAATATGATCGGATTTGAAGCTTGTTGTTTAAGCAAATTTAACTTTTTAAAACTATTGTTAATTTATTGGAATCATTTATGCATATTACTCAGATCTTGCACCTAATCAGAGAAAAATCAAAACCAAGTCGAACTATTTTAAGTATAAAAACTTATCCTTCCCAGCTTGTATTATACTTAATTACTTATTGATTGCTTTCGCCAACAAAGTCACAAACTACGCGAATATCTCTCTTATGTTAAGTTCGTCAACAGTATCAATTGCTACTCGCACCCCTTCTTCAACCCTTAATAATTTGGTTGGCAGATTAGTCAGACTAAATTTTTCTTCTTCCTTTCAATCTCAATTTGGCCAAGTCTTGTATCTTGGAGTTTTGAAGCATATCTTTTCCTGAAGTCACAGCCCGACCTCCCTTAAGGAATTATCTACCTTATAAAAATATCTGGCTACTTCCTCTTTGTTTTCAAAACTTCTGAAGATTTGCTTTAAGTCAACATCCTCTCTAGGAATTTTTGCAAGAGCAGCTACTCTCATCTCGTCCCCAACAGCTTCTGGTTTTTCTAGTAACAGGCTACAAATATCATTAAACCTTGAGATGTATTCCTCCCCAGCATCTTGAAAGTTCATCCGAATAACAGGCCATCGCTCAATCAAACCAAGCCAAGACAGCAGCCAAGTAATTTCCAAGCCATTTTTAGCTAGAATCTGATTATTAGCAGCACGTGAAAGCAAAAACAAGCGAGTAAAGACTCGCTCTATAACCCTGGGGTTACGGAGGCTTGGAACTTGGAAAGCTTTTTCCGCTGACGACACAATTAATTCTGGTGGAGCATTATTTAACAGTATGGAAAGGTTGTCTTTTAATTGACTATGTCCCGATAAAGTAGATCCCTCAAGGTGACCTTCTACTAGCTGCGAAATGCTCTTAGAACTTAAGGCTGGTAGAGGTAGGCGCAGGTGAAAGATTTTGTCAAGATATAGGTCTGGATTAAAGTTTTCACTTTTGTAATGAGTGATTAGGGCTTGCCTCGCTAGTGTCGGATCTATGGCAATCAGGAAAGTTGCCTGGGCACCCGCCGAAGTCAGAAACCTTATCGCCTCAAGTATCGCTACCTGACGATCTGGAAGACAACGATCTAAGTCATCTATGCAGACGAGTATCCGTGCGTTGTCTGCTTCTGAATCCTCAGAAATTAGCTCACTAACCAACTCCCTAAAACGCTCACCCATTAGAGCAACGGGATCTGGCTCAGGGCTTAGAGATTTAAACTCTTTGTTATTTTCATCAATTGCCTTAAATAACCCTTCCAGAAGCTTATCGGCGTACCCAGCCCCCGTACTCATCAACTCCATCCCTGGCACTAGAGTAGAGGTGGCCTTAAGTCCAAAACTAATACCAGCGCGGATAATTGTTTGCGCCGCAATCCATAGAGCCTCTGCCGTATCCCTTTTTTGAGGGGGAATCCGCTTGAATAACTCAATGACCAGTGGACTCAGTAGATCGGGAGTCCCATACTGCCAAGGATTTAGCCAAAGTGCCTTGGGGATAATCCCAAGGTGAGGCCACTTACCCTGCTTGTAAGTTATATTAGCAATCCGAGCAATCATGTCAGTTTTTCCCTGACCCCAAGAACCCTGAACAGCGATCACTGAACCAGGAGGCAAATTAACTGCTGCCTGTAAAATTAATTCTGCGAGTCTTTCATGATCTAGCTTATCCTCTGCAAGCTGAACGCCATCCTCAGACTCAAAAGAACTTTGGGAAATAAAGTCGATTGCCATAATTTCCAGTTGCCCCCCTAATCAAATTTTCCCTTGGTAATTAACCTTTCAAAAATATTTACAATTAGGAACATTATGACACTCATCAAAAAAAGAGTTAATAGACAAGCAAACAGTAAATCTAAATTTAACTGCGACCTAGATAAATTAATCAGATGACCCAACCCCCGATCAGCCCCAATAAACTCGCCAACAACAGCCCCAATAAAACTCAAAGTTACACTAACTTTAGCCGCCGATAAGACAAAAGGAAGTGCATACCATACCCGAACCTCTTTAAAAATAAACCTCTCAGGTGCTTGCCAAACTTTAAACTCCTCAATAACAATTTCAGGGGACTGATCTAAGCCTTTCATTGTATTTACGATTATGGGAAAAATTGCAATCAAGAAAGCAGTAAACATTTTGGAAAAAATTCCATAGCCAAACCACAATATAAACAGGGGAGCCAAAGCTTCTTTAGGAAAACCTTGTAATCCAACAACATAAGGGTAAAAAAACAAGTTTGCAGTCCGACTATAATAAAATAAAATGGCTAATAAAGAACCAAATGTTAGAGCAGAAACAAACCCCACTACTGCTTCTGTTAGAGTAAAAAAGCCATGATAAATTAGAGTTGCCCAGTTAGAAAAAAAAGCCTTAATTACTTGCCAGAATGATGGCAAAATATAAGAAGGAACTATTCTTAGTGTAGTGATTATCTGCCAAAAAAATATTAGGGTAATTAGCGAAATAAATATGTACGCCAACCGAATGGAGAGCCTTTGATAATAGTTCATGCTTTACTCCAATTACTCTCCATTAAATCCACTATTTTTTTATAATTGCCTTCTTTATTACTATCTAAACTTGGCTGATATAAACTGGTAATTGGTTTCTCTAAAAATAGATAAACCAAATCTGAAAATAGTAGGGCATCCATAATATTGTGAGTAACTAATAAGACAGACATACTGCGCTCATTAACTAATTGTTTAATTAGGCGAATAATAATATTTTTATTAATTTCATCCAGACTAGCAAACGGTTCATCTAATAATAGAAAATCTGGTTTTACCGATACAGCCTTAATAATACTAACTCTAGATTTCATTCCTCCCGACAATTGGGATGCCCAAACATCTAAGTATTCTCCCAAGCCTAATTGATGTGCCAACTCTTTTGCATACTGATAGATATTTTTATCCTTAAATAATTGAGCTGGAAGTTTTAAATTCTGGTTAACTGTTCTAAAAGGTAAAGGAGTAGGATATTGACTGACCAGTGAAATTCTAGGTGTTTGTGGATAGAATTGGAGAGCCCCCCGTTTAGGCGAAACAATACCACCAATTAACTTTAGCAAAGTGCTTTTACCAATACCAGACGGACCAATAATACTGAAAATTCCTTTTCCTTCAAGCTGAAAATTAAATTCCCTGAATAGAAGATCTCTAGGAGAATAGAAAAAATCAATGTCTCTTAAAATCATCACAGGAGGACATTCAAAATTATCCGACTTTGAAGTTTTCATCTATTTTCCCAAGCCAACAGAAAGAATTACAAAGAAGTTAGCCAACTAAATTCGTTTGGATTATTTTGGGCTAAATCCTGACAAAGTAATAGAGCGCGTAAAGCATAGGCAGATTGCCAGAAGAAAATAAACTCATAGGCATCAGCTTTGCCCGGCAAACACTCGTCAAAAACATATCCTCCAACAATTTCATAATCTTGCAAAATATTGGGACTTTTTATCGTGGTGCTAATACTTTTGAGTGAACCAGTTGGTTCACAATCTATATGTTTTTCCGTCATAATTTGCTGTAGAACTTTAATAATAAGTGTACGGATTATTGAGCGTACAGCAAGCTCCTCCAGCTCTATTCTTTCCACAATACGTAAAAAAGGCATTTTTACTGTCTTTAATGCCCGCAAAATAGAGTAAAGAATTAATGCACTTCCAACACCAATATACTGCACCACTAATCCATTTGAACGACGAAATACTCTACCTCGGTCATGAATTTTCTCAACACTTATAATATCTTTTTCTAATTGCGTAATTAATGTGCTGATCATGTTTAACAAGATGTTGCTTAAATTGTCTTTAGTTTCTTTTATAATTGAATAAAAAGACTCTATTTCAAAAATCCCGCTTATAGCTAATAAAGAACGGCAAATATCATGATATGCTCTGAAAATTTTTTGGTCTGGGACAAAATTATGACTGTCATGAAACATCTTCTTTACACCTAACTCTTGTGTGCTTTCAGGATGTTGCTGGGCAATGACCTCTAGATCCACGCCTAATTCCTTTGCGCTTTCAGGATGTTGCTGGGCAATGGCCTCTAGATCCACGCCTAATTCCTTTGCGCTTTCAGGATGTTGCTGGGCAATGGCCTCTAGATCCACGTTTAATTCCTTTGCAGTTTCAAGATGTTCCTTGATAAAGGATATTATGTCTTTGGATAAAATATCTTCAGATATAAAGTTTTGATCTTTGCTCGTAAGTTCAAGTATTGATGTTGCCCAAGCCTTGAAAATCAACTCACATTTCTTCTCGTCAACTATGTCATTGAAAATTGGCAAATTATTGTCTTGATATATAGCTAAATTTTCAATAACATTTAATGAGGCAATTGAATCGACCAATCGAGCTTTATTATCTTGAGCATTGTCCCTCGGAAAGATTGGCCATCCGTATTTGTTCTGCAAACCCGTGTTTGCCTTTCCGTCAACATACCAACCAACTTCATCAGAAGACAATAATAATTTAACTATCTCTTTCTGGACATCATCGCCTGCCAGTCCCTCTATTGACATATAATTAACTGTTACACAAAGATGAGCTGAACTTTGGCTGGGATCTCCTATACTTATTGTGTCGCTACCTAAATCTAAATTAATAGGTAGCCGATCTGGAATTCCCCAATAGTTTAATTGATTTCGCTTTTTATAAACATTAGTGTAAAAATTTCTAATAGGACTCCGCAGATCTTTTAGTTTCAGATTTTCATTTTGGTTATTTTTGCCTTTTTTGGTTATCCTAGAGTCTTCGCCAAAAGTGTGAATATAGTCTTCCAGAGCAGCATAAACATCACCTAGTGCCCAAAGACCACTGACACTCTTTTTCGTTTGTAATAATTCCTCGAAAGAATCTGGGATAAAAATTACTGTCCCACCCCCACTTTTAAGATCTGCCTTCTTAAGATTTTGGACAAGAAATTGACTAAGTAAATTGATACCCTCTTTGATTCCTACACCAACATACATAATTAAAACTCTGCCTCCAGGTATAGATAAATTGACTCAAACTGTCCAGGATAGAGAAAGTGATCGGCAAACCTTGTCAGACGAAAACCATTTTTCTCTAGCTCTTGAATGTAGCAAGATAGGGGTCTATGCTTTACAAAGACGAAAGGAAGAGACCCATCTGAGTTTTGGAAGCAGAAGTTCCCCTGCTTCCAAAACTCAGAAGAGTATTGGATGTGTTTAGTCTCACTTTTCAGAGGAGTTTCATAATATTGTTCCGTTTTGAGAAATCCACAAAAGGGATTGGTAATTGTTGCAATAAATGTACCTCCTGGACTGATGTATCTCGACACTCCTCGAATGACAGCAGATAGATCATACATATCCATTAGAGAGAGATGGGCAATGACGAGCTCAAAACTCCTATTATCGCTCAATTGAGAGAAAATAGGGTTGGCAGAAAATCCATCTTTTTCTGCGATAGCTGCTCCCAACTGCTCAGCACATGATTTGATATAGGAGACTTTCATCAATTGAGTATTCTTTTTAGCAATATCTAGCATCTTAGTAGAAATATCTAAGCCAATGATCGCAGAGACAGTTTTAATATTCTTTACTATCCAAGATGCCAACAATCCAGATCCGCAACCAATGTCTAAAACCCGCTGGGGGTTAAGAGAAAAGAGTCGCTCGTAAAGAAATTCAGTTAGACCAGTTAATTCTCGCTCTGAAAACTCTCCTTGATCTATAAGGTTATTGTAGAAAGTTGCGACTGCATCCCATCTTTCCTCGATAGTTAACAAGTTAGGTTCTAAGAGAAGATTGTTTGTCATATCCAGTTGTTTTTGATCAGTTAATTTTTGAGGAAAGAGTTATCGACAATTTGTTCTAGATCGACTACCTTTGAGGTGAGTTTTTGTTGATATAGCATTTCCGCTGTCTGTTTCCACCTTTCTTCCCCTTGATAGCCAAAAGGAGTCACTGACGTATCTAGTAACGACAGGGTAGACTCCATTGACAATTTGACAAAATCTTCTTGCAAGACTGGATACGCTTGAAGAATAATCTTAATTGCTTCTTCTGGATTTTGCTTGGCGTATTCCCATCCTTTGAGAGAAGCTTTCACGATTCCTTTAGCAGTCGTCGGATCTTCTCTAATGAATTCAGGATTGGCTGCAATCACAGAACTGTAAATTTTTATTCCCCAGTCATTGACTAAAATTTCATTGACCTTTTTCCCTTGAAGTCTTACCAGATTCGGTTGATTTTGTATATAGCCCATAGCGGCATCAACATCACCATTCAAAACGGGTTCTACTCCCCAACTAATTCCCACCTCATTAATATTATTTTGGTTTATATTTAATTTATTCATCATGGCTTTATATTCTATATAAGCACTACTTTGATAGAGTACCCCTAGTCGCTTTCCTAACAAATCTTTCGGTTTGACAATATTTTTTTCTTCAAGGGAATATAGAGTAACGGGAGAGTATCCGAAAACAGCAGCAACAGATTTAAGAATCCGTTCTTTATCGTTGATTAATATAACCGCGGCCGCACTACTAACGCCAATTTTATATCTACCACTAGCAATTAGTTGTGCTGTTTCATTAGCTCCATTTCCCTCCACTAGAGTTACTTGGATACCTTCATCTTTATAAAACCCCTTCTCCTTGGCAACGATATAACCTGCATATTCAGAACCCGCCTTCCAGTCAATAAGAAAATCAATGTTTTTAAGGCGTTTATCGTGCTGTTGTGAACAGCCGATTATCGATGTTGAGGCCAATAAGGCAAAAGCCACAACGAAACTTCTCGGCATCCACTTCTGAAGTGTATTCGTTGGCTTTAACCTATGAAGATATATCGTTATAGTGTCCCACATATTACCCTAGGTTTAGTTCCTAAATTTTGTTATGGTAGCAAAATTTAGGCATGGTTCAAATCAGGGTTACAAAATAAAACAAGGATTGACTGCTTGTTCTTATGATGGATTTAGGGGAGAAAACAATTCCAGGTGTAAATTTTTCGTTGATAGGAGGGATTGTTTATTTTCAAGCGTTTTGGGCTAGATCGATGTCATAAAGGCGACCGCGCAGCGCCTGCCTTCGGCAGACCGCGATAAGTAGTTAATAATTTCTGCTCTCATAAATCAACTTACCCATCAACGAAAAATTTACAGGTAGTCATTCTTTGTGTTAACCACTTGTGTATCTAATTCAAGAGTAAAACTATGAATAGTATTTAAACAATATAAACTATTTATACTGTTTTATCGGTTTTCTTTGAGAATCTCTAAGATTTCATCAGTTAATTTTTCGATGTCGTCAATAGCTGGTTGTGCGGTTTTTCCAAATTGATAAACCGTCTGACCGAATGAAGGTGTTTGGCGAAAAACTTCGCGTCTGCCGATATAGCTTGAGAGCAGTTTAATACCAAACTCAGGTAAGATTTCTAAAGCTTTTTGAGATAAAGTTCGGTTGGGTTGGCACTCATTTAGCACCAAGCGCGACTCTAAAGTTTCGTTAATATCACTAATATTGTGGATCGTTTCACGAATTCCGACGGCAGCCCAGATATCTAAAGGAGAAGGAAGCAAAGGGACTAAAGCCAGGTCAGCAACCAACAAAGCACTTTGAGGAATGGGAGAGTCTGCTGCTGGAGGACAATCAATTACTATCCAATCATAATCGGAGACAAACTTTTTCACCTCGCGGTGAACTTTCGACGTAGCAGCACTCAGTCCAATTACCGCAGCAGGAAACACCTCTTCATCATCCGCACTAGCAGCCCAACGAGTAGCCGTTCCTTGAGGGTCAGCATCAATGACCAACACTTTATATTTGCGGTGGGCTAACGCTCCAGCGAGGTTCATGGTTAGGGTTGTCTTCCCTGCACCACCTTTTTGATTTACGACTGCAATAATTTTGGCTACCATAATTAGATGAACAGTATATATAGTTTATACTGTAAACACTATATGTACTGTATGTACTGTATTTACTATATGTAGGGTATATATAATATATTCGATTTTTTTTACCGATAGTATTGTATAAAAATTATTAAGATGGCAAAAAAAGATTTCGGTGCTGGTATTACCAAATCAATAATCGCAGAAACACAAAAAATTCAAGATCGCTTTGCTAAAGCCGAACAACTCTTAGAACCTGAATCAATCCCTACTCAGCCAGAGCCAGAAAAACCGAAAAATCGAAAACGAGTCATCAGGGATAGCTTCACTCTTCCCACTGACGACTACGAACTGATTACAACAATTCGCGAGCGATGTTTAGATAATCGGATCACTATTAATAAGAGTGAAGTAATAAGAGCAGGACTTCACGCCTTAAATGAGATGAGTGATGAAGAACTGCTTATTGTAGTTGACTCTCTCACTAAAATCAAAACAGGAAGACCAGGAAAAGCAACAGATTAAGCTCTCTCAAAAAAATATAGTTTATATAGTTAAAACTATATATATAGTTAAAACTATATATTGCCAATTTAGATACAAGACAACCCAACTGAGAAAAAAAACTTTTACTTCTTCATATAAATACACATAGCTGTATCAAAGGCTTTATGGTTGAATATGACAAGCATTAACTTAATTAAGGGCGATGGTGCGACGTAGTGAAATAGTTTATTTTGCTATCTATTTAGGAAACCATTAAATCTATAGCGTGAACAAAATAAACTATCGCGCCTGAGCACTCCCCCAGGGATAAGTCAGAGCAATTCCCCGTTTTACGGATATTGTGGAATTGTTTCTATGCGACAAGTAATCTCAAGTAGTCAGTTTCGTGAATCTTGTACGGTTAGTTCTGAGGCTTTAGGACCGAGGATAGTCAGTTGTTAGCATTTTCGCTTTGTGAACGCAGGGGTTGAGCAGCCCAGTTTATCGAAATAAAACTGAAGAGGCGATGTTCTATGGGATTCCACTTCGATGTTCCTGGAGGATAATGACAAACCATGACCTCAATTTTGAAGCGATCTGCCAGTTGTTCTTGGAGCTGTTTTTTCCAGTTGCGCACTCGATAGCCATTACTGCCTCCTGCATCCACTTTGAATTAGCAGCTTACTCTCATCGCCGAATCGGCAACGATCCTTGCGCTGCCACCATCGACGAATGGCTTCAACGGCAAAAGCTGCGGTGCCTAGGGTCCACATAAACATACCCATGATTATGAGTTGGTTCGTAGATGCCGTAGGGAACGCTCTTGAGTTCCCCCTCTTGGGATTCGATGAAGTCATGAGTCTTCACCTTTTGCGGCAGATCAATCTTACAAAGGAGAGTTGGCAAAAATCCTGGAAAAAGCTCATCACTGTGTATTAGAAGTCACAAGCAAACTGGGAGAAGGGTTTATCGTTGCGCCTTGGCGGTGGGTGGTCGAGCGGACATTTTCCTGGCGGTCAAAGTCCCGACGCTTATGTCGTGATTATGAGGTTTTGCCTATACTAAAGCTAAAGCGATCGCCAGTGTGAAAGATGAAGCGGCGAGAACCGAATTACTAGAAAATGCGATCGCTAATGACCTATCCTTAAGTCAAATCCGCGAATTGATTAAGGAGTTAAAGCCAGTAAAACAACAGGAGCAATTAAAAACTCGTTTTGATACCACTTACAAACAAGTCAAAAAATCCCAACAACTCTGGCAAGACCCGAAAAAGAGAAAGAAATTAGAATCTCTGCTCTCACAATTGGAGAAGTTGATTGAGCAAGAAAAGTAATTATTAATTTTAGATTATTTTTTGTGAAAAACTTGTGAATATCTAGTAAAGAAATGCCAGGGAATCATGATTATTTTTGGGGAACAAAACTAATTGATATACATAATATTTTTGTTAAGAAAATTGATTGAATAATAGCTTGTAAATATATAATAGTAGTAAAGAATTCAATAATAATAGAGGGTTCAAAAAATGCTTATAAATAAAAGCCTCTATCATGCTTCTCTCTATGACCTCTACAAAGTTTCTGGATTTGAGGAGCTTAATGATCAAGCTGCTTTCGCTAATGCTGATTAACTCAACATTAAAGATTAGATAAAAATTTTTCTCGCAAATTTTTCGCTTTAGGAGGACTTTGGAAATGTCAGTCAAATTACCTCTTCCAGACAAAGCAGACTTAGATATTTCTTCAGAATCAATTGCTGTACGTCACGATCTGGGTGGCATGGGGGCTACTGTTATTCGTCAAGATGGCAAGATTGTCGGTACATTCTTTAAGTTTTGGTTGCCCAAGGTAAAAGATGTCTACGTTATCGGATCTTTTAACAATTGGGCGAGAGTAGATCGGACTTTTCGCTTAGATTCTTTGGGTGATAGCGGATATTGGTATGGATTTTCTCCAGATGCTCGTCCTGGAGATGACTACAAGTTTTTCGTGCGTGGGCTTGATGGTAATGAAAGTGAAGTCTCAGATCCAGCAGCTAGAGACACAATTAAAACATCGCACAACGAACCCGACGATAACGATGCCAACGCTGTAATTGTTGACCCAAGTGCCTTCGAGTGGCTTTACGACAGTTACTATGAAGATCGCCGTCGCGATCTACGTCAATACATAATTTATCAAGCTCATTGGGGGACATTCTTTCGACAAAGCAATGGTTCACTAGACTACGAAAAATTTACGGAAGGTACAAGTTTATCGGATAAAAGATTTAGCGTGGCACAGAAGCTAAAACACATTGCCGAACTTGGGTTTACAGCACTAGAATTACTACCCGTTCATGAATCTAACGGTGCTACTAACGCAGGGTACGATCCAAGTTTCTATTTCGCAGTTGAGTCTGCCTATGGCAGTCCAGATGATTTACGCATTTTGGTAGATGAAGCTCACAAGCTAGGTTTATCAGTTATCTTCGATGCCGTCATTAATCACCTGACAGCCGACTTAAGTCACTCGTCTTTCTCTCAAGAATTTATTCGAGGTTGGTATATCAAAGAGAATGCACCCTGGTCGAACCATAATTTATTTGGAGGTTCTGACTGGGGACCAGATCCAGACTTTGAGCGTCCCGAAATTCGGAGTCTGCTAACCGATTGTATTCGTATGTACTTTAATGAGTATCACGTGGATGGAATAAGATTTGATGCCACAACCACTATTCCCAGATTTGCTCTCAAAGAAATCATCGGACACCTGCAACTTGAATATGGCTGGCAGGGAAAATATTTGATGGCAGAGCATATTACAGATGATCCGTTCGATTACATTGTTGGAGATATTGGATGTAATGCTGGATGGTACAAACCTGCATTTAATGAGGCAATTTATCGAGTGGTTGGAGCTTTGGGGAAAGGAAGTTTTGAAGGTCTGAGACAGGTTTTTGAAACCAATCATGATGGTCAACCACAATCCGCTATCAAATATCTACTAGGTGCTCACGATGAAAACTGGGAATCTCACGGTGGTACATCGGCTATTCATCGTTTTGGGGGTCCTTTTAATAAGTACTCCCGCATGAAAATGCGATTAGCTTGGGCTCTCAATGTTTGCGCCCTGGGTACACCCATGATGTTTATGGGAACCGAATATATGACAGATCGACCCTGGCATGACTACTTTGGGTATAACGGAACCAATGCAGTTACCCAAAGTAAGCCTTTTGTATGGGAACCCTCAGCCAACTCTGCTGAAGGTAAATTCATGAAAATGGTTCGAGATATTAATCGTTTGAGAACCAAAGTGGGCGCGCTACGCACTTCAAATAGGAAGTGTAAATTAGTCCATGTTGATCGTGACAATGGCGTTTATGCATACAAGCGATGGGATTACTTTGGAAATGTAGTGCTTATTATTATCAATATTTCCGATGGGCAGTGGGAAAATCGTGAATATCAACTGCATACTGATACCCCCAACAGCCGTTGGCACGAAATTTTCAACTCCCAATATGTCAACTATGGTGGCTGGACAGGCTCGGGCAACTCCGATTCATCTTTTTATCCAGCAGCAGATGGCGCGGGCTTATTGCAGGGAATCAATATTCCTAAGTGGAGCTTGATGATTCTCAAGCAACAGTAGAACTTGGTCTAGCTTTAACTTAGCTAACAGACCAAACAAATAGATCATAAATGTGATCGTTCTACTAATTACAAGCGATCGCTCTAAGCGATCGCTCTTTTGTTCCGTTCACGATCTACGATCTCACTTTGGCAAAATTGATCTGTTCAATGAAATTCAGTAGAGCGAAAAAATTTCTAGAGACTTTATGGGATGAGGTTTTCAGCCGATGACCTTGTTGACTAAAAATCCTTTTGTCTCAGCGTTTGACGTGATCGAGTTCCCAACTGGCGATCGCTATAATTCAACAGACCTGTTGTGAAATATTAGAAGAACAATCAGGTCGGCTTTGCCCCCTTACAGGCAATCCAACAATGACGATTTGAGCCAAATAGATCACCGCAGGCACGATTGGCTGCTCGACAGCCAGCTCTACAAACAGAAAGCCATTTACAGGTGCGGCAGGCACCTTCAATATCTGAAATTTGGATATCTCTGAAGTAGTTTAAGAATCTTGAGTGATTCCATATCCACCAGAACGGCTTTTCCTTTACACTCTCCGTTTCAACACCACAGAAGAAGGAACAGGGTAGCACTTCACCCGTGGCACCAATCGTACAGTAGCTAATTGCTCCTTGACACCCTATTCGTGTGCTAGGGTCAACCCAAAAACTTGGAGCATCAGAAAATGTATGCTCAAACTCCATGGGCAATATGTTTATCTTTCCTGCGCTTCTCTGGTTTCTGAGATAGGCAGTTATCTCTCTCATCTCAGTTGGTTCTATTTCCATTTCACGATTCTGCGCGCCTCTTCCACAGGGAATAAAAGGAATAAGACGGAAGGAATCGGCACCTAGTCTAGCTGCCATCTCCAGAATCTCAGGGATATCTTTTGAATTATGCTTGGTTACAACCGACGCAATGGTTACAGGTACTCCAGCCTGTTTCAAGAGAGTCACAGCATGAAGCTCTACTACAAGTTCATGAACTAGTTAACTTTGGAGATGAAAAAGTTTCAGACTTGGCACTCACGACTATATTGTTTTTACAGGAAATAGATAAAGTCGAGTTAACAAATCAATCTATATATATTAACGATTGAGTATTTCTACACCTATATTGTATCTCTAGATAGTTATTGCCAAAAGTTTAAGGCTGTAATTACATATTTCGATAAATTTTTCAATAATTTGTAAATATACCTGAGTTCAAATCTGACGTTGCCAATCAAATTCAGTAATTACACGGAAACAAATATTTATCGGCTCCATACATCAAACTCAACATCAAGCGATTGCGCTCTGTGGTAATCATGCTTTTAATATGAAGCAAAATTAGTCAAGCTTACAATAAGGATTCTTAAGCCAGTTATTGTATATTGATTGTCCCAGGTATCTACCACACATTCAGTGGGTCTAACTTCTGCTACCACCTTTAAACACTCATTTGTCAGCACATAGCGATCGCCGATTAATCACTCTCAAGCTCAGAATTTACAGGGAATTCATTTACTTCGACATACATTGGTTTTCCGAAGTAGAATTCTCCTGACTCTGAGGATACGGGAGTCAGCATCGACAAAGAGGCGATCGCTCCTTTGACTTGCTCCTGTTTAACTTCAAGGTACTTGTAGAGTTCATCTAGGGTACGATGTCCTGAGATTTCTTGGATGACTCTCAAGGGGATGCCTGCGTTACTCATTTGAGTTAATGCCGTGCGCCTAAAGCTGTGGGTGCTGACTCCTTCGATGCCTACTCGGCGACAGGCTTCTCGTAAAATCCAACTGGCCGAGTCAGGGTGCAGATGTCCTTTGCCGTGTCTGCCTGGGAACAGATAGCCCTTGGGTAGGGGTGGAAAGTATTGTTTTAATTTGGCTTTTAAATCTTCTATTACAGGGATAGTACGGGTTGCTAGTTTGCCTTTGGTGTGACCTTTG
>JAAUYM010042547.1_pt1 | contig 20988 bp, 18 predicted proteins | sample 7278001 | NCBI WGS metagenome assembly JAAUYM01 (sample SAMN14350224, study PRJNA611818) | marine sediment metagenome | isolation source: surface marine sediment (1.8m) | place: French Polynesia: Moorea | collected 2018-08
AAGGCAATTTTTTTTGTCCGCCCGTTCTTTCCTTTTCCTTTCCCAGATGAGTGCCGCCACTTTTGAGGTCTCTCTCTCTCCTTCCTTCTTCAAATATATATCTCCCCACTTCCTATGCTTTCAATGAAAACCATATTTCTCTCCTTTCCCCCTCCCCCCTTCTCCTCCACACCTGCTGCTTTCCCAAGGTGTCGTTAAAAAAAAACCGATGGTGGACGTCTTCGGCAGCAAGTCCAAGTTTGCCACCGCCGCCTCCCTCCTCTCTTGCGAAAGATTTCACAAAAGGCAAGAAAAAGGCATGACACGCCAACGCCAATCCAATAGACGCATTTAAGACGTTACTGCACCGTACCTTTATTGTTTCAGACTACGTTTAATGAAGGACTTCGGGGTGCTTTTTTTTATTATTATTTCTTCGAAGTTTTCTCTCTGTTGAAAAGGTTGTACGCGGCTTCATAAAGCTGCCGCCTTTCCGCTGGTGCCCCTGCCCACGCTGGTCCTCTTGACCTGGGGGACGGTCCCGTCGCACCTACGCTGCGGGTGCGACTGGACCGTCCTCGATGCGTCCGACGAGAGGCAAATTGTCGCCTAGGCCGGCCGCCGTCGAATCCGTGTCCTGAAAAAAATTAAAAGGCGCTTATGTACCCACATTCAATGAAACGTGTGTTCAGTGTAACGGAACGTGCACTAGTGCACAGCGGACAGCGCAAAGGAACTTGCCTGGATGACCAAGTTGTAGGCCTGGGCCACCGTGGTCGAGTGGTCTAGGAAGACGACCTCCTGGGCGTCGGGACTGCCGTGAACCGGCCGCTCGTACCCGAGGCTGACGAATGATCCAGCGACGACCCGACCCCTCTCCTGTCGCTTATGATCCCGGCCACGTCGGACAACGGCCTGGTCACGTGGATGCCCGGGATGAACTCGAAGCCAGTGGGGGCAACCTGACTGCGATGAGCATAAACGCCATTTTCGTCCGCGGAGTGAGGGGCAACCAACGCGCTCGTTGAGTGGGACAGTATCTTACAGACAAAAGGAAGAAGAAGAAACAGCTGGTCGGGCGCGACCGGCGCGAAGTGGATGATGACCAGGTCCCGCCAAATTCGAGAAAAAAAATGCCGCCAACTTTCGCCGCATAGCACCATTTTTTTTTAAAGAGGCGAAAAATATCCTCTTGTTTTCACTGATTTCGCTGATGACTGAGTGCGTTCAGTTTCTGAAAAATACTTCATTTCCAGTAAAATAGATTACTTTGACGCCCACTTCTTTTTTAATCCACATAGGAGATTTCATTGTGAGCATAACCTCTAAATTTACCGGAAAATGACAATGATCTTTAATGACTTTGTTGTTAGGTTGTCCTTCATAGCTAATTCACAAATATGACGTTATTTCATACCTTCTTCACAGACTGATTCAGTTTTCTCCATTGGTTTGTTATAGTCCTTAATAATTTGGCCGATGCTCTCAACATCATTCTTTGATGAAGTCCTGAGAAGTAGTCTTTCCCCCACAAATTTCTTGTATTTTCCTACGTAGTCTGGAAAGTAGGGTTTATAATATTCAGCTAAACTGTATAATGCACCAATTGCCATTATATCTTGCTCTTTTTTTCTCACTTACTCTTTTTATTTACGGCTTTGCAATCAAAATAGTTCTTGTGTCTTATCATGCTTGGAGAATGAGTCAGTTCTAGCTTTTATACAACCTTTGCAAGTTTTCATGTTAAATTTCCTTTTATGAAAAGTGGTTGAAGAATCAAATTGATCTGCTCGCATGGTCATTTCCACACAAGCATGATATTGCCAACCAAAACCATTACCTTCAAACTCTTCAGTTCTATTGGCAAGGTAAGAGCTGGTACACCTAAAGTAACTACGTACTGCACATTGAAACATCTGTTATAGGCATATGTCTTTTATTCTGAAAACCATGTTCGTAAAAAATGTTTCCATTGCCTTTTTCTCTTATATATCTAACATTCATATTAGTATTTAATGTGAATGAACCAAATCTTTGGCAATAGTCATCAAGTCTTTGTTTGTCCAGTGAGTCTCATTTAATGAGACCTTTAAAATGCCGTGTGAGCGCAGCAAGTATGGCAAAATATCATTTAAAAAGGGTTAAATACTTTTTCAAGAAGGCAAAAATACCTTTTTCAAAAAGGTGATCTTTGTCAGCAAAGTGAAAAAAAAAGAACTTAAACCACAATATGGTTGAAGTGCTCCCAAAACCTGCTTCTTATACTACCTAAAAGTTTGTTCATAGTACACTGCGCACAGCATATTAGACTTAACTGTTGGTATCATAATTGCTGAGAAAGGTGGGGGGAGGGAGATGGCGAGGGGATAATTCAGTCCTTGGTGACAAATGCCCGTCCCTTCTTCGCCTTTCTCTGCCAATTACTGCGAGTATTCGTCCCGGGCCTTTCGATATTCCGGGCATGCAGACGGCAGAATCGACAAGCGCCACCTGCTTTCATAGCTCGTTAATGCCCTTTGTCTCTCTCTCTCTCTCTCTCTCTCCTTGAGGACGTCAATGCATCCTCCTCCACAAATGGAGAACCTTCAGGGTGACTTAAAAGTCCTCACTAGTTGGCGCCACCAGCCGCAGTCTAATTCTCATCCATAGACACCTGAAGAAAGATTCCCTTATTTGGCAGGAAATGCACTTTTTAATATTGTCCATTCCAGCGCGTGGTGGCGCCCCCGGCGCAGAAGGTGTGCACCGTCTGCAAGGTGTGCGGCAAGGAGCCCTACGTGGTGGAGAGGCTGGTGGCGGAGAAGGCCTGGTGGCACAAGAACTGCTTCAGGTGCAAGCAGTGCAACAAGATACTCAAGTAAGCGAAAAAGACAAACTAACTCCTGCCTAGTAAGTAGTAGAACCGGATTTGATGGAGACACCCCCCTTTCCCCGCATATTGCTCTCACCCTGCAGTCTTGACACGTACATGAGCCACGAGGGCGTGATCTACTGCAAGCCCCACCACAGGGAGCTCTTCCAGCCCAAGGTGGTCCAGTCCGACCTGGTGGACGTCACCGGGCAGAAGAACAGGAAGAAGAAGATGGTGGCGGAAGCGACAGGAGGAGAAGGAGAAGTAGCGGAAGGCACGCAAGAGGCCATCGGTGAGGGAGATTTAAAAATATTAATCATGTTTTGCGGATGGCGACCATATCAACGTCCACTTTGTGCACAGCGCGCCACAGGGAACAGGAGCGCCGCATGGAGACCATCGTGAGGGAGAGCATGCCGGTGGACCTCGGGGAGAAGGTGGTGAAGGCGACGGCGGCAGAGTCGGAGGCGGACAAGTACGCCGGGCTGGAGAATCTGGACGTGGGATCAAAGTTCAAGATGTTCGAGAGGGGAGCCGGAGAGGGGGAGGAAGAGGAGGAAGACCTCAGGAAGTCCTCGGACAGATACGGCATCCTGGAGAAGCTCAGGAGGCTGGAGGTCGGCCAGTCAAGGATAGACTGTATAGTATATAGTATTGTTGTGGACATTATAATTTAGGCGTGATATTATTTTCCCTCGTAGGAAGGTGAAGACTTGGACGACTTGCTGGCCGAGATTGACGAGGAGCTTCCGGACGCGCCTGAGGTGGAGGAGGAAGACGAAGGGGAGATTGGAATGACCACGGTGCAGAAAAAAGTAAGGCCACAGTAACAGATTAAAACAAAAAAAACCATATTGCATCTAAATCAGCAGCATAATATCGGCATAATTACATTGTTCCCGTCCAGACCCACAATCCGGAGAAGCTGTTCGGCCAGGGCGGTCACGAGCGCAGGGAGCGCCTGGCCGCGGAACGGAGGAGGGAGCTGAAGGACCTGAGGGAGAAGCTGATGGCGGGGACGAGGGATGCCGCCGTCGACCAGTTTGACGACCTGCTCAACGCCTCGGCCAACCGCGTGCGCAAGACCAAGGTGGACGTCAGGAGCGAGAACGCCAGGAGGTTCAGGGAGATGTTCGACAAGGGGGAGGTGCCGGAGCCGGGCAACGTCGGCTCCTCCGCCACCGGAGCGGACAAGACCATCGCCGACAAGGAGCACGAGCTGGAGATGATGAGGAGGACCAAGAGGCAGCAGAAGGAGTTCTTCCGCAAGATGGAGTCGGGACAGCTGGACGAGGAGGACGGGGGAGCGTCGGCGGGGCCCAAGGAGCCCAAGCTGCTGGTCGGCCGGATCACCAAGACGGCGGACGGCGACATCGGCGGAGAGGTGCCGGAGCTGGCGTCCCTCTCCAACAGGTTCTCCTTCTTCGAGCACTACGAGGAGAAGGCTGCGGAGGCGGCGGCGTCGGGGAGCACGGCCGCGGCGGGGAAGAAGGGTGGCAAGACGGGCAGGGCCTCGCCCTCAGCAGAGTGCAAGGCCAGGAACGTGCTCAGCAAGTTCAAGGAGATGGAGAGCAGGGTGCTGAACGGAGAAGACGAAGGTGAGTTGGGGGAACAGAGGGTAGAAATCTCGATGGCAGTAGATACTACCGGTATAGTATAGTTACTAGTACATACTACGTCCCGACCAATATTGAAGGTATTTCGATGTAAAAAAAAAATTGCTCTAGTCTCAATTATATCTGATCCCTACCTATACTTCAGCACGTTACCTTCCCGACGGGACTGTTCAACTTACAAGTAACAAATTTACGAAAAAAATTGCGACTTTTATGTAATAGCTAATGACATGTGCCATTAGATGTTTAAAGCTGAATTTGTTACGCTTCTAAAAATTAGAGATTCTAAAAGTCCCGTCGGGTTACTACTGTATTGGGAGGGGGGGGGGGGGAGAGGGAAGAAGATACTTGCATGGATGCTGCCTCGTCGATACCCTAGCAATATTGGTCGGGGTATAAAGAGATCGGAGTCTGGTCGATTAACATTGACTAACAAGCAACAGCCTTTTCGGAGCAGGGACTCAAATCCTTGAGCTTCTGCTGTGAAACACTGAATCGCTTTACGTGAGGGGCATAACAATGAGCAGGTGAAATATCCATAGTTACAATAGTAGTGGGTACGAAGTACTACCAAGAACAGGACAGTAAGCAGATACTACTACTTTCGGCCAAAAGGACCTGCACACAGCCTTGTGTACTATATACAAATGCATCCGCATCCCCTTCCTCCTCTTCCTCCCTCTTCAATTGCAGTGAAGTCGTTCGATCCCGATAAGCCGGTGATGACAGACCTTGGTTTTCTGGGCAAGCTGCCGGGCGGTAAGTCCAGACTGAAGCCCAAGAGGAAGGAATTTTCTTTTTGCACATCATAGCACAACACAGACGCGGGCAGATCACCCAACAGAGAAGAAGAGGAGCAAAGACGACTTTGAAAAAACCACCCAAATCCTCCTTTCCCAAACTATCCCATCCCCACCAAGTATCCCTATTTATGAAATCTATCCTCTGTCTTTATCCCTGCTGGAAAAAAAAGCCTTACGAGAATTGGACAGATCGTTTTGGCCAAAGTGCTTTTTTTTTAGAGACTTAGGGTGCGAGCTAACTGACTGAATTCCAGTCTTAACACTTCGATGACTTGCTTTCTAAGCTACATATGAGCCTGTGAACCTGTACCCACCTGCCTAGGCAGCACAGAAAAATGGATTATGTACAGCTACAACACTCTACCACACACAAGTTTGCCAAGATGCCGAACGTTGTTCACCACGGTTTTTCTTTAATGTGTAGATGTTTGTGCAATGCATATGTATACGTAGCAACCTTGAGCTCCTCCTTGCACGTCTCCCTTCTCCTTCTGGCCTTTTTTTAGTCGGCGAACGCCGCCCGCTGAAGAGGTTCACCCCGCCGAGGAAGCTGAACGGCAGCGAGTCTGGGGAGTCCAGCGAGTATTCCGACAGCGACGAGTACTCGGACTCGGAGTACTCGGACTCCGACTCGTACACGTGAGGATGGGGGGGGGGAATCAAGAATCCAAAAGATGCAACTGGTACGCTGAAACTTAACTGTACATATAATATTCCAGGTCCAGCTACACCGGGTCGGAGTCTGAGGAAGAGGACGAGACTCTGCAAGCAATCAGGGTGAGTTGAGCCCTGGACCGCAGTGGAAAAACGTCAGTACTGTTTTAATCATTTTTTTCCTTCCCCCCATCCACCCACCCAGAACACGGCCAAGGCACAGAAGTTGAGGGCGCAGTTCGAGGCGTGGGAGAAGACTCAGGACGCCAAGGACCAGGAGAGGCAGATCCAGATGGTCCACGACGAGAACGGGGACTCCCTGGAGACGGCCTCCAACCTCAAGGCCAGGTTTGAGGCGCTGCACGTCAGGGAGCAACAACAGGAGCAGGAGCAGCAGGAGGAGAGACCAAAGTTCAGGCCGAAGAGATTCAAGGTAAGGGAAAGTCTTTTTTTTTTTTTAATCATCTCACCAGCAACCTGATGCCATCTTGTCCCATTTTCAGTGAGCAAGCATTGGTGGGGCAAGAAGTTCTTGTGATAAGAGCCTGAGAAGTTTCCACACTTGAACGGAAGAAAGAAGAAATGCGGAAAGTAAAAGACACCCGACCAAGAGGAGTCGTTCCCGCTCCTTTTAGCTGCAGTACTTCTACTACTATACTAGTTGGTCGAGCATTATTCACTTCGTCACTCACACACACAACATACATAATACTACATAGTGTAGGTAGGACACCTGCTCTTATTCTCGTACTGTTCAGTTTTTTTGTATTATATAACAACTTCTACTCAGTGTCTGCATGTGTACACAGGCGTTGCTTTTCGATACAAATAAAAAGTGAACCGATCAGGAGGTATGTATTGCGGTACGTGAGGAACACATGCCAGAACCAGAATGTGCGTACTGTAACACCATGCCCATCAAAAAGAAGCTGAACATCTCTTTTTTTCTTATGAAACATAAATTGATTTGAATATTTTTTGTCAAAGTGAAAAGGTATTTTTTAAAGGCTATTTTAAAATTGTTAATTAAAATTTCTAAAATTTGGTCATTTTGCCATGTCATAGATACGTACTTTTGTAAAGCCATGGTATCGAGATGAAGTACTCAGTTTTTTTTAATGGACAACCTGCATATGAATTATGAATTGCGTCCTCCGTCTACTATGTAGATCCTCATAGGTCCGTCCTGACCCCGAATCCCGGCCCCTTGGGCGGCTCCGCCAGCGACGTGAGCTCCCCGAAGGGCTCTGCCGCGTACCTTCCGCTGCGAGGACCCTTTGGGGGGTTCTTTCCCGCCTTCAGATCGGCGATGATCTCCTCCATGTCCTTCACCGTCAGATCCTCGTAGTAGTCGTCATTTATCTGCAACGGGGTAGTACGTGGAAGACGTGTTTTTCTCCCCATGCCCATTTCCCACTTTCCACCCTCCATAGCCAGTCCCCACCTGCACCATCGGCGCGTTGACGCAGGCCCCGAGGCACTCGACCTCCGCGAGCGTGAACATCTTGTCCTCCGTCGTCCCGCCCACCTCCGCGCCCGTGGCCTTCTTGCACGCCTCCAGGATCTCGTCGGAGCCACGCAACCAGCAGGGCGTCGTCGTGCACACCTTAAAAAATGTGTCGGTTTTTTTTTTTACGTCACATGCAACCTTAGCATGAGGATCGCCATCTCCCGACTCACCTGGACGTGGTGCTTCCCCACCGGGTTCCGGTTGAACATGGTGTAGAAGGTGGCCACCTCGTAGACCCTCATCCTGGGCATACCGATGACCTCGGCCACGTGGTGCATGGCCGCGATGGGCAGCCACCCACCGTTCTGGCGCTGGGCGAGGTCCAGCAGGGGAATCACGGCGGCGCGCCTGAAAGTGAAAGGGGAACGACGTGGAGCAGTTCATGAACATAGATCAACAACTGGTTAAATTAAAAAATCTGACTTGTGTCCGTCAGGGTAGATGGAGAGGATGGCGTCGGCGCGCTTCCTGTTCTCCGCGGTGAACTGGAACGGCGTGTCCTCGTTGTTGTCCGGGCTGTCCCTGTGCACAAAGAGTGAGTCTGACCTGGAGGCGGGCGACGTGCGCAGCCCGGCCAAGGAGGACAGCCGCAACGGCGGCGACGAGGCCGGCAGGAGTGGACGCAGCCTGCGGAGGAACATGGCAAAGACGGAGAAGACCACTGGGGGGGGAGGGGGGCCTCCTGCAGCTACAGCAGTCTGATAGTCTGTGAAGTGTCTTCTTGCCTCTCTCAGCAGCAAAGGCAGCAGCAACAGCTGCAGTAGTAACAGCTCCACTTGCAGCAGCAGGAGGAATGTTTTTCTCTTCTTCCTGCCTTGGCCCTCTTCGCGTCCTCCCTCGGAAATGAAAGCCACCATCTTCTTTTCTGCATATTACCTACTTGCATGCTTCAAAATACGCACTTTACACCTAGTTTTAGTTATATCCAAAAATTGCTTGATGCAGTTGACCTGCTACGAGGAAGAGACGTATTTACCGCGCAATCTTGCTGCACCACTCGGCTTTTATTAAATTATAACTGTACAAAAACCAATGCTGATTCCTCCATCAGCAAAAGGATAGCAGGTTGTTGAACGGCATTGCGGCAGCATAAGCCGCCGCAGCGGCGGCTGGATTGTTGGTGGGAAAGCCAGCGGCGGCCGCGGCCGCCGCGGCGTGCATCCCGAGTCCCTGGTTAGACTGGAGCTTGAAGCTGTCGTAGGTGCCCACAAGCTCCTGCAGGTTCTGCTCCTCTATGCACACCATCTCCTTGAAGGCGGCGCTCTTCATCTTGGCGCAGGAGAAGCAGCAGATCGTCTGCGCGGCCAAACTGTCCTCTCCTCCCTCCTCCCCCTTCCCCTCGTCCTCCTCTCCTTCCTCCTCCAAGAAGAGGAGGCCGAAGATCTCGTCATCGCAGGCGCTGCAGAAGTACACCTGGTCTCCCTTCTTCCTGTGCTGGGGACTTACGTTCACGTCAAGCATCCGCAGGTGCTCCTTCAGCAGGACGAACTCCTTGAGGCTCTCAAATAGGAACCTCTTCACCTCAACGAAGAGTCCCTCCTCGCTCATCTTAATGTTCCTTGCAAGGTTCCACGACAAGTGGACCATGGGCACGACCGTCTTGACGAACTGCAGCCTGTTCCACCTCCACTTCTGCATGGCCATCTGGTACTGGTAGTGGGAGAGCGGGCCAACGTTCCACTTAATGGAGTTGCACCAGCCGCTGGCGTGCACCCAGTAGACGCACCCTGCATTCACCCAGACCATGTCTCCAGGCCTCTGCAGGAACCTGTACACGGGTATGTCTTTGTCCATGAGGTCCTTCATGTTGGGCCACCAGGAGTCGTGGAGGAAGTCCACGTTGTGTCTCTCGCAGAGGGACAACAGGGAGCTCCAGTACTCGTAAGGCACGGCAAACCACTCGCAGTCTCCGGGGCCGATGTTGATGTTAACAGACGAGAAATTCACGAGGTCCTGCCTGGCCCCCAGCCTGGAACAGGGGACCTTCATGTGCAGGCTGACGGTGTTGGCACCCGGGATGGGGTACCCGACGTGGGAAAGCATATTCCCCCCGGAGACGACCCTGGCCCACGCCGGAAGCTTCTGCAGCTCCGTCAGCTGCAGCTTCCAGTTCCTTACGTCACTGATGTCCGGGCAGGTGGCGATTTGCACGTACATCTGCGACTTTCTGTTCCTCTTGGCCTCCTCCCGCGGGTCGTCAAAGTCGGCCTTAGACGTCTTCTCCTCCCTGAGTCCCTCCTGGAAGACTGCCGACTGGTAAGCCGAGTAGTCTGCGATGGTGGAATTGCTCCTCTTCGACTCAATGAGCCAGACCTGCTTGCTGAAGGAAATGTCCCAGTTCTCGTCCGACTTCTGCTTGACCTGCGTGACCACCTGCATGGGCTGCGAGGGGTTCGTCTCGGCCACACACTTGGTAGAGAAGAGTCCCAGGTCAAGCTTGAGCGCGCCGGCGATGCCGCGAATGACGGCGATCGGGTGCTCGAGGCAAAAGTGCTGGAGCTGCGGAGAAAAGGCGTCCTTCTTATTCTCCAGGTGGACGCTCGGAGTCGGCGGCAGCAACTGCTCCTTGGACAGCTTGGTCGGGGGCAGCTTCGGCAGGGAGGGCAGCTCAGTCCGGAACTTGGGGACAAACTCGGTTGAGCGGGAGTTCATCCACTGCTTGCACTTCTGGACAATGTCGTCTCCCTTCATGTCCCCTTCAGCCTCCATGTCTCTGTCGTGCGGGATCTTGGTCAGCTTCGTGGGTATCTCCAAGACGTCCATGGTTGGCTCCTTATCGACGGAGGCCTCCTCCTTGTCCGGCTGCTCATCGTTCTCCTTGTCGTTCCGCTGAATTTCCTTCAACAGATCTTGCGCAAAGGATCCAATGTCCTGTTGCGAAATAAGGGCCTCAAGATCGCCCTCCGACACCCCAACGTCTCCCTTTCCCTGCGAGTCCACTTCCATGGGTTCCCCGGCCTTGTTTTCTTCAGATCCTCCACTTCTTCCTCCCCCTGCCTGCTGTTGTGACCTGGCCTGATACTGCTTGTAGAGGTTCAGCTGCTGCTGAAGTTGCTGCATGACCTGCTGTTGCTGCGGCGTCAAGCTGGCCTGGGTCTGGAGATAGTTCAGCGTCTGCATCTGCTGGGAGGTTAGAGGGGCAACCTTATCCCCTTCCTTCGCCCTCCTGGGATCCGTCTGCTTGCCAGCCTTGGAACTGTGCCTGCCAGTCATCTCGTTGCTGACGGGCAAGTTCCAAGCCTCTTCCACAGCCGGCAGGGACTTCATCTTGTAAGGAGACGCCTGCTGCGCCGGGGGCGGCGGCATCATGACGTTGCTCAGCTGAGCCTTGAGGTATTTGATCCGCTGCTGGATGAGCGGATTCGTGTACTGGCACTTGGTGGCCGCATTAGTGTAGCAGGTGAGGGCGTCCTGGAACTGGTGGGTGGACTCGTACAGCATGCCCAGGTTGGTCCAGGCGGGACCGTGAAACTTCTCCAGTTGCACTGCGCAGATGTAGGCCTGCAGCGCATCCATCGGCTGGTTCTGCTGTTGGTAAAGGACGCCGATGGAGCACCACGTGTCGGCGTTGGACTCGGACTTGTCTACGGAGTTCCTGTACGCGATGAAGGCCTCATGTACCTTCCCGATGCTGGCGTAGCACCTGCCGAGCAGGTACAAGCACTGCCCGGACTTGGGGTCCAGCTCCAGCGACTTCTGCAGGTGCTGGATGGCGGAGTGCACCCTCGAGTTCTTGTCCTCCTCTTGTCCTCCGCCCTGTCCCCTGCCAGAGTAGAAGATCCACCCAATCTGCCGGTGCACGTCCGCCTGGAGTGAGACCGAGATGTCGGGCTTGGACAGCAGCGCCCGGTACATCTTCATGGCCTTGGAGAACTTTCCGTGGACTTCGTATAGGTGCGCCATGTGGAAGTGAATCTGCGCCTCACTGAAGGGGGAGGACGACGATCCCTCCACGTTCCGGCAGCACCTCAGGGCAATCTTGAAGTGAGTGATCCCCCTGCGGAAGGACTGGAGCGACTTTCTCATGAGCCCCAGGCGGGCGTGAATGTCGCCGGCGCAGTCGTAGTTGGGGCGGAGGTACAATAAGATCTGGAATACGGAACATACAAACCATTTGATAAAGATCCACATAAAATCCCTCCCCGTCCCAATCTTTCTTTCTTACCTGGAAAGTCCTACAAGCAAGATGATATGCGCCAAAGTGAAAGTATACGAGTCCCCGTCCATACAGGAAGTCCAGATCCCTCCTCGCCGCTCTCCCCGCAGCCTCCGCGTACTTCTCGTAGGCCGACAGGGCCCTCGTGAAGTTCTCCAACAGGAGGTGGAGGTGCCCAAGCTTCTTGTAGATGGTTGGCGGGACGACGTGCGGCAGGGACGACCCCTGCTGCCCAAACGAGGCCTCCTTCGCCGCCCCTTCTCCCCCTTCCTCCGCCTCCTGCTTCTTCCCCGTGGTCCTCTTCCCCCTGGCCAGTTCTTGCTCCAGCAGCGCCACCGTCTTCACCGCAGTCTTCTTCTTCTTCAGGTTGGCCTCCTCGTCCAACCTGACGTAGCCGAACTGCCTGGACGTCAGCTCGGACAGCACCTCGAACTCCGCCGGCGAGAGGCGGAACAGGTCCGCGTACTTGCTGCCCTGAGACATCTTGGACGGGCGGAGACGGAGGCGGAGGCACTAACGCATCTCGATGGTCTCCCTGTCGGACAGTCGGGATCACATGAAGTCGCAGTCCGAGGTAAGGTGGACTTGGACACTTGATGGATGTCACAAAATGTTATGCTTTCGAACGGCACTTGTTTGGCCTGGAACTCCTCTTGTGGCAGAGTTCCCAAATATGCTGTTTTGCTTGGAATTAGAATATTGTGGTTACTTTTATTCATAGTAGTATACTACCTGTATCCATTTATTTTAAAGCAGGAAAAAGTTCCTTTTCTGTTTCAGCATCTTTTTTTCCTATATACAGCCGTTTAATGGTTCACGGAAGTCTCAAACTTAGATTTCCTTGAATGGTGTTTCTTCAACGTTGCATAACGTGGCAACTGTAATGAACCAAGTTAATCAGGTGTTGCCACATAACAAACACCGTGCAAACACATTAATAACTGCAACAGCAACATAAGCAAAGAGCAGACAAATTTACTAATTAGTACGTGCTTTGGTGGACTCTTGCATATTAAAAAATTATTTAAAGTTCATTTTTGCATGTTATTTTGTTAACTGGCAAACCTTTGCAATTTTCAGGAGGCTTGATGGTCGTAAGGGCTGAAATGGCCGGCGAACAAACACGATGCAAAGCATTGCTACATTTTAACATATTGGATTAACGTCATCTTATTTTAAATACTTATTTGTGCAAAATAAGATGTTGTAATTATTTTTCTGTAAAACACAATTTATTGTTCTAAAATTACGCTAATAATAAACTTATATTAAAAATTAAACTCACTTACTTGGAATACATTACTTGAGGCAGAGGTCGCTTTTGCATCTTTTGCTCCTGAGCTCCACCTTTCCGCTGCTTTAGTTTTTGCTTTTGGGTCTTTTTCGAGGCAGCAGCAGCGGCAGCAGCAGCAGCAAGCGAAAAAGAAAACGGGAGAAGAGAAGGAAGGAAGGAAGGAAGAAGAAAGGGGGCTGGACTGGACTGGAGAGAAAGAAAGAAAGAAGAACGAGAGTTGTTAATGGCGTTGGGAAACACAAAAAGGCACCTGAAAAGAACACGAGAAGTAAAGCGTAAATTCCTCGCTCCCCGAGAGGCCCCGGGCGTCCCGATCGTCCCGTCGGCCGCCAAGTGCGTCATCCGTCCCGGAGTCTCTTCGGGGTCTCAACCCGCCGGCGGAAAGAGAAAGAGAGAAAGAGAGTTCTCCCTTCCCTGTCCAGGAGCGGGCTTTTATGCACCCGCTTCCCCTGCACATCTTCCCCGGGGGCCGCCTTCACCACCTCACCGACCTTTTTCTTTCTCCCCTCTTCTGTCGCTGTCCCGGGCCGCGCCCGACGCCATCGAACTGGGACCAGCTGAAGGTGAGTGAGGACGGAGAAAGGAGAAAGAGTCATGCGTTAGACCGACACACGTCTTCCCTACCAATAATCGGAGGCAGAAGTGAGTCTGCCCATACAGTAGTGAGTCTGCCCCAATTCCCCTAATGCTTGGGTGAGCAATCATTAGGCTGAGCGATTATTAGGCTGGTTGGGGTTTTGGCAGAAAAAAAATGCAGAAATGCCGAAACCCCAGCCAGCCTAGATAATCGCTCAGTCTTCCTCCCAGAAAACATTATCGCCCACTAGCCTTGACCAAGCTTGAGAAGCAGACTGAGGGAATAGCCTGCTCTCGGGACCCTTACCCAGCAAAGGCTGAGAAAGGTCATTATTGGTCGGGTTTTGATGCTTGGGGTAGGGATGAGGAGGATCAGTATTTCTCACTCTTGTTTCTGCACTGAGCGGTTATTTTGCAGATACTGATCAGATCGGAAGCTGTGTTGGTACAAAAGGACGGCAGTTAACAAGTGTTGCGTCTGACACAGGTTTTGGGCTAGCGAGACGACCATGTCGTCCGAGCCCAAGAAGGAGCCGGCGGCCTCATCGGCGCCAGTGAACAACTCCTCCTCCTCCTCCAGCAGCAACAACCAGCAGCAGAAGCAACATCAGCAACATCCGGAGGAGAAAGGGGCGGTGGCGAAGGCGGCCAACAGTAAGGCGGATCAGGGCAGCAACAGCGCCCAGACGACGGAGAAGAAGCCGGGAGGAGGGAGACACTCGGGAAGGCAAAGAAAGGGAGGTGGAGGTGGAGGTGGAGGTGGAGGTGGAGGTGGAGGTGGAGGTGGAGGTGGAAACAAGGACGCCAAGGAGGGGGCAGATGGGGCAGAAGGAAGCGGAGGTGAGAAGAAGAAGAGGCCAGACGCGCAGCACTACAAGCCGGGAGCGTTTAACTCCAGGAAGCACGAGGACGGTGGGGAGAAGTCAGGGAAGGAGGAGGGAGAAGGAGGAGGAGGACACCAGGGGAAGAGGGAGAACCGCGGAGGAAGGGGAGGAAAGAAAGGCGGCGGACATCAACACCACCAGCAGCAACAGCAACAACAGCAACAACAGGGTGGCGAAGTTGATCACGCCACGCAGAAGATGGAGAACCTGCAGGTCGGAGAGAAAGGGGAGAATCAGAAGGGGGGAGGTGGCGGCGGTCGCAAGAAGAAGAAGCCTGATCAAGCTCACTATGTCCCGAAGAAAGGAGGCGAGGAAGCTGGCGCTGCCGGTGGGGGAGGGGGAGGAGAAGAAAAGGCTAAGGGCGGCGGCCATGGTGAAGGTGCCGAAGGAGAAGGCGCCAAAGATTACCATCCCGAGGGGGGAGAGCAACCGAAGAGAGAAGGAGGAGGTCGCAACAAGAAGAGGAACAAGAAGGGTGGCAACAAGGAAGGCGGGGGAAATCAACAGGCTGGAGGAAAAGAAGGCGGAGGACACGAAGAGGCACCGAAGGAGAAGCAGCAGCAACATCACGGCAAAGGAGGTGGATCCCAGAAGCACAAGAGAGACGAGGGCAAAGGGAGACACTCGCAGCAGCACGACAAGAAGAAGGGAGGAGACGGGGCAAATCAGGATTCGAGCCAGCAGAATGGCTTCGTCAGCCCGAATGAAACCAACGACCAGCAGCAGCAACAGTCTCAGAAGAAGGGACAACAGCAACGTCACCACCAGCAGCAGCACGGCAAGGACCAACAGCACCAGCGGCAGCAGAGGAATCGGGGAGACGACCACCTGCCACCGCGACTGCGTGGTAAAGACCAACAGCAGCACCAGCAGCAGCAGCAGCAGCAGCAGCAACAACAACATGATCATCACGGAGAAACGTTCGTATCCTCGGCTTCTTACAGAGGTGGAAAAAGAGAATTTCGACGTGGTGGTGGCAGAGGGGTGGGAGGGGGAGGGCGGCAATCCAGAGGAGACTCTCCACAGCAGCAGAAGCAGCACCAGCAGCAACATCAGCATCCACATCAACAGCATCAGCAGGAACAGCGGCCAAGTTCCAGACGGGGGTCACCGGCAGAAGGCAGCAGCAGCAACAGACAGGGAACTCCCTCTTCTCGCACAAGTTCCCCGCCTTCAAGCACATCAGCAAACTATTTCAGGCAGCAGCAACAGCAACACCAGCAACAGCACCATCGCAACGTTCAGCAGATTCACCAACAGCAGCAGCAGCGCGAGAGGTCGTCCAACCAAGAGTTTACTTCAAGAGATGGCTTCAGGTCCCCGAGCCCGCAGCGCCACTCACAGGACGTCAGGAGGAGCCTGAGTCCCCTGCACAGAGGAGGCGGAGGCGGCATGATTGTCAGGGGAAGTGGCAGGGGCGGCGGAAGAGGAGGCAGGGATGCCGATTGGGGCCATCGGTACTTTAGGGAGAGCAGCCCTCCGGACGGTGGCTGCAGAGACCTGTACGGCTGGGACGACAGGGGACCTCGAGGTAGCGCCGGGCGCGTCATGTCCGGGAGGAGTTTCGACAGGGGAGGCGGCGGCGGGGGAGCAGGTCGGATGGACAAGTCCATGCAGCCGAAGCCATCGCTTCCGCCACGCTTCCTGAGGGTAAAGGAGCAGCAGCACCAGGACTATCGACACCAGGACCAATACCAGCATTCGAGAGATGGAAGGCATCAGCAGCAGCACCAGCAGGACCTGAGGAGGCACCTGTCTGACCCGAGACCCTGGAGAGACGGTGGCGGCGGTGGAAACGAGAGGGACGGTGGCAGGGAAGGAGGTAGGCCGCCGGGATTCTCGGAGAGGGACGACTACGGAAAGTACGACCCAAAGAAGCTGCCGCAGCAGAAGCGGGAGCAACGGGAGCGAGACTTCTCGCCTCCTTCCGCCGCGCGCCGACAACAGTCTGACCCTCTGGGGGCGATGGACACCGTCAGCGACTGGAGCCTGGAGGTGGAGGAGGAGGAGATGATGGAGCTCAGGCGGTCCTCCGTCGACCGAGAGGGCTCGTCGTCGGGCCACAAGCATCCTCCTCCCGCCGCCAAATCTCATCCAGCGTCCGGAGGCGGCATCATCCGACTCCCGCCGTCGGCAACGACGTCAACGACCTCCTCTTCCGCCTCCGCATCCTGGCGTGACCACCCTGATCCGGCTCCCTTCTCCAGGGCCGGCCACAGCCAAGGTGGTCCCGGCTACCCTGGACCCCGACCGCAGCGGTTCCTCTTTGATCCGAAGAACCCCAACAAGCCCATCCCGGCCCCCAACTCCGGCCAGTCCAGCTCACGGCCATCCATGCCTCCCCCGCATCCGGGGAACAACGGTGAGCCCGGGATGATTCCGGCCCGTTTTCCGGTCGATCCCAGGTTTCCCCCTCGGATGCCTATCCCCAGTGGTGCAGGTCCCACTGGAGTGGGCTACCGACCGCCTTTTCCTGGGTCAGGTGTGGCCGGCGCAGGTGGCGGTGGCGGTGGCGGCCGCTATCCCGCTCCCTCCGTCGGCGTCGGGGGCGGACCTCCCAGAGTTGCACTTCCAGCGCGTCCCAACGTCCCGGAATGGTGATTTTTGAAATTTTAGGCAATCTGTTTAAAAGCATTGCTTTACAATACTTTTTTTTTTCAAGGTACGACGTGAACAACGCCAAGATTTACAATTCTGACAAGCACGACATCCAGGTGGTGACGTTCATCGTTGCCAATGACCTCAACTTGCGTAAGATTATCTTGGATGGAGGCGGCAAGCTCCTCTGCCAGCTCTGGTACAAGGACGTCCTCGAGTACAGGAGGAACATCCAGCAGGCCTTCGAACATCTCCTCAAGACCGACCTCGTGTTCTGTGCGGAGCACGATGTGGAGTTCCACATTTGGAAGATTGCTTTCTACAATCTGGTAAGCATTTCTTGTACTACTCCGTATTACATACCCTACGTGATAGCCGTCATGCTAAATTTGTTACCGTTTTTATCCAGTTAAGCTTTTATAGCCTAAAATCATATTTATTTTGACTGCCATGTGGCTCAACTTTGTTCTTCTCTCCCCATGAATGGCAGTTGCATTTTTTAATTAATGTCTCATGTACGTACAACATGTGAGAAAGAAATGTAAAGTTATTATAAAGTATTATGCTTGAAATATGCCACATACGTACCGACAAGACAAGGGGTATGTATGGTCGGGTATATCTCTTCAACATTTGTTAATGCACGAACTAACTTTCAGGTGGAGGTCCTGCGCCAAGTGCTGAAGGAGGTCTCTGTGGAGATTCACCGCACGGTGCAGAAGTACATCGTAGAGCTGTTGGACGAGGGGATCGACTTCTACGAGCAGATGCTGGGCACCCTCGACACCACTTACCGACTGGACCTGGACACCTACTACGACGTCCTGGAGCCCAGGCCGGCCGACAAGCACGTCCGCTGCGCGCTCATGTCGGCGCAGAAGTGTCTGCTCTGCCTGGTAAGGCTTTTGTCACAGCGTCTTCTCAGCTTCTGTTGCTTGCTGCCAAGTAACTAAATCTTGCGCTGTTCTTCAGGGTGATCTTGCGCGATACAAGGAGAACATCCAGGATACCAGCAACTACGGGAAGGCGAGACAGTATTACCAGAGAGCGAGCAACGTTGAGCCCAGGAACGGGCGGCCGTTTAACCAGCTGGCAATCCTGGCGGTGACGACCAAGCGAAAGTTTGAGGCGGTATACTACAACATGCGGTGCCTGCAGTCCAAGAACCCGTTCTCGTCCAGTCACGAGGGCCTCACGGTTATCTTCGAGGAGGTGAAGAAGAAGTGGGAGGCGGGTGAGAGGAGGAGGCTGGAGGAGAAGGAGCAGCGCCGGAGGGTTATCGAGAGGGAGAAGGAGGGGTCCAGGCTGACCAGGGGGACCAGGCTCAGGAAGGAGATCTGGATTCGCCCGGACGGCGACGGGAGACGACTGCACAGGACAACGTCGGCTCAGGACGCCGGGGACGAGGAGGACCTGGACCTCCGCGAGATGTCCATCACAGACCTTAACCGGCGGTTCAACAACACCTTCCTCTACCTCATCGGGAAGCTCTTTACGGGCATCGACATGGACGCGTTTCCGCTGGCGCTGGAGCTGCTGCAGAAGGAGTTCCGCGTGCTTGTCTCTCGGTCGCCGCTGCCCATCGACTCCAAGAGACTGGTGCAGATCATGGCGCTCAATATGTTCGTGGTGGAACACACAAAGATGAAGTCGGCTGGCCCCGCCGCGTCCGACAGCTCCTGCTACAGGTCTGCCATGCAGGACGCGGCGCTCCAGCTCTCCTTCGAGATCTTCAGCGTCCTAGTGGAAAGGTGCAACTCGCTGTTGGAGGGATTCAGGCCGACCTTCGACCCGACCAGCCAGTGCATCTTTCCGGACGAGGACTTGCCCACGTTGCTTTCCGCTGTCAAAGTGTGGTGCGACTGGCTGCTGGGGAACAACGACACATGGTGAAACCAAAACAACAGCAAAATGAGATTAGTACTTTTATTTATTTTAAGTTCTTTTTTGTTTTTCAAGGTACCCTGTGGTGAGCGAGGAGCCGTTCATTCAGCTGGCGAAGCTTGCGACCCACCTGGAGAGGCTGAAGCCCCGTTTCGAGCCCATCCTATCAAAGCTGCTCTCCGAGGACGAGGTGAACCGCCGCCCGGACAGAGACACCGGCTTCGAGCTGGTCAAGCTGGGCGAGGACGCACTGCTCTGTGGCTTCTACCCGTGGTTCCGCGGCCTCGACTGGGCCGTGTACCGCCGGTTCGGGCCGCGGTCGGTCCCATCGGAGCTGGCGCAAGGCGCGCGGAGGCTGGAGGCCATTCTCTTCTGCATAGAGTACCTAGAGGGACTGGAGAAGCCCATCCTGAGGTGGTCCCAGGCGGACAAGGCCCACATCTCGCTGGCAGAAACAGCCTTCTCTCCGCAGGACAGGGCCCACGCCAGGCTCACCAACATGCTCTCCAAGGAGCAGGACATCCTGGAGGAGTCGTACAGCGACGAGGAGTCTGTACAGCCGCCGCCTCAGCCACAGCCGTCGCAGCAGCCGCATTCCTCCGAGGACAGCGAACTGTACCGGCTGAAGCACCGCAAGAACGAGCTCGAGCGTCGCCGCGCTGAGGAGGAGAAGGAGGCTCGCCGGGCGCAGAGGCAGATTCTGTCCGAGCACGTCAGCGTCACCTTGGAGGTCCGTCCGCGGCTCGTCGTGCCGGATACCAACTGCTTCGTCGACCATCTGACCGAGATCACCCGACTGGCCTCTTCCGGGGTGTTCCAGGTGCGCATCCCGCTAGTCGTACTCAACGAGCTGGACGGGCTATCCCGCGGGGCGCCGGCCGCCAAGTACGCCTCGCAGGATCACGCGGCAATGGTCCAGGAGAGCGCCGGCCGGGCACTGGCCTACCTGAGGGAGCGGCCGCCCAACACCAAGTGCCTGACCTCCAGGGGCAACGTTATCGCCTCGCTGGGCGTTACCACGGAGGAGGACGGCGGGGAGGGGAAGAAGAACGACGATCTCATCCTCGACACCTGCGTCTCCCTGGCCTCACAGCAGCATCAGCACCAGGATTCGCAGCAGCAGCGGCTTGGATCCTCCTCCTCGGAGAACATGCGCCACGTCTACCGTGAGGTGGTTCTCCTGACGGAGGACCGGAATCTCAGGCTGAAGGCGCACCTGATGGACGTACCGGTCAACAAGGTCACCGACTTCATGCGGTGGGCGTTCGGAGGAGAATCAGGCGGAGGGCGAGGCGAAGGCGGAAACAGCAACGGGCAAAATTGAGGGGAAAAAAGAGAAACCTAACGTGTCGCGAATTAGTCTTGAGTCGATCGATGGCGATGGACAGATGGGACCGGTGAGAGAAGAAACACAACTTGGGTGGACGAGAGAAGAGAAGACATCGGTAAAAAAAAAAAAAAAAAACAACGCATCATGTGAAGCCTGTCTGTCAGGATCCCTCCCCCTTTTCTTTTGCACCGACAATGTCTTAGAAAGCCAAAATTTGTCCCCCTTTTGATCAGCATACTTGAAACCAAGAAAGAACGAAGGAAAAAAGAACAATAATGATACGAAAGAAACCTTTGCTGTGATGCCGGCCGATGCTGCTGCAGAACCCCCCCCCCTCCTCCTTCTCCCAAAGCTTCCACTAGGGTTTTTTTTCGCCTGGTTATGATATTGAGTTATTGACAAAGGTTCTTCAGTTGCGTTGAGTGAAGCACGTACCGTACCAAATCATTAGCTTTTCTTCCTCATTCCTTCCATGTGCAAGGACATGTTTTTTGAATTATTTTTTTCCCTCTTTGCCTTCATTACATAGTGCCACACACACACATCATACAACCATGCACAAATTGAGTGTCCTGTCGGAAAAAAAACACACATGCTTATACTGCGTTTTCTTATTAAAAATTCATTCAGAAATGGAGTCAAACTTGATATAGGGGTTTGTCATGGAAAGAAAGTATTGCATTCCTCCAAGGCACTCCCGCTCGCGGAGCTTGTTGTCCTTGAAGGAAGAAAGAGGTGTCAATCAGTCTGCATCTGCCTGTCGCTGGGGGCGGGGGGCGGGGGGGGGGGGGGGGGGGGGGGGGGGGGGGGGGGGGGGGGGGGGGGGGGGGGGGGGGGGGGGGGGGGGGGGGGG
>JAAUYM010120557.1_pt1 | contig 20954 bp, 18 predicted proteins | sample 7278001 | NCBI WGS metagenome assembly JAAUYM01 (sample SAMN14350224, study PRJNA611818) | marine sediment metagenome | isolation source: surface marine sediment (1.8m) | place: French Polynesia: Moorea | collected 2018-08
GATATAAAGTCCTCTGTGCCTCCCTCCCCCACCCCCTCCCCGCCCCCCCCCCACGCCTCCTCCTGTCTTGATTAGCTGAATATCTTGTGCGTGGCCGCATCCAAGTCCCAGTTGCACGAGGAGAGGGCGACCCTGGCCGCCTCCTCCTCCACTCCCATGTCCTTCAACCTGTCTATCTTGGCCTCGAAGTCCTGGTTGCGGCTTCCCGCGCGCGCGTAGACGGTGGCCCAGTGCTGCGCGGTCCTCCTGAAGATGTCGAAGTTGGCCTTGTACTGCTTGGCCACCACTGCGTCCTGCGGGTCGTCCGGCTCCGGGGCCGTCAGCAGCGCCTGCAGGGAGAGCAGCACCGTCCGCAGCGTCATGGCCGCCGCCCACTGGTCCTTCAGGATGTCCAGGCAGATGGCGCCGGTCACCGAAGAGATGTTGGGGTGCCAGATCTTGGTGGTGAACCTGACCTTGGGCGGGTTGAACGGGTACGTGTCCGGGATCTTGATCTCCAGCTTGTAGGTGCCCCCCTCGTAGGGCGAGTCCATGGGCCCCGCGATGATCCCCACCAGCTCCGTGAAGTTGTCCCCCACCAGCTCCAGCTGCACCCCGGACTTCTTCACCTCCTCGCTCTTGATGACCTCCTTGAACTCCCGCTGGATCCTCTGCTTGGCGATGTCGCCCATGGTGACCGCAGGGGAAAAGGAGGAGGAGGAGGAGAAACTGAAAGTGTCGGGTCCACGAAGTTAGAAAGGTGCTGGATGGACTCTTCTGGATCGTTGAGGTGACTAAGTGAGATAAGCCCAACAGACATACCTGACCAAGGAGAAAAAAAAGGAGGGAGAATCAGGACGAGGCAAAATGACTCTGGCCTCCACCGATTAATGGATGGAAAATTTCACGTTTGGTGGAGCACAACACACCGGAGATGCACAGGGCGTATGGGTACGATCATGAAAAAAAAAAAAGAAAAAGAAAAACGGCAACTTATCAAGATTTTTTTCCCGACTCCTTGCAAAACCGGTGCAAAATAAGTGTCAAAACAAATGCATAAGGCGCCGAATTACTGAAACAGTAGACTGTTCTTCCGCCTCAGGATACTTTTGGCTATAAAGGTGGTGGGCAGACGGGAGCGATTTGTAAAAAAAAAGATCTGTTGACTTTGCTCACTAAAATGAAGGTGATGCTAAAAAAAAACCCGTACATTTTTTTGTACATGCGCACATACTGGTCACACACCCATATGCTGTGGAAAAGGAGCAGCTGAGGGGGGGGGAAGATCCCTGATTTTCCCGTTCGGCATTTAAGCTGAGCATTGATCTCGGACAGTTGGAAAACTGAGGTGTTTCACGGGCTTTTACCGCTCTCTACCAGAGGAGAAAGAAAGTCGGAAGGAAGTTGAGAACAAGCTCTGCCATTACTTATGCTCCGTCTAAGCGAACTAATTTTTAAGCATCCAAGAAGCTGCGCAGCATCTGTAAGTGTGTCTACTGTATTGCGTCGATTGCGTTTCAAGTATAGGTAGAGACAGGAAAGTTCCGGATCTGAGACTTCCGTGGTAGAGAGAACATCAAGCATGCGAGAGGGAAGAAGAATTTCTTTTCTGGAGCAGCTGAAGGCTGACGATGGCTCGGTCCTTCTCTCTGCTCTGCTTTCTGGCCGGGATGCCAGTTTGGCTTTGTTAAAGCCAGATGCGAGAAATTTCGGTTTTTTTCCACCATTTTGGCTTAAAAGTTGAGAAAAAATGCAAGCCAACTTGAAAGAAAGCTTTTTGGCCTTTTTGGACATTGTCTTTATTACTGTCTGGCTTTTTTAAGAACATTGTTTGCCTTTTTTACTTGACCGATCTGGCAACTCTGGGTCCTAGAGAGTAAACAAAACACCCACGACGAACGTCGCTGTCACCGTAGGGTAAAGAGGTAAAACCAACGTCCGCGATCCTTTGCACAAAGGGCTAGGGATGGCTTCCAAGAAGACAACGGCCTCCCTGTCCACCGCGGATCCCTCCAAGCGGCTCCTTTCGGACTCTTCCTCTCTCGTCGACCTCAAGGCGGAGGTATTCAGGAAGCACCAGGAGGCCAAGTTCAACCGCCTGCATGGAAAGGCCACCCCGGGAGTGGTGAGCACCTCCAACAAGGACAAAAAGGAGCAAATCTGGAGCAAGAAGAACGCCGGGTTGACAGCCAGGGAGAAGAAGGATCTGGCCAGGTCGGAGGAGGAGAGAAGAGACGAGGCCAGGGTGAGGGAGGCCCTCGAGAGGAAGGCAAAGCTCTATGACAAGCTGAAGGAAGGAGGAGGACGGGGTGGAGACGACGTCGACGATGACCGCTTCCTGGTCAACTTCAACAGGCAGGAGGGGTCCGATGACTCTGACGAGGATCTACGGGAGAGGTTCTATCCGGCCGCTGATGAAGGGGAGCGCTGGGTGGAGTATACGGACTCGCTGGGCAGGACCAGGACCTGCATGAAGAAGGACCTGGAGGAGCTGAAAAGGAGGGACAGGGAACTGAGCGTGGACGTGGCAGGGAGGGGCGAGGGGCACGAGGGAAGAGGAGGACGGGTAGGAGAGGTCGGTGAGGACATGGATCTCCTTTCGGAGGACATGAGGAGGGAGCTGCTCAGGCAGAAGTGGGAGAAGGAAGAGGAGGAAAACCTGAAGAAGAGGAACGTGCACTACCAGGACGTCCTGTTCGACGAGGCCAGAACCCACGGAGCCGGCTTCTACCGCTTCTCCAAGGACGAGGCTACCAGGGCCGGCGAGCAGGAGGAGCTGGAGAGGCTGCACAAGGAGACCGAGCTGGCCAGGGAGAAGGCGGAGGACGACAAGACCAAGAGGAGGCGCGCGATGGCCGCGAGGCTCAAGAAGGTGAAGGACAAGAAGCGACTGAGGATGGGGCTGCCCTTGCTCGATTCCGACTCGGAAAAGGAGGAGGAAAAAGACGGCCAAGAGCTCAAGGACGTGGAGGAGGAGAAGGAGACTAGTCTGGAGGAGGGAGTGATGGAGAGCCTGCGGGTCATGAGGAAAGAGAGGGAGGAGGAGGAGCGGGAGGCGCGCAGGAGGGCGACGGTGAGGGAGTGGGACAGAGGCAAGGACGGGGTGAGCGACTCGCCCGCGCCGGCGTCCTCGTCCTCGTCCTCGTACTCGCTCGCGCACTCCTACGGGATGAAGGGAGAGAAGCGGCTGATGGACCAGAAGGAGTGGGTAACCGAAAGGAGGAAGGAGAGGAAGAACGAGTTCGCCCCTCCTTCTGCCTACGAGCCGTTGGCCAAGAAGAGTAATAAAGTGGAGCCCACCAGGGGACCTCCGAGGTCGCTGGACTCACTCTACGGGCGCAAGAGACCCGGTAGTCAGCAGCAGCAGCAGCAGCAGCAGCAGCAGTCACAGGATTTCTTCTCACGGGTTCCTCCTCCCCCCACCACCTCCTTCGAATCTGCCACCCGCCCCAACTTCTCCTCCCCGCCGCCGGGATACCCAAAGGCCTCAAGGCCAGCGCCTCCTGCGACCCCCTCGGCGCCTCCTCCCCCGCCTGGGCTCGATCCAATGTCCGAATTGAACAGCGGGCTCATTGGCCCGGCTCCAAGACCAGAGGAACGCAAAAAAGAACCAGTTCCGGAAGACGGAGACGGCGGAGGCGAAGAAGAGGTCCTTGCTCCCGTCAGTATTGGCGACCGCCTGAAGATGTTTAGGGACGCCGTGGATGCTTCTGGCGTGACGGGTCCTCGGGAAGACGGGAATGCCGAAGCCAAGGGCGCCGAAATCGCGCCTCCGTGCTCTATGGACTATTATTCGAGCGGCAGGCCGTCGTCTTCCTCGGACACGAGTGGGTTCCGGAGCCGGAGGGACATGTCGATATCGTTCCAAGTCGGGATGTCTTCCAGGAGGCCGCTCAAGGACAATCGTAGTGCAGTCAGCAAAGACACGCACCGGGCTTTCAGAGGAGGTGGCGGTGCTGATGTGGGGTCGGGCGACTCGGACACTGACTAGCAGTCGTGAAAGTCGACATTCCACATTAGTGCGATTTTGTTTCTAAATCTGCTACCTGTAATAAAAATGAGATTTGCACGGTAGTTTAAAAGTGTAGAAAAAATTGGGATGAAAAAAAAAAACGTTATTTGAACTTCACAGCTCCTAATCGACTACTACTAGCTGAGACCTGGCTGGACAGTACGGAAAAAAGTGGTTGGGAGCACTGTTGTGAAATGCCCGGAAGGTGAACCAGGTAAACGTGCGCACTGTACCGTTACCATGTATTAGTCAAAGGACGTCTCAGGTTATTTTTTTTATGATTATTTGTGCGCCTGGAAAGGAACTTATGGCGACTTCAGACGAATCCCTGAAGGTCCTGTTGGGTCTGACAGGGAGCGTGGCCTCCATCAAGGCTGTCCAGCTCGTCCAGTGCCTCAAGTCGATGACCCCTCGAGGTTCATTCCGAACCTGGGAAAGGGTGGAGGTCCGCGTGATAGCCACGGAGCGAGCGAGGCATTTTTTCGACCAAGAAGCGGTTGGAAGGGAGGCGGACTCTGTGCACTACGACCAAGACGAATGGAAGTGGAAGGGCCGGGGAGATCCTGTGCTGCACATTGGTAAGTTGTAATAATAATTTTCAAGAAAAAAAACCCCACCAAGTTGTGATTTCCCCCCTATTTCTTGTTTCTTCTCAAGAGTTGACGAAATGGGCGGACGTGTTTGTGGTGGCCCCTGCAGACGCCCTGACCGTCTCCAAGCTGGCCCACGGCCACTGCGACAACCTCCTGTCCTGCGCCCTGCTGGCCTGGCCCCGGCCCAAGCCGCTGGTGGTCTGCCCGAGCATGAACACCAAGATGTGGGAGCACCCGGCCGTCCGGAGGAACGTGCGCCTGGCGCGAGAGTGGTGCGGCGCCGAGATCGTGGGGCCCATCTCCAAGCGCCTGATGTGCGGGGACCTTGGCGTCGGGGCCATGCAGGAGCCCGCGGAGGTCGCCGACGCCGTGGTGCGGGTCGTCACCTCCCCTCGCAGCCGCAGCAGGAGTGGCGGATTCGCCTCCGCCTCTGCCACGACGACGGCAACGTTCGGTGCCGGGCTTGTAGTAGGGGCAATTGTAGCCTGGGGCCTTGTCCGACAGTTCAACAACAGTTGACAGAAAAGCTTTTTGTACTCTTTTAATTCTAACTACAGTTCTGTAGCTGAAACAAAAACTCATCACAAATACGGGTTTCATCGTTATTGTGCTAGAGATTTAAAACTGCTCGTTAAAAATGATTATAGTTTTAGGGGCTCTTTGTGACAAGTTCTACTTAAAACACACTAGTGCGAATTCACATCACCACTGGGGGGGAGAAAGAGTCTTGCAATGGAGATCACAAGATGTGGTAGACCGCAAGGCTTGACAGTGACAACCAGAGTCTACTTACTACACTTTTTTCTTATAGCCCTATTGCTGCTTTTCTTCCTTTTGCAACCCTTAAAAATGACCTAACGCGGCGTATTCTTCACCCGCGTCATGTTATTGACAGCTGTGCTAATTTCACTCTCACGGGGATCGATGATGACTTGCTGAAAGCTGAGTGGTAGTCTACTCGATCTAGGCACGTGCAGGTAACAACCCATCCAGAGTGGCCAGCTCATTCCTGGTTGTGCGAAGAGGTTGGATACCTCTGAAGAAGGATTTTTTTTTTCAAGCCTTTTTTAGTAGGCACCTCTACCACTCCTTCCGTCTTCTACCGTTCCGATCGGACTTTGAACCTCAGGACGAAGTAGCCGACCATCCTGAGCACAAAGAAGATGGCGCAGAGAGCCACTACGCAGATCCAGTACTGTCCCTCCATGTCCATCTCCTCCAGCCACTTGGTCGGGTACTTGAAGTGGCAGTAGCCGGTGGAGCAGTGGAGGGGCTCTCTGTCAAAGCCGTAGATGGCCAGCATGGTGCCTTGAAAACCGTAGCGGACGTAGGCCACGTACGTCAGCCAGTGAATCAGGGTGGGGATGTTGTTCAGGTTCACGAAGAAGCCTGAAACATGACGAGAAAGAAAGTGACAGTCGAATTATAACGATGAAACCAGCTGGAATAATTATTGATGGTCATCACCTGAAAACAACAGTATGGGAATGGTGGAGATCGGACCGAGGTAGACCGCGGACTGGATGTCGAATGCGCACCCGATGACGAGCCCCATGCTCTGGGCCACCAGTGACGTGAGGACGCACATGAGGACGAACATGGATATGCGCATGGCGTCCAAGGGCTGCGACGTCATGGTGTACACGATGGCAGTAAAGAGGATGGGATAGGCGATCTGGAACGGCATGTCCGCCATGGTCTTGGCAAGGTAGTAGCTCTTCATACTGTACCTGGAAGGGAAAGGTACTCAGTGTGAAAAAATGTAGTAAAAATTAAAATACAGTATTACGCAAGCAGCAGCAACGTTAGAACACCATGGACAACATTAGGATATGCCCCACCAACTTCAAAGTGGAGTTGATGAGGAACGGCAGTTCTCAACTTACCAATAATTAAGATGCTCCCTCTTGAACGTGGTCATCTCCAGAGGGAAAGTCATGACGGTTGGCATCATTGCGGCGAACATGCTGAAGAGCATGCAGAAGAAGAGCATGGCGGAGTTGTTGTAGACCTTGCTGGCCTCGTTGCCCATGTTCCAGTAGAGGTTGCCCAGGAGGAGCCCCACCACCACGTGAGACATCAGCCTCAGGTTGGTGAGGGTGTGGTCGCGAATGATGGACTTGAAGGTGCGCAAGAAGAGGATCCTGAACTGGGTCCAGGTGCTGGTGGGGAACGACCCCCCCGACTTGGTGTCCACCGACTCCATGGATCCGCCTAACAGGGACTGCGAGCACTCCTCATCACTGCTGCCACCTCCGCCTCCTTCCTTCTCCTCCGTCTTTGTCTTCTTCTTCTTCTTCTCCGTCGGCATCTCGATTGCCACGTCTCCGTCCGCTGTCAGCCGCGCCTCCGTCGTCGTCGTCGCCTTCTTGTTCTCCGGCTCCGGCGTTGGCTCCTTCGACGACGGCTCCGACGACGGCGCCTTCCTCACCTCCTCTCCGGACCACCTCGGGTACGCCGCCGCCTCCACCATGCGCTCGTGGTGGCGACCGTATTCGCCCGTCGCCACCTCCATCATGAAGTCCGCCGGGTTGTGATAGCTCGGGCAGTCCAGACCCAGGGAGGAGAGGAAGGGGATCAGGTCTTTGACTTGGCCCCTGAAAAATGAACCAGGGTGGTGATCAATGTTAGCGCTAGGAGTATCAACAAAAATATTGACAAGCCCCCCAGCAAAAAAAAAAATCAAAAAAAAAAAAAAAAAAATAAGCCAAAAAGAACAAAACGAAAACGTGTTCTGGTATTTCATAAGCAACAGAACATCGCAGCAGCAGCGGCGGCAACAACCATCATGCATTCGCACATGCATACTTATAAACGTTCTGTCCTTCTCCCATGAGGAACAGCTTGTCGAACATCTCGAATATCCTGGCCGACGGCTGGTGGATGGTGCAGATGATGGTCCTCCCCTCAGAGGCCAGCTGCTTGAGGAGGCCGATGCACTGGGCGCAAGAGGAGGAGTCGAGGCCGGAGGTCGGCTCGTCGAAGAACATGACCGGCGGGTTGTTGACCAGCTCGAGGGCGATGGCCAGGCGCTTTCGCTGGCCCCCGCTCAGGTCACTGGTGCGGGTGTCGCGGCACTCGGACAGCGACAGGTTGTCCAGGATCTCGGACATCCCACGAGTTTTCTCGGCTCTATGAAGAAGTAAAAAAAAAAAAACCAAGAAATGAAGTTTTTCGGAAAAACTGTTCGTTCCCTTCTTCCCAAGGCGTAATTTAAGACCGCCCTCTCTCGATCTCCAGCAGACCGTTTAAAGTTTCTCTTCTGCAGGGAGCCAACACATATGTGCAGACTTTTCTACATTTCATATGTATGTAGTAGTACGGTAGTAGACCACCAGTAGTAGTACCAATTACATAGTACACACTTGCAATTTTTACATTTTGCCCCTCCCCCTCGTACCTCGGCGTCTTCTCCCCCAGCTTGAGGTCTGAGGCGACCCACATGGCCTCCTCCACGGTCAGGTGCGGGGACAGGCAGTCGTCCTGCATGATGTAGCAGGACTTCTTGCGGAAGCTGCGCAGGTTGCGGGGTTTTCCGTTGATGGTGATCTTCCCGGTGACGTTGGAGACCTGCAACAAGAGAGTCACACTCATCGTCGGCCCGACGGGACTTTTAAACTCACAAGCGTAACAAATTCAGCTCTAAACATGTAATGAAGCATGTCATTAGAGTACCAATTAAATGTCACAATTTTAAAGCTGAATTTGTTACGCTAGTAAAAGTCCCGTCGGGGGACCAGTAACTTTTCTTACACCGGTACACCTACCTTGTACCCCGCCAGGACGTTCATGAGGGTGCTCTTTCCTGCTCCCGACGGTCCCATGATGGCCACCAGCTCCCCGGACCTGAACTCCCCGCTCACCCCCTTGAGGATGTGCTTCCTGCCCCCGCCCCTCCTCAGCCGCTTGAGGCAGCCGCCCTCGCGGACGGTCAGCCCGACGTCCTCGAACCCGATGTTGACCGGTGGACGCTTCTTCAGGTTGGAGAACATCTTTCCCGCCGCCCTCCGACTGCAGCTGCCCACGCTGGACCCGTCGCCCGCTGGGAGACAAGAGGGAGACAGGAGGAACTTGCCGCCGCCGCCGCCGCCGTCGCCGTTCTCCTTCCCTCCGCCCGCGTCAGCTCCTCTCTCAGCACTGATGACATTTTCATCCTCCTCCTTTTTCTGCGCCTGCTTGTACTCGTAGTTGTCTCCCCCTCCTCCTTCCTTCTTCTCTCTCTCTCCTTCTCCTTCTCCCGAGCTGCTGAGACTCCCGGTCCTTTTGGCCATAATTGCGCTTGAGTGAGCGGAAGAAAATGTGTTTGTGGTGTGGCGGCGGGCACGCACCGACTCTCTGATCCCCTCTTCCTCTCGGTCTCCACTTGGAGAGGAGAGAGAGGAGGATCTTCAGTCGATTGAGAACGAAGAATTGAGGTCGCTTTAAGAGGAGGAAAATTTTCTCCTCTGCTTCCCCTCACCAAGGTCGGCCTCGCCTTTGTTGGAGTAAATTGGACAGAAAAAAAAGCTCGCTTCTCCTCTCGTGCGAGAAGGGGAAGTGGGCAGTGAGATGATGAGGATGATAAATAGAGCTCTTATTTCTTTCTTCTCATAGGTTTTTTTTTGTCGGCAAAGAGATGCCGATACTGTTGCGCACAATTGCACGGGGTCGTCGACAGAACTTGAAGATGGAGCACTGAAAAGTTGGATTTACGTGTTTCACACGTACACAGGTATGTGTAGTACTGCTAAGTACTTTCGCTTGGCCTCTTTTTTACACACTTCAGGACACCCGAGGAAGGAGAAACTTCCTTTTAACAGTTCCTGTTTGTCCTCTGTTTTCTTTCTTTCTTTCTCTTTTTTGTGTCGTGAGAGCACACCTGACATCATACACGGTGAAGAGGAGGCAGCAGAGCCGCATCTGACGTACGGCACAGGAGAGCGAGCGAGCGACTCTGCCCTCCTCTTCCTCCTCCTCCTGCTCCGACCTCCATCGGTCGCCAACTGAAAGTTGCAGATAGCTTTTTTTTCCCTCTCCTTCCTTCCCCCCCCCCCCCTCTCCTCTCTCCTCTCCTCCTCCTTTGCGATAGAGAAGGAAAAGGAAAAAGCAAGCGAACGAACCGTCTTTCCTCCCCCACAAGGCTCTCTTCCTCTTCTTGTGTGTGCCCTCCTTCTTTCTCTTCCTTTCTTCCCCCCCCCCTCCGTCCCTCCCCTCGAGCAGAGAGGGAGGGGAGGAACGTTGGTTGGAGCCCCCCTCCTCCTCCTCCCCCCTCCTCGTTCCCTCCCTCGCACTAGAAGAAAGTTCGTTCGTGTGGGTGGTTGGGTATGTGGGTAGGTGGGGGGTAGGTGGTTGGAACAGACCGAGGGGGGGGAGGGGGTGAAGTGAGACAGATCAATATGGTCCAGCGAGCGGGCGAGGGAACGACCTTCGGATTTTCGTGCTTCCCGTTGTTTGAAGAACTCGTAAAAATTACAACTTATACTGTAGAGTTGTCTCCAAAAGTGCGAATTGTTGGTGTGCCTCCCCTCCGAAACACACTGATTGCCAGCTCATTAAATCGCGACATGGGCGGAACGACTGCCTCTGCGGGCGCGATCGCGCGCACGTCATAGGGCCAAAAGACGATAATAACAAACTCCAATGTTTCTGCAGAAGGAACAAAGGAGGATTCCCCCCGCCGCCTCCCCCTTCAGATTAGTCATCTTGCCACTCACTTCCTTCTTTCTCGGTCTGGGATGTCTCTCCCTCTCTCCCCTCCCACCCCTTCCTTCCCTTCTCCCATCCGCTCAAGCACAAAGATCGGTTGTTCGTTTCGCTCTTGCCACTCACTCACCCTTGCTGCTGCCTCTTCCTCTTCCTTAAATTCGCAAAAGAAGGAGGACTGGGAGGAGTTTTCTAAATGCATGAAAAAAAAAAAAAAAACGAACCTCCCTGGCAATGACAGGAGCAAGAACAACTTTCATCATTTTTTTTTCAGCTGAGAAAACAGAACTTTTTCGAACTTTGTTTGTGATGGTAATTCTCATCTACGTAGTTACTATGTAGTTCTAGTTCTAGTTCTAGTTCTCAGCCCGAGATAAATGTCGGTCAAAGCAACCGGAAAAAAGCCTTGGGCTCAGCCTTCCAATTCGATTCCTTCTTATCCTATTACGCTGATTGGAAGCGACACATCGAGAAAGCCTTGACTGATCTCAGAGGGGCCCCTCGCTTGTACCGATTTTTTACAAGTATAGTAAGATCGAAATTTTAAGAGTCTCATTTGACTGTAGAATAACAAGAAGCTTCATTAGACCGATTCACCCTGTTTAGCATAGACCGAATTTTGCCATGTTTAGCTTACACCGAATTTTACCACGTTTAACTCAGACCGATTTTCCTCAATGTTGTTTGACTTAAACTGAGTTAAACATGCTAAATATCAGTCTAAGTTAAACATGGTAAAATTCACAGTCTAATAGATACAGTGGGTAAAAATGTGGAGAAAAAATGTCAGGATAACATACACTTCACAAAATTCGGGGCAATTGAGCGCCACCATCTCAGATTTAGTGAGTTTTTTTTTTAAGCAATCGTTTAGATGCAAGTGAGGTGGGAGAGGCTTGTTTTTCTTATTGAACCAAGTGATGGCATTTTCCAACCATGCTCTGTGCTGCTGTGTGCGAACTTTCCGGTCCACTTTAACATTTGGATGCGGCGGCATCATCGTCTCATGCCATGATGCTCATAGCAAAGGAAAGTTCGCTTTGTGAGTCTTGTTCCGCCGTTCTGTCTGTTCTCTCTCTCCCTCCTTCTCTTCCCTACCCTATATAGCTAGTACCATACGTAGTAGGGGCGAGTGCGCCTGCACCGAAAAGCGAAGCTGTGGCTCCCTTTCTCCCCCTTTCTTTCCGTCTGTTCATTCAGCTCTCGGGTGCACCTGCACCGAACGAGAAGAAGCGGGAACGGGAAGGAAAGAGAGAGAGACAGAGTGGGGCTCTTGAGTTACCAGGGCATGACAGGGATGACTAAAGTTATACTAAAGTTGAAGGAGAGGATTTAAAATGGATTTTTTTTCCTGCCTTTTTTCCACGATTTTACCTTCACTTGCGTACAACATACCACTATAACTTCGCAAATTGTCACACTATCCAGACACTTGCAAATAAAATTAATCTCAAAAGAGGGATGGATAAGTGCTCTCTACGTATGCATCCGAGCAACAATGCCGTACTCATGCTGTATTTCCGCGTATTTTAGCCAGTTTTGAAGCATGACTGCCTGTCGAAATCAATTTCCACAGTTGGGGAAAATCCTGGATGGTTTGACGTCAATGGGCGCCACACAAAATTATCTCCTCTACTTCCAACAAGGTCCGTGCATGGGAGTTATGGCTAGGTCGAACATCCATCATCACGGCAAAAACGTCAAAAAAAAAGCGGCTGAGATCTGCCCTCTTGCAGTGGTGCAAGAAACCAAGAAGACGAGGACCCTGGGACTGAAAGCGAGAATGGGGGGGGGGGGGGGGAGGGAGAGGGGGGAGGACGAGGTTGCCTCTTCAGACAGCTTGGCAGCAGCTCTGACTGAGTGAGGAAGGACGTCACCATCGCAGCACAGCACAGGGCAGCATAGCAGGCTCTTTCTCCCTTCCTCCCTCCCTCCAAGTTCTGGTGCACCCGAGAAAGGAGGGTTCAGCCGAGTGCACGAGCACTCAGCAAGGGGGAAAAAGAAAGAAAGAAAGAAAGAAAGAAAGCGATGAAGAAGAAAGAAGCTTCTCTCAACCTGAGAAGGAGATGGCAAAAGCAGGATTGATGACGAGCAAGCGATGATTCTCTTCTTCCTCTTTGTACGTAATAATGTTTGCGCGGTGAATGAAGAAGGAACGTGAACTTTATTTGAACTGAGAACTGGTATCGACTTTTTTTTATACTTTTTGTTGTTAGACTATGACACCGACCTAGTAGGTGACGGGTTAAGTTGCTGGAGTCACCTTCTCAATGGGAGGGAAGAAGAGTAGTTTGCTTCAGTGTACTCCTTCAAGCACTGCACATTCTGCTGAAGGACCTCCACTGACTTGTACCTAAGCAGTTGTACATGACTTAGCTAACGTGTCCATTCCATATTAACCTATACAGTTTGACCGTATGCTGATCCCGATGACATTGACCTGTATTTGTTGTAGTAGTAGTAGCACTTGATATTTCGATCCTCTGCAAATCAGAATTCCAAACTAAAAAAGGAATCTTATTAAAGCTAGAGATAATCCACGTGGACATTTCCAAAAAAAAAAGGTTGATTTACATCATCTGATCCTCTGTTCATGGTCCCTAATCTGGCCGCTGGTGGCGAATATTTTTTTTAATATTTAAATGCGGGAGTCAGAAGGTGCCTAATTTTCAAATTTGAAATTTAACGTGAAGCGTTCGTCCCATGTAACCCTCGCGAGCTGAAGCGAAATGGAGTTGATAGCACTGTGCGTCGGGCTCCTTGCCATGCTAGTGGTGGTTCTGTTCGGCTTAAGGGACCAGGCCAGCCTGATTTCAAAGCTCTTCGTCACCCTCGTAATCCTCGCGGTGGCCTTCGCCATCGGCTTCGCCATCCAGCACCCGTCGCACCCTCTTGTGGCCGCCGCCAACAAGACGCTCTCCTCGAAGCTGGACGAGCCCGTCCCGCTGGTGGCGATCTTCTTCCTGGGGGCGCTCTTCCACCGGACGCACTTCATCCTGATCCGCCGCACCGGCGCGGCCGCGCGGAAGGCGAGGAAGAGGCGGCCCCAGATGACGGGCGCAAAGCCGGAGCGGCCGCAGTACTGCCGGCTGGTGAAGCAGCCCTGGAAGAAGGAGGAGGAGGCGGAGGCGCCCCCGGGGATGGACGCCAGGAGGTACGACGTGAAGAGCCGCAGGTACGACAACGCGGAGACCGTGGTGGTGGAGCGACGGGACGGGGTCGTGGAGAGGAGGAGGACGCTCACCAGGGGAATCGTGCCGCCGCCTGCTGGCGGAAGGAGTGGCGAGGAGGACCGGTTCTCCCCGTCCCCGTCCCCGTCCCCGGCCCCGGCCCCGGCCTCGACCCCGGAGGGACGACAGCCCGTGGAGCCGGCACCGGGAGAAAAGACTCCTCCGCCGCCGCCGAACCGCGGCTCTGGAGACGGCGCCCGCCTTCAGGATCCCCGAGGAGGACCGGAGCAGCAGCAGCAGCAGCAGCAGCAGCAGCAGCAAAGTCGGGAAGCGTTCATCCTCTCGCCGACGCGCGCCTTGCGGTCCAAGGGCGCGGGTGCCGAGAAGTCGGAGAAGGAAGCCGGCAGCGAGGGCAAAGTCGGGCAGGGCAGCCGGGGGGAGGAGGAGGAGGAGATGCACAAGGTTAGGGAGAAGGAGGAGGAGGAGGAGGAGGGGAAGGAGGAGAGAGCCAGGGGAAGGCGAGGCGGGGATGGCGAGAAAAGGCACGGGTTCGTCCGTGTACCCGCGGAGCCAATCGATCCTCTCAAGGACCTCACCTTGCAGTCCGCGTCGTCTTCGGGCCCGGAGGGGCGGGGCGGGGGCTACGAGTCGGCGTGCAGCAGCTCCCGCGTCGGAGGAGGCGTGGGGTCCGTGAGGAGCTGCCAGTGCGATCGGTGCAGCGACTGCTTCTGCGCGCAGTGCGGCTGCCCCATCGCCCTGCTGCCACCTCCCTCGGGTCTCTCAGGGCCCAGCGGCACGACGCGTGGCGCGCACCGGAGCCCGACTCCGCCACCGTCGGCAGCGCGGGGACCAGCCAACACTTACTACTTGAACGTCAAGCTACGATATCCCGTAGTCCGTCAGTCCCACGCCAGCCACTCTTCGCCTTCTTATCCCGGGCCGCCCACACCATGCCGCCGGCCGGCCTCTCCTCATCATCAATAGCATCCCTAAAGTCGGGGGGGGGGGAGGATGTTCTAAAATACTAGCATGGTGCACGGTCTGTACAAATAAACTCTCGCGCTACATGTCATAAGGCATTAGCCATGTAAGACTAACGTCTAACTTACCAACAACGGGCGATGCTAATTTCGGCACAGCCAAATCAAGAAGTAGTCAGGTTACACACCACAAAATGGCTTGAATTAGCTAATAGCCAGAGCCACCAATTGAGCATACATTTGGGTAGCAAATGTAGATTTTTTGTATACGTAAAAAAATACATACACATGTTAATAGCCCACCGATAAAAGTGGCGAAAGTCTATGTTCGATGCCAAAATGTACGTACTCAGTGGAAGGTAAACATAACCGACTGAGTATCTCTGTGTGTAAACTGAGCATCTGAAGCACCAAAATTTTATTTTACGTACAGAGATAGTATCTTTGTTGCTTGGATACATTCTGCAGCGCTCCGACAATGCCTTTAATTTTTACTTTAAAATCTTTTTTAGGCACACTATAGAGACTATAAGACTTATCTGACGTGTAGCAACGCCGGTAAGATATTCATTTGCAACCGATTTTTTCTACATTTGAAACGTGATGCTGTGAGCTGAATGTCTCATTCGCAGACGACGATTTCTTATCATCTTGCTGGGCAAGCGCGCTTTTCTCTTCCCTTCTTGTATTACGTACATACATACACAATACAATGCAGACGTGAAAATTTGGGACTTCGATAAAAAACCGACACTGCATTATTTTTGTGCTGTTCTTTTTCCTTCCAAAATCCAGCTTCAAGTAGTAGTATCAAATATTTTTTTTGTAAAAAAAATGCGGCATGTTGCGCTGGCAAGTTTAACGTCATTGGAGACGTGAAGAAAAAGGCGCTGAACGGCGGGTAAGGGAGAGGGAGAGAGGGAAGTAGTTCAAGTTCATTCACTTCACCTGCCTTCCCACTCCCAATCTCCTGTCCAATTGCAACGGAGGATAATGCTATTCTCTCTCTCCTCGTACGGCAGAGAATGGGGAGAAGGGTGGAGGTTGTTGCCTGTGCACTGTGCAGGGTGCATAGACATCCACACGTACTTCACCGGCGTGAAGCGTCTATCTAACTTGTCTGTACTAAAAATTATTGCGCGCAGAGGCACTTAGGTGAAGTTGAACAACGTGTCTAAAAACTAGTGATTTTAGTGTATTAAAAGCTAGCGGCCGGTTACCTATGCCGGCAAAAATCTAGCTCGATCTTGCTGCGGCAGATCGCGGCCGCCTCTTTTTCCTTCCTTCCCTCCCCTCAGTTCTCCCTTTTTTCCCCCTCCTGTTCCTCTTTTAGCGCCAAAAACTTGCTCGCACAACGGCCTCTCTCGGGGCGTCAGCTTAACAACGAAATGTTTCGGAGCTGACATTTCACCCTACATGCCATCTGCACATGGCCTTAAAATGTTCTTAGGTTGACAAAAAAATATAGCAATATAGCACTCATAGTGTTTCCTTCACATGAGCTTAGGCATTTGAGCAAACACATCGTTCTAGTGTGCATTAATCGTAGTTTTTTTTATATTTATTTATTTTAGAGACCTGTCTGTCACTACAGTTGGAGGAAAAGCAACAGTTGTAAGCTCTTTAGTAACTGCAGTTTCTTCACTAGTACGGGTGGACTAATATAATTTGGTCATTTACAAATTTGGTCAAATTTCTACTCTTATTTTCGTCATTACGATGCTCCCTCCCCTCTCTTTCCTTCCTTCTCCCGTCCGCGCCGGCTCCGCGCGCATTCTCCCTTCAGAATCAGACACAGAGGACGACGGGACTCTTCATCCCTCTCTACTCTCCTTCATCCCGCTTTCCCTCCCACTTTTTCCGTTGACAGACAAGTTCCAATTCGCTCTCCTCTACCCTACTACTACCCCCTCCCCCTCACTTCCAGTCCAGACAGTCGCTCGCCGGCAAGGAAAACGTCAACATTCAGCAGCAGCTCCTGCACCATTATAATACCAACACTAACCTTCCAATCCGACCCACAACAAGGTAACAAGGTTATTTCACATTTTTTTTTAAATCAGTGTACTGTATAGTACACTGATGTACATAGTACATCGTGGACCAACACACACACACAGGGCGCTGCCAGACTTTGTCTTAACCGGAAAGACCAGAGCATTTTTCTTCCTCAAGCTGGTAATACTAGCTAATATCCACAACAAATAGGGTTTCTGTGATACTTTGCAGGACGATTGTTTTCTTACTCATTGAAGCAACTGATGCTAATAAGCCCAAGCAATGTAACTGGGCGTCTCTTTTAACAATTACAAAAATTTACTAGAATTTCTAATCAGACGTGAGAGTTGAGATGGAAGTCCTGAACTTTTTCCGCAAATTTTTAGCCCTGGTATAACCAGATCACTTCTACGCCTACGATCTGAACAGGACTCTGCTGGTACGAACTTCAGGTCACTTATACGTAACATACAATTTATAGCAGGTTGATTAACTTCATATATCGCGTGGCAGTTGCAAAAAAAGCTATTTGTTTACATTAATTAAGCCTTTTCGTCTCCAAGCAGTGTTTTCAACGTAGGGAAAACTCGCCAAATTGGCGAATCTCCAATCGGCCAATCGGCAAATTTCGAGATAAATTTTCTTCTGGCGAATTTGGCGATGTTTCCTGTCCTTGCTGGCGAAATTTTGAGCCGTGACGCTGTGGGTTCGAGCCCGCCACTCTCTCGAGTCGAGTCCAACTCGCTGGCCTCCCTACATTCAGTTCAGTGTTCCACTGGTTTAAGAAAAAGATAAAAACTCATTGCTTTCCTTAATTCTCTTTCTCTCTCCACAGTCAAAATGTCCGGGATGTCGACGACCGCAGCTCTCTCGGAGATCTCCCAGCTGACCCTGGACAACAAGGAGAACGTGTCCAAGGGCGTCACGGACTTGAAGAACAAGGTCTCTGCCGCCGTCGCGCCCATCAAGAAGATCCCGGCGTCGGACCTCAAGAAGACGGAGAGCGAGGAGCCGCTGCTCAAGGAGAACCCGCACCGGTTCGTCATCCTGCCCATCCAGGTGTGGTCTGGAGGAACCTCCGTTAAGGACGACTGATGCGACTGACTTTTTTGCTCCCTTCTTTCTTCTTCTCTGTGCGCAGTACCCAGACATCTGGGACATGTACAAGAAGGCCCAGGCGTCCATCTGGACGACGGAGGAGATCGACCTGTCCCACGACATGGTGCACTGGGAGAAGCTGAACGATCTGGTGAGATCTGGCAGAGGTGTGTGTGTGTTTAGAAAGCTTGGGGGGTAAAAAGTTGTGATGCCCTTTTGCAGGAGAAGCACTTCATCAAGCACGTGCTGGCCTTCTTCGCCGCCTCCGACGGCATCGTGAACGAGAACCTGGTGGAGCGCTTCATGCAGGAGGTGCAGGTGCCGGAGGCCAGGTGCTTCTACGGATTTCAGATCGCCATCGAGAACGTCCACTCGGAGACGTACTCGCAGCTCATAGACACTTATGTCAAGGTGGGACAAAGGATAAGTTAGCATTCTATTCCTTAGCATACAGAATAATGTCTTCAGTGCCCGACCAATATATTGCTAAGGGTTTCTGTCTCAAATTTACCTCAAACAATCCTTAATCCCACCTACTCCCACCCGCTTGGGGTGAAATTAGATTGAGGTATAAAAAAGGAAGAAAACCTGTTGTTCGCAGTTTCAAACTTACCTGAATATTTTTTCAAAAAAAAATCTGAGGTATTTGTGACAGAGTCAATATTGGTCGGGCGCTCTCTCCAGAAAAATTGACGGGCTTTATGAAAATGCAGCAAAACCCTGAAATTTTGACCTGTTCATTTCTGACTGTAGTGCTCATATTTATTAAAATAATATTTGCAATTTAAATTTCAGCACCCGGCCGAGAAGAGTCGACTCTTCAATGCCATCGAGACGGTCCCGGCCGTGAAGAAAAAGGCCGACTGGGCCATTCAGTGGATCAACTCCGAGACGGCCTCCTACGCGGAGAGGGTGGTGGCCTACGCCTGCGTGGAGGGCATCTTCTTCTCTGGCTCCTTCGCCGCCCTCTTCTGGCTGAAGAAGCGAGGCCTCATGCCCGGGTTGACCTACTCCAACGAGCTGATCTCCCGTGACGAGGGCCTCCACACCGACTTCGCCTGCCTCATGTACAAGCACCTGAAGAGGAAGCCCTCCCGGGACCTGGTGCGGACGATCGTGCGCGACGCCGTGGAGATCGAGATCGAGTTCCTGACGGACGCCCTGCCGGTCAACCTCATCGGGATGAACTGCGAGCTCATGTCCGAGTACATCCGCTTCGTGGCCGACAGGCTGCTGGTCGAGCTGAACTGCGAGAAGGAGTGGAACGCGAAGAACCCGTTCGACTTCATGGACAACATCTCGATCGAGGGCAAGACGAACTTTTTCGAGAAGCGCGTGGGGGAGTACCAGAAGGCCGGGGTCATGAACAGCCCAGGCGACATGAAGTTCACCTTGGATGCCGACTTCTGATTGGAGCCGAGAGAGAAAAGACTGACGGCTGGCTACATTATACCACCTAGGAAATCGCATTATCCTTTCTTAGATCTCTTGACAAATGTTAGCATGAAGGCTAAAATCCTACGACCACAGCACAGTACCATCTTTAGCACAAAGAGAGACATTTCTGTTGCGGAGATCGCAAAGAATTGTTGCGCATTTTGACCAAAATAGTATTTAATATTGTACGATAAAATACAGTAGCCATTTGTGTCCTAATTTTTACCACTCCGAAAGCGTACTTTTTATTTAATTGGACTTAGTCTCTTTTTGTGATAATGGGAAAGAGTTACGAGAGTTGCTGCCCTTGATTTTTCTGAATCTTCCTGTGTTGCTCGCGCGGCGAGGTGGCCGTCCTTGGCGTGGTGGTGGCAGGAGGGGGGAAAGAAGAGGAGGAGGTGAGGGAAGAAGAAAAGAAATTCCCTCCTCTTCTTCCTGTGTAGTCAGTTGACAGCGCGACTGCAACCTGGTTCAGGTAACTGGGGTGGGCCTCCTCCACTGCTACCATATTCCGAGTGCTCTAAACGCGCAAACACAAGTTCTCCTTCTATTTGCCTTATTAAGTGTAGGCACAGACCTCGCATGATTTCATGTTTGCTCTGTGTGTATGTACTACAGTACACCTACTAGGTACAGTACATGCATAGCTGCTGCTTTTTTCCCCCTCCCTTACTTCTAGGTGGCCAGTGCACGGAGGGGTCGAGATGGCTCGCGGCAACCAGAGGGACTTGGCCAGGGAGAAGAACATGAAGAAGCAGCAGGGCAAGAAGAAGGGGGCGGGCGACAACGACGGGAACAAGGTCAGTTACGACATATTGCACCCGCTTGAGCTGAGCGTGACCGGTGTCCTTCTTTCTCCTGGGAAAGGGTCTGACTCTGGAGCAGAGAAAGGCGAGGGACGCGGAGGCCATGAGGCAGAAGCAGGAGCGGAAGGCGGCGGAGAAGGCGGAGAAGGAGGCCGGGGGAAAGACGGCATGAGCAGGGGGAGGGGAAACAAACAAACAAAAAAGAATAAGAATAATTGAACAGAAGTCCATACTACAATACTGCATACACCAAATAAATGTTGCGACAAGCAGCTCCTCCTCTACGGCGCGGATTTTTTTTTCCACTGAGGCACCCTCTGCCGATCATTTCTTGTTTGCCGAATCGAAAGTTAAATGGCCTTTATTAATATACTACAGTAGGTAGTAGTCCATATCTCATAAATAAATCCTTCGGGCCGGCCCCTGTTCGTCTCCCTTGCTTGTGCGACTGCGGCAGAAAACATATAACGTACAAATGTGTTCACACCCTGTCTCCTCATGATATCTGTGATCCCCTCCCCCCTCCCGGTTCCCCGCAACCTGGCAACGCCCTCAGGGGGGAGTCTCAGTACTAAGGTCTTAGGTTTTCTTATCTTAATATTCGTACAGGGAGCAGGCGTACGTACGTACACCAGGTCGATCAATCTATGCGCCGTCCCAACCAAGTTTGGTAGCACTAGAGCCACACCAACGGCTATGCCACTAGTGGAAATTAGTGATGGAGTAATGGGAGTCAAGAACTGATTGCTAATTAGGTTGCTCTAAGGGCACTTGCTCTGGCGTTGGGACAACCCATCACTAAATGCACGCTAGCGATATTGGTTGGGCTCCCTCATTTCTTTGCTTTATCAGAGCGAGGGGCCCTCGCACATAAACTTGAAGTGAGGTTGGTCCGCTACTATAATCAGCCAGAGCTTGTTTGACTCTGCCATCGAACAATTTCAGCATGCAGCTCCTCCGCCCTTCGCCGATTCTCGTCCTCTCCTCCCTGTTGGCCCTGGCGGCCTCGCAGGAGGAGCAGGCCTGGCCGATCCTCAACGCGCACTTCGCCATACCGGAAGCCAACGTAAACGACAGCAAGCAGGCGAAGAGGAAGAAAAATGCTGTCAAATTACTATAAGCACATCTTCCCGACCCTCCCTCCCGCTTTCGTGTTTCCTATTAGGGGTTTTTCCCTCAGCCGCGGATGGTGAGTGAAC
>JAAUYM010002467.1_pt1 | contig 20938 bp, 17 predicted proteins | sample 7278001 | NCBI WGS metagenome assembly JAAUYM01 (sample SAMN14350224, study PRJNA611818) | marine sediment metagenome | isolation source: surface marine sediment (1.8m) | place: French Polynesia: Moorea | collected 2018-08
CTTCTGGTAATCCCCACAATGGTCCGTCTATGCGTGGAAATAAAATGAACAGGATGAGTAACAACGGTATTGCCTGGGTTAGCATGTTGAATGCAAGTCGTGTTTTCTTTGTTACTGTCATGCGTTTATCTGAATCGTTAAATCCAATCAGGCTGGTGGTCATGATGATCACGACGACAAACATATAAATGGCGGTCGGAATAGTTTGTTGATAAAAGAAATTGGTAATGACAAGGAAGTATCCCAGGTAAGCACAGATATAGTAGTCACGTTCGCTATGACTTTCGAACACCTTTAGCGCAGAAAGCAAAACCAAAAGCGTAATACCGACGTCGCGACCGGCAAAAGTGCCGTAAGTGCTATATACCCCGATCACGCCACCAAACATGACCAGTAATCGAACAATATTTAACAGTGTCTGCTGTTTCTCCCAGTAACCTGGATACTTCCATGGCACATAGATGCGACTGCCAATCAGCAGCAGGTGCAAGACCGGTATCCATACTGGAAGTCGTTCCCAATGGGGTAAACCGGCCAGGATAATCCCGGCGGCAAGCCAGCTTATTCTGTCGACGCTAAGCACATTGATATTCATTAAGCGTTCCCAAACAGGGCCAGCTTTTCCAGGCACTGGCGACGATGTTGTTCACCTGCCCCGGGTTCTATTTCAGCACCAGGTATGTTCAGGCCGTACTGCAAGCCACTGTCATCAGCAATCAGAATCCACAGGCAAAGTTGCGACAGGCGCGCCTCAATATGCTCGAGGAATGACACGTCCTCCCATTCAAAAACCAGCGTTTCGCTGCCGCTACCGCTGAATTGCTTAACATGCAGCCCCTGTTCACGCGCAAACGCCTTCCAGGCAATTGAGCGTGTTGCATCACCTGGACGGTATTTTCTGAAACCAGCGAAGTCATCGGTACCCGTCTTGTCGCCAAGCTCCAGTTCCTCCTCGAGCTGCGAATGCTCCGGTAATAATCGCTGTCCTGCTGCTTGCGGATACACCACGCAGTCCTGTTCAGGGTCTATGTAAGACCATGCTCTAAAAATACCCAGTGGAAAGCGGGTCTCAATAATTAACTGTCCCGCATTGATGCGGCCACGCCTCGTTGTCGGTACCGGGAACAGGGCCTGTTCTTGCTGGCCGGCGTCAATACTGAAGTGGTTGCCTGGTCTGGTCTCGGTTTTCTTACGTTTCGGCTTTTGTCTCAGCGTGATGCCAAACCTGTCCTGCCCGGGCCTGTTATCGATTTGTATGGGGAACTGTGCAGTTTGGCCTTGAAAAACAGCATCAGGTTTGTGCGCGGTGATGACAAGCCCGGCCAGATTCCGATAAGTATGCAACATGCACACGATGCCAAGTCCTGTTAGCAGGAAACACAGCATGAAGGCCATACTGTTACTGTAATTGATCGCGCCTAACAACATCACGACAAGCATGATCGCGTAGACCCAGCCTTGTGCGGTTGGAAAGATGTAAACGCGCTGCCTTTCTAGTTGTTCAGTATTGAATCCCGTGGTGCCGCTTTTATCACGTTGAACACGCTCCAGTACTACAGGCGTAGCCATGATCAGGGGATAGCGACGTTTTTAATCAAATGCTGCGCCGGAGTTAACGTTGGATCGTTCTCGGCATCATGAATGAATTGAAGTCGATGGCCTATCACGCTTGGTAAAACGGCTTGTATATCTTCTGGCATGACATGTTCATGACTATGCAGCATGGCCCACGCCCTTGCGGCGTTAAGAATTGACAAGCCAGCGCGCGGTGATAAACCATGCTGGTAGCAACCGGCACTGCGACTGTATCCAAGTATGTCTTGCAGGTAATCAAGCAGCGCATCTGCTACATGTATAGAGTCGATATGTTTTTGCAGGGCGACAAGCTCCTGCCCCGACAATACCGCTGGCAGTGCATCGATCAGTTCCTTGCGATTTTTTCCTGTTAACAGTTCTCGTTCTGCCGTCATATCCGGGTAGCCAAGATCAATACGCATTAGAAAACGGTCAAGTTGTGATTCCGGTAATGGGAAGGTGCCGACCTGATTTATCGGATTTTGTGTCGCGATAACGAAAAAAGGGACGGGCAGGTTACGTGTTTCTCCTTCGATCGTGACCTGGAACTCGGCCATTGCTTCAAGTAATGCACTCTGTGTGCGTGGCGTGGCACGGTTAATTTCATCAGCAAGGATTACGTTAGAGAAGACAGGTCCGGGATGAAAGTCAAAGCCGCTACTATCTCGATTGTAAACCGAAACACCAAGTATATCGGCAGGTAACAGGTCGCTGGTAAACTGGATGCGTTGGTAGCTAAGCCCCATGACGTTGGCAAGCGTATGTGACAGCGTGGTTTTGCCTACACCGGGTGTATCTTCAATTAACAGATGACCCCTGGCCAGCAGGCACGTTACCGATAGTCGTATTGCCTTGTCTTTACCGAGAATGATGTGATTGACACTGTTGATTACCTCATCCAGTTTTTGTACTGCAGAGTCTATCAGCGCGCTGTTGTCATCCTGCATGTTCATAACGAAAGGTATTATTCACCAGCGATGGTCATATTCTCAATTAATATCGAACCACAACGATAATTGCCACGTGTATCAACGTCATTTCCTGTCTGGACGATATTCATATACATGTCTTTCAGGTTGCCAGCGACAGTAATCTCTTCAACCGGGTAGGCCAGTTCACCGTTTTCAACCCAGAAACCTGATGCGCCGCGCGAGTAGTCGCCCGTGACCTGGTTAACACCAAAGCCGATCATATCGGTGATCAGTAATCCGGTGCCCATGTCCTTGAGCATCTGCTCCAGATTATTGGTTCCTGGCTCAACGACCAGGTTATGTACACCACCGGCATTGGCCGTGGTCTGCATGCCTAGTCGTCTTGCCGAATATCCACTCAGCACATAGTCTTGTAAGACGCCACTGCTAACGATCTGACGTTCACGTGTGGCAACGCCGTCATTATCAAATGGCGCACTGCCCATAGCCTTCAGCATATGCGGATGTTCACCTATATTAATGTGCTCAGCGCATACCGGCTTACCCTTCATATCCAGCATGAAACTGGCACGACGGTACAGGCTGCTGCCTGAAATGGCCGAGATCAGCGCAGAGAATAAGCCCGATGCAACCGGTGCCTCGAAGATTACCGGCGCCTGGCGGGTGCTCAGCTTGCGTGAGCCAAGTCGATTAATTGTACGCCGTGCTGCTTCACTGCTAATGGCCTTGATGTCCTGAAGGTCCTGGGGGTCGCGGGCTTTGCTGTACCAACCATCACGCTGCATGCCGTTACTGTCTTCAGCAATGACAGTGCAATCGACGCTGTGCACAGACCAGTCCCAGCCGTCGATAAATCCATGACTGTTTCCATACAGGTTGATACCTGAATAGGTGCTGACAACGGTGCCATCAGCATTGGTTATCCGTTTGTCCTTGTCAAAAGCGAGCTGTTCACACTCTTTCGCCATATCAATGGCCTGCTCAGGCGAAATTGACCAGGGATGATGCAGGTCAAGGTTGGGTACAGCGCCTGCCATTTCGCTGGCGTCTACCAGCCCTGCAAACTTGTCATGACTGGCATAGCGGGCAATGCTGAGGGCCGCATTGACCGTCTTTTCCAGCGCTGCCGGGCTGAAGTCAGAGGTGCTGGCGCTGCCTTTTTGACCGTTAACATAGAGTGTCACACTGAGGCCTTTATCTCGCTCAAACTCAAGTTTGTCGATTTCTCCCATGCGGACATTGGCGGTGAGGCCTGAACCTGCCCCTATGTCAGCCTCGGCTGCCGTGGCACCGAGTGCATTGGCGCGTTTCAGCACGGTATCAATAATGGCTACCAGTTCTTCACGTTTGGCATTAAGGCTGGTTGTACTAATTGCTTCCATAATTTATTTTTTTCATGTGATGTAGGGGTGACAGTCTAGCATTCGAGACTGTCAACGTGCGTGTCAATTTAATAGTCAGATACATTTGCGTACAATCTGTTCCATGGATGTATCCCATATTCTTGATTCCCTGAACAGTGAACAACGCGATGCCGTGGCGGCCGAGGCCGGCAACAAGCTGGTGTTGGCCGGTGCCGGCAGTGGTAAAACGCGGGTGCTGGTGCACCGCATTGCCTGGTATATCGAAACAGGACAGGCATCGCCTTACAGTATTCTGGCAGTCACTTTTACCAACAAGGCGGCCGCCGAAATGCGTGCGCGTATTGAGAAACTGTTGGGTCAATCTGTTAAAGGTATGTGGGTAGGCACGTTCCACGGGCTAGCCCATCGGTTTTTACGTGCTCACTGGCAGGAGGCTGGCTTACCGGAAAGCTTCCAGATACTGGATAGTGAGGATCAGTTTCGCACTGTGCGTCGCGTCGTGCGCTCCATGCAACTGGATGAGTCACAATATCCACCACGCGAGGCCCAATGGTTCATTAATGCGAGAAAAGATGACGGCCTGCGCCCGGACAAGATTGATGATCATGGAGATATCACCACGGCGCAAATGATCCGGATTTACAAGGCCTATCAGGAAAGTTGTGAGCGCTCCGGCCTGGTTGATTTTGCAGAACTGCTATTACGCACGTTCGAGCTCTTTCGCGATCATGCGTCGATACGCGAACACTATCAGCAACGCTTCGGCCATGTGCTGGTAGATGAATTTCAGGACACCAATGCATTGCAATACGCCTGGCTGCGATTGCTGGTCGGTGAAAAAAATACGCTGTTCGCGGTTGGCGATGATGACCAATCAATATACAGCTGGCGTGGCGCGCGGGTGGAAAACATGCAAGCCTTTGAACAGGATTTCAGGCACGTGCAACTACTTAAGCTGCAGCAGAACTATCGGTCAACGGCAACCATTCTGAAGGCTGCTAACAAGTTGATTGCCAATAATAATGCACGCCTCGGCAAAGACCTCTGGACCGAGGGTGAGGACGGAGATCGTATCGGCGTATACATGGCCTATAACGAGACTGATGAGGCACGCTACGTTGTAGACCAGATTCGTTCAGCGCCAGAGCAGGGTAAGCCCTATAACGATTATGCGATCCTGTACCGGGTTAGCGCACAGTCGCGCGTCATTGAAGAAGCGTTAATGCGGGAGACTATTCCGTACCGGGTATATGGCGGTATGCGATTCTATGAACGTGCAGAGATTAAAGACGCACTTGCCTATGTTCGTCTTGCGCGCTTTCAGGACGATGATGCTTCGTTCGAACGCATCGTGAATACACCAACTCGAGGTATCGGCAATCGTACGATCGATGAGTTACGCCAGGTCGCAAGGCAGGACCAGTGTTCCATGTGGCAGGCCGCCGAACATATTGTGCAACATAAATTGCTTAGCGCGCGTGCCCTGAATGCGCTGGAGCAATTTCTGCAACTGATAAAACGTATGCAGCAGTCCCAGGCCGAAACAGTTTTGAATGAGCACATGGACCAGGTCATCAAGCTGAGTGGACTGATCGAACACTTTCAAAAAGAGAAAGGCGAGAAGGGGAAGGCGCGCATTGAAAACCTGGAAGAACTGGTGTCAGCCGCGCAGGAATTCGAGATTGGTGATGATGAGGAGCTTGCCGAGATGGATGCCTTATCGGCTTTTCTGGCCCATGCCGCACTTGAATCAGGGGAAACACAAGCCAGCGAGGCCTCGGATTGCGTGCACCTGATGACGCTGCACTCTGCCAAAGGGCTGGAATTTAATGATGTATTCCTGGTTGGTATGGAAGAAGGGTTGTTTCCCCATCAGCGCAGTAGCGAAGACCTGGTGCAGCTGGAAGAAGAGCGACGGCTTTGCTACGTCGGGATCACCCGTGCCCAGCAGCGGCTGACCATGACCCATGCTCAGCACCGGCGTCTGCATGGTTCGGATTATTATCCGACGCCCTCACGTTTCATAGAAGAGATTCCGTCGGAATTGCTGAATGACATCCGTCTGGGTGGCAGTGTGACCGAATCTTTATTTAGCCGTCAGGATAACAGTAGCGAAACCGACAAGGATGGTTTATCACTGGGGCAGCGCGTGTCACACGCTAAATTCGGAGAGGGTGTCGTGCTTAACCTTGAGGGCAGCGGTGGGCACATGCGGATCCAGGTTAACTTTGAGCAAGCGGGATGTAAATGGCTTGTCGCTGCCTATGCCAACTTACAACCTGCGTAACAATTAACAATGACTGCATTAAAACAAGTTTTACTTTCTGCGCTTCTGGTTACTGGTTCCGTGCTTTATGGTTGCGACGGCAAGCCATTGATTGATGTCGGTGCGCCCGGTGTTGCTGCCGTCGCTTCTACTGAAGTATTCAAATGGAAGATGGTAACGACGTGGCCGGCGAATTTCCCTATCTTCCAGGAGGGTGCAGTCAAGTTTGCCGATGATGTGCGCACGATGAGTAACGGTCGACTGGATATTCAGGTTTATGCCGGTGGTGAGCTGGTACCCGCGTTACAGGTCTTCGACGCCGTCTCGCAAGGCATCGTTGAGATGGGCCATGGCTCACCGTATTACTGGGCCGGCGTGGTGCCGGCGGCGCAATTCTTTTCTACGGTACCTTTTGGTATGACAGCCAAGGGTATGAATGCGTGGCTATATAACGGTGGTGGGCTGGAACTGTGGCGAGAAATCTATGCGCCCTTTAACGTGCTGCCTTTTCCAATGGGCAATACCGGCTTACAGATGGGTGGCTGGTTTAACAAAAAAATTGAATCCATTGATGATATCAAGGGTTTGCGTATGCGCATCCCGGGGCTTGGTGGCAAGGTATTCAAGAAGGCGGGTGGTAATCCCGTTTTGATGTCTGGTGCGGAAATTTACACTGCACTCGAGCGTGGCATGCTTGATGCGACTGAATGGGTTGCCCCGTTCCATGACATGCGGCTTGGTCTGGATAGGGCCGCGAGTTACTACTACTATCCCGGCTGGCATGAGCCAGGCACGGTTTTTGAGCTGATGGTTAACAAGGACAAGTGGGCACTGCTCGGTGATGATTTGAAAAAGATAGTGGAAGTCACAGCAGCGGCGACCAGCGAATGGATCTATGCGCAGATGGAATACCGTAACCAGGTGGCGCTGCAGGAATTGCAGAAGAAAAGTAATGTCGAAATTCTCGGTTTTCCGGATGATGTCATTCGTGAGTTCAGGCAAACCACGCGCCAGACATTACAAGAAGAGGCTGCAGCCAACCCCGATTTCAAACGTGTCTACGAGGCCTACGAAGCATTTCGAACCAGTTATAAAAACTGGAATGATCTGTCAGAAGAGGCCTACACAAGATCCTTGCAAACACCATAAAAAAAGGCCCGTTAGGGCCTTTCATTCAAATTAGATAGCCTACAGAAATCTACTGCGAAGCTTGCACGATATAGTCGACGGCTGCTTTAACTTCATCGTCGGATAATGCAGGGTTGCCGCCTCTTGCCGGCATCACACCCATTTCGCCAGCATAACCATTAATCGCATTGCCATATAAGGTATCAATACCTTTGGCTATGCGCGCTTCCCAGGCAGCCTTGTCACCAAGTTGCGGCATCATCGCTGCCATCGCAGCCATACCGTGGCAGTTTTTACACAAGCCGTTATAGACTTCTTCACCACTCTTGGCGCCACCCGTGTCTGCTGCAGCAACCATCGTTTCCGCTGCGGCTACTTCGGTTTCAGCAACCGCCGCTTCTTCTACAGCGGGCTCTTCGCCGGCAACAACAACCTGCCCAACGGGCTTGGTGATCTCGGCGACTTTTTCGTCGACAGCGCTGACATCAGCGTAGGCATCGGGACTGACAACCTTGGCTGCCAAAAAGAAAAGAACCATCATCACGGCAATGCCGCCAACGACTAGTGAAAAATTGCGAAAAAATATTTGATCCTGTTCCTGACTCATTGTTCTACTCTCTGTTACTCGTTTTAAATATCATCATTCTGCAAATTATACTCAATTGTGCCGAATGCGTGAAACATTCTCCCTTGCTAGAGATCTGGTCAGTAGTTAGACGGCTTGTTTATATTGCTGTAATGGAAACAGGGCGAGTGCCTCGTTATATAGCTGGCTGGCACCTTCGCGGATAGAGTCATAATCCAGCCTGGTAATCCCGCAAAGTTCCAGTGTCCTGAGATCAATAATCGACGGAAACAGGTCTTCGCCGGGATGTAGTCGGGATGAACAATACAAAATAGCCGCCTCTGTACACGGTTCGGGACTCATTTCAGGGCAATTCTGATAGCGTATCGGCCTGACAATGGCTTCTGGAAGAGACCAGCTATGAAGTAAATCGGCGCCCAGTTCACCGAAGTCAAAGCCAAAGGTTGAACGCTCATACAGGTGCAGCGGGTGGCCGGTTTTCGCATGCTGTTGCATGACTCTTTGCATCAATTGCGGTTCACGAATAGACATGACCATGTGCCCGATATCAGACAGCAAGCCGCAGATAAAATGCCGGGCGCTGTCTCTGATACTCAGTGCTTCTGCCGTAGTGCGTGCCACTGCAGCACGCATTAATGATTCTTGCCAAAAGCAGGTAACATCGTAATTCACTTTATGCATACCCTTGAACGTGTGAGCGAGCGACGTAGCCAACACGATATCGTGGGTCGTGCGAGTGCCAAGTACTGTGATCGCGCGTGTAAGATTATTGATACTGGCGACATGTCCATAAATCGAACTGTTGGCGACTTTCAGGATACGAGCGGTCATTGCGGCATCATGGCTAAGCATCTCTGCAATTTGATCAAGCCCGGTATCTGGATCGTCCAGCGCATCCTTGACCCTGAGATAGACCTCGGGCAGTGTTAATAACTGATCGGCCTCAATTAAATAATCTGTCGTTTCCGGCGCTGACATACAACCTCCGTGTCATTTTCGGTATGTTTATTTTTGAATATTTAATCCACGCTGAATTAACATACATTGTTTATGCCAACTTTATGTTTGGGTTGTTGTTTTACTTCCTCCCGGCGTGACGTTTCAAAATAGATAGTTACTTATATCAAGCAGTTATGGAAGAAATGAAACACCTCATCATTGGTAATGGTTATCTCGGTCAGCGACTTGGTAACCGGCTTGCTGACGGCAGCTTCTGGTACACGAATCGTTCCGCAGTCAACACGGCACATGCAGGGGGCACAGGACTTGCGCTGGATATTAATGACCCGGCAAGTTGGGAGAACCTGGCCACATTATCCGGCTGCGAAGCGCTGGTTGTTTATATGATGATTCCTCCGGGCAGGATCAATATCGAACTGTTGCCGCAGTTCCTGCAGCAGCTGGATAAATTGCCCATCGATAGACGTATCCTGACATCATCAACCGTCGTCTATGGCCAGGAAGAACGGGTGGTTGACGCCGATAGTAACGTTTTGCTTGATAGTGAACGCGCTGAGCGCCAATTTGCCGTTGAACAGGCATGGTTGAATGACGCCAAACACGCATGCGTGCTTCGTCTTGCCGGACTTTATGGTCCGGGAAGAATTATAGGTCTGCACGCTGTCCGGTCTGGTCAGCCCGTTAGCGGTGATGCTGATGGCTGGCTTAACCTTATTCATATAGATGATGCTGCCGAGTTGTTAATAAAGATGGCTGGACTGGAACAGGCGGCAAGCTACGAGCTTGGTAGCGATGGTACACCACTAAAGCGCAGAGATTATTATGGACTAGTGGCCGAGTTATCACGCAGCCCAGCGCCCAGCTTCAAGTCTGGCCCCGCGGCCAAACCTGGGCGCCGTTGCAATAATCAACTGACAATCGCGCGTACTGGCTGGCAGCCGCTACACGCAGATATACGCAATGCACTTGCTCTATTGCTCGAGGAAACCTGATGCCAAAAAAAAACATACTGGTGTTTCAACACCTGCCGATTGAACACCCGGGCATATTCAGGGATTTTGTTAAACAGGATGGTTGGCATTTACATACGGTAGAGCTGGATGCTGGTGATGCTATCCCTGACCTGGAACAGTTTGATGCGCTTTGGGTTATGGGCGGCCCAATGGATGTTTGGCAAGAGGACGAATATCCCTGGCTGCGGGACGAAAAAATCGCGATTCGTATTGCCACTGAAAAATTGGCAAAGCCTTACCTCGGGATATGCCTCGGGCACCAGCTACTAGCTGCCGCTTACGATGCAGAAGTTGGCATGGGAACACCGGAAGTAGGCGTCATGCCCGTGACTAAAACGGAGGCAGGCCTTCGTAATCACTTTCTTTCGGGGCTGGGCGCTACGTTGACAACATTGCAGTGGCATTCAGCAGAGGTTAAGCAGGCTCCCGCAGGGTTTGACGTGCTGGCCGCTTCCGAAGCCTGCCAGATACAGTCGCTGGCGCGTGGCAAGCAGATTTTATCGATGCAATATCATCAGGAAATACTTGCCACCACCGTATCGGAGTGGAGTGAGATACCGGCATATCGTCAGGCGTTGGAGGCGAGTCTTGGGGAGCATGCCGTGGCAACGCTGGATAATGATGTCCGTGGTATTTTGCCGGAGCTAACGTCGACGGCCGAACAGATTTACCGTAACTGGTGCTCGGTAGTTTTTTCAGAATGATAGTGTTTGTTAGCTGTCTGACCGGTTCGCGATTTGTTTATTCAATTTCTTATCTTTCGCACGTGAAATAGCGCTAAGCTCTTTTTTATACGCTAGCAGTTTTGTCTGTAATGTCTTATTGCTGGTAGCCAGGATCTGAATAGCGAGCAAACCTGCGTTCTTGCCGGCGCCAATTGCAACAGTGGCGACAGGCACACCGTTCGGCATTTGCACAATAGAGAGTAAAGAATCCACTCCACTTAACGCCGATGACAGTACCGGTACACCAATAACGGGTAGCGTGGTATGGCTGGCGACCATGCCGGGTAGATGTGCGGCGCCACCTGCGGCGGCAATGATGACCCGAATTCCTTTTTTCTCTGCGTTGCGCGCATAGCGCGCCATGTCATCGGGTGTTCTGTGTGCTGAAACAACATGCACTTCACAGCTAACAGAAAACTCCTCGCAAACTTCCAGTGCCGGTTCCAGCGTTGGCCAGTCCGAATCACTACCCATGATGATACCTATTTGTACTGTCTTGCTGTTTTTCATTTTTCCGCTCCAAAGCGAATATAGTTTGCGGCAGTCTCCGCTTTCTGTTCGGCTTCTGCCATGGTTTGTCCTAACGCCGTGATATGTCCCATCTTGCGACCTATTCTTGTGGCTGCCTTGCCGTACACATGAATATGTGCGCCGGCAACGGATAACGCCTGATCGATGCCTGCCGGATAGCCGCTGCCTTCCTCCTCACCTAACAGGTTTATCATGATAGCTGCAGGGGCAATCATTGCGCAGGAGCCCAGCGGCAAGCCGAGAATTGCGCGTACATGGTTTTCAAATTGTGAGCATTCACACGCTTCAATCGTGTAATGCCCTGAGTTATGTACCCGGGGTGCCATTTCATTGAGAATAATCTTGTCGTCTTCGGTCAGGAACATTTCCACACCTATCGTTCCTACCCCATCTATAGTGGTTACCGCCTTGCGAGCCATGTCGACAGCGCGTTGCGCAAGTTCTGGTGCAATGCGTGCAGGCGCCCTGACGATATGGCAAATATGATCACGTTGCACAGATTCAACAACGGGATAGTTCACCATTTCGCCATCTACGCTTCTGGTTACCATCACGGCCAGCTCGCCCTTGAAAGGACAGAATGCCTCGACATAAAGCTCACGCTTATCGCCATCAAGTTTGTTCCAGGCGTCATCAATAGCGCTCGCTTGCTCCACGGTCGCATTGCCTTTGCCGTCATAACCGTTGCGCCTGGCCTTTAATACCATCGGCCAGCCAAGTTGTTCACCGGCACTAATGATGTCTTCTTTAGTACTAACAGCGATAAACGGGGCTACGGGTATGCCGGCTGCTTCCAGTGTCTGTTTTTGAATCAGTTTATCCTGAACAAGGGCAATCGTTTTTGATGATGGATACAAAAGGTGTCCGGCCTGTTCAAGATGCGCCAGTGCACCGGCGTCAACGAATTCATTTTCCAGCGTTACTATATCAACCTTCTGTGCCAGCTCGAGTAATGGCCCGGGCTGATCCCAGTCACCAAACAGTACTTCTGCAGCCAGACTTTGCGATGGCGTACCCTCGCTTTTTTCAAGGATAACGACTTCGCAGCCGATAGCCATGGCGGGAAGTGATGTCATCTTTGCAAGCTGTCCGCCGCCGACAATGCCAATGCGATGTCCGCTAGCCATACTTCGTTTGTGAGTTAGCGCCATTCCTAGATAATTCCTGCTATGCCCGGAAAAAACAGGCGAATTTAGCATATTTCGCGCCGTCATGCTGCAGTTAGGCCTGTTCTGGTCAATAACCAGCTAATCAAAGACAAATTAGTAATTTACTTTGGCTGCAGTATGCTACGCATCCGGCAAATTACTTTGAGACCAATGGCCAATACTACGCTCTATCTTTTTCGGAACGACCTGCGCCTGCGAGACAACCCGGCTTGGGCGGCAGCGACAAATACGACAGGATCTGTTCTGCCCCTGTATGTGCTGGATGAAGATAACACGCATTCCCGGCCAGGAGGTGCAACACGCTGGTGGCTTCACCATAGCCTGTCGGCATTGGCTAGTGAAATCAGTGCCGCTGGAGGAAAGTTATATCTTCGCCAGGGCGACTGCGTCGACGTACTGGAATCAATCCTGCAAGATACCCGGGTTGACCGTATCGTCCTGAGTCGTGGTTATGAGCCACGTCAGCGACAGGTTGAACAGGCCATACATGATAACTGGCACGAGCAATACGAAATCAAACGCTATGGCAGCTATCTGTTATTCGAGCCAGAGCAGATACAAAATGGACAGGGTTTGCCATACAAGGTGTTCACGCCATTCTGGAAAGCCTGCCTGTCTATGCCAGAGCCTGCCCCGGGCAAGTCGAGCGCTGCCAAAGATATTGATTTTTACAAGCCGCGAATAGCGTCAGACAAGCTGGAAGACTGGGATCTATTGCCAACGAGGCCAGACTGGGCTGGTGGCTTGAAAGGGCATTGGCAACCCGGTGAAGCTGGTGCGCATGAACAACTCCAGCGTTTTCTTAAGGACGGTCTGCACAGTTATGACAGCGATCGCGACCTGCCAGCCATTAACGGGACCTCTTGCCTGTCACCGCATTTGCACCATGGCGAAATATCTCCATTACGCATCTGGTTTGAAGTAAAGAAATTTGCCGCAAACGATGCAGCCCTGCAAAAACAGGCCATGAGTTACCTGCGCGAACTGGGTTGGCGCGAGTTTTCCAACCACTTGCTTTTTCACTGGCCGGAATTACCCGAGCAGCCGTTTCGTCCGGAGTTTACTGACTTTCCCTGGCAAGAAGATGAACAGTCACTGCGTGCGTGGCAACAAGGGCGCACAGGCTATCCGATCGTTGATGCGGGTATGCGACAGCTGTGGCACACCGGCTGGATGCATAATCGTGTACGCATGATTGTAGGTTCATTGCTGGTAAAGCATCTGCTTATCCACTGGCATCATGGTGAGAGGTGGTTCTGGGACACGCTGGTCGACGCCGATCAGGCTAATAACTCTGCCGGCTGGCAGTGGGTTGCAGGTTCAGGCGCAGATGCTGCGCCCTACTTCAGGGTGTTTAATCCGATTCTGCAAGGTAAGAAATTTGATCCCGATGGTGAGTATGTCAGGCGCTGGGTGCCGGAACTGCAGCAACTCGGTAAAACACATATTCACACGCCCTGGGAAGCAGATGCGACTACGCTGGCTGCGGCCGGGATTACGCTAGGCAAGGATTATCCGCGTCCGATCGTTGATCACGCTGCAGGCCGCAAGCGCGCACTCGCTGCCTTTGAAACATTCAATAGTAAGAGAAAAGCTGGTTGATCTGGTTGCGAACAACCAGTGGATCTGGTTGCGAACAACCAATTCTGGTTAATAATGCTGCCAAGGAAAACAGCTTGGTTTTTGTAACTATATGAAAAATAATGTTTTAATCTTATCCTGGCAAAATTGGCACGCTGGCTGCATTTATATAAATAACATTTTAAGTTAACCAACTAAGAGGATACGACAATGAAATGGGAAACACCTGAATACAGTGACATTCGTTTTGGTTTTGAAGTTACCATGTACATCAACAACAAATAACTTCCTTCTCGCAAAGTAGTTATCTGAAAGGAGCCGCAAGGCTCCTTTTTTATTGCCCGTCGATCAGCCGGCGGCCCTGACCAGGCTCAGTTGGTGCTCAGCCACAACACAGTTTCTGCCTGAGTCCTTGGCCTTGTATAACGCCTTGTCGGCTCTCTGGAATGCTGTATCAATGCTATCCCTGCCCTTGAATTCGGCCAGGCCACATGAAATGGTGATGGGCACGACCTCTTCTTTATATTGAAAGGCGCACTTTTCGATTGTATCGCGCAGTTCCTCTGCTACGTTGCAGGCTGCATCAATGCCGGTTTCCGGCAAAATCAGAGCAAATTCTTCGCCGCCATAGCGGGCGAAAAAATCACTTGGACGGATTCTCGACGCGCATTTCTCAGCAACAGTGCGTAGCACAATATCGCCCGCCTTATGACCATAGGTATCGTTAACACCTTTAAACTTATCGATATCAACGAGGCATAGCGTGAGCCTGGATCGATAGCGCTGCCACCTCTTAAACTCGGTATTGATACGCTGATCAAAAGCCATACGGTTGGCTATGCGCGTCAGTGCATCACTAAGCGCCTTGGTTTTTTCCTCCTCAATACTTTTCCTGAGTGTCTCCGTTTCCTTTTCCATATTACCAAGTTTTTCTACCAGTTCGCGGTGCTGCTGGTTAGACGCTTGTTTACGTGTTTGCTCGACTTTTATGAAGTTGTCCATGTTGTCTTGCAGGATCTCTATACGTTTATTGATCGCTTCCTTGATCTTGTCGATGCTGTCGGCTTCATCAACGCCGGACTTAATTAACCTGATCTGTTTATCCAGCTCTACGTTCAGTGTCTCTGTTTGAGAGAAACCCTCGTTTTCAAGTTTTTCTATATCAGCAATCTGTAAAGTGATTTCATTAAGCTGGTTTGTGACTTTTTTCAGGAAACCTTCAGTTGCATCAAGCTCTGACTGCAGTTCCATAAAGGCGTTATTGATTGTCAGCGATAGCCTGCGCAGCAGGTTGCCAATCTCGTCACTCTCATAATTTTCTTCAAGGCGGCCCTTCAGAGCTTCAAGTTTTTCCTGTGATTTACCAGGAATGGTAATCCAGTCCAACAGCGTTAATACGTGGGCGATGCCAGCCTCTACCTGTTCTGTTTGTTCGATCGTCGCCTCGCTTCTATGCAGGTCTTTAATAATATCGACGCAATCGTGAATAGATTGCAGCACTGCCTTGTCTTCATTTAGCCTGAGCGAGCGTTTACAGAAAGCAGCCAACTCCGCGTCTGCATCGTCATTACCGGCCAGCTTTTTCAGGAATACTTTATAGTTATCGGGCTTTTGTTTTTGTTTTACCAGCTGTTTGCTGATTTCTGCTATGACATCATTAACCTGCTTTAGTCGTGATGCCGAAATAACGTCATGGCCTTGTGACTGGTCGACCAGCGAGTCTATTCTGTTGGCAAACTGCGCCAGCCTCGGATCTGATTTAAGTAGTAACAGGACGTTATCGATTAACTGCCGGGTGCGCGAGCGATCTGTATCGCATGTTTTTTTATTGGCAAGGACGGAATTGATTGCAGCATCAATTTCTTTTTGCGGCAACTTGTCACGGGACAGCTTCAGGTTTTCTTTTAGATCAAATAGTTTTTGATCAAGCTCTTCATTTTCACCCTGGTATACAAAGGTAAGGCTAAGCACAGACTTTAACAGCGTTTGCTTATCCTGGTTCCATTCCTGTTCACGGGTATCAAATTCGGTAATGAGCTGCTGGTACTTTTGTTTGAGGGCAGCTTCTTCCGGCGATTTGTTTGACTGTGAGAGCATGGCATTCTCGATCGTTTTACGGGTCGTAACGCGCCATGACAGCTTGAGAATTGCTGTGCCGACCGTTATAGGCCGGGCAGCAATTTTGAAAAACTACTCTTTTGCAGCCAGCGCTCTCTCTTTAGCGACCAGATCATCAATGACCTTTAGCGCATTTTCAAAACTGCCTGCAGAACTACCACTTACCATGTATTTACCATTGACGATGACAGCAGGCGTACCCGTTACCTTGTAGCGCTGACCCATTACAAAGGCCTGTTTGACCTTGGTATCCACCTCTTCTGAATCATAAATTTTTCGAAACTCACCATCATCAATACCCTGATCTTCGAAAAAATCTTCAAGGCTTTCATCGTCGTATATTCGCTTTCTCTTTTTATGTAATGCAGAAAAAAGCGGGGCATGTATTTTATCAAGTACACCTAACTTTTCAGCCGTGTAGTAAGCCTTGGCATGTGGAATCCAGCTTTTACGAAATATCCCTGGCATACGACGAAATTCAACATCGTCAGGCTTGGTTTCTAACCACTTATCAATATAGGGTTCAAAGTCGTAGCAATGCGGACATCCATACCAAAACACTTCAACCACTTCTATTTTGTTACCGCTTTGTGTTGGCTGCGCTGGCGAAATAGTAACGTAGCCGTCTTTCGCCTGTGTTTGTAAGCTGACTAGCAGCAGGCAGACGCCGAGCATGGAAATGAATCGTTTCATGATTATCCTTCTGATTTTATGAATACTACATCTATAGACAGGCGAAAACCTGAAAATACGCCCGACAAGCTAGATTTATCTCAGGCCCTGCAGATAATTTGAAACTGCCTTGATTTGCTCATTGGTCATCGGTCCAGCCACGGTGCGCATGACAGCATTTTCGTCATTGGCCCGGGTTTCTGTCTTCCAGGCCTGCATTTGAGTCTCTGTGTACTCGGCATGTTGTCCAGCCAGTGAGGGATAATTAGCGGCAGGATTACCCTTGCCGGCAGGTCCATGGCAGGCCATGCACGACGGTACGCCGGATTCCCTGATACCGGCACGATAAATTTGCTCTCCAAGTTCTACATATTGTGGGTCGGCTACGCCATACTTGATCTGTTGGCTGGAGAAGTACGCGGCCAGATCGTTCATATCCTGTTCACTCAGCATCGCGGCTATACCTGCCATGATGGCGTTCTCACGCGCACCAGACTTGTAGTTTTGTAATTGCTTAACGATATAACTCGAGTGTTGCCCTGCCAGTTTAGGCCAGGCTCCAGTTACACTGTTGCCGTCAGCGCCATGACAGGCGACGCAGGTAGCGGAGAGGGTTTTACCATTTTCTGGATCACCACTGTCAGCTGCTGCGCTGATGGCGAAACCCGAAAGCAAAAATAATGTAGCTATTATTCTGATATTCATCTGATTGATCCTAAAAATCGTCAACTTGATGGGCATTGCGTGGTTACTGATAGTATCCTTGCCCCAATAGTTCCCAGCAGGGACGCTAGATTAATCGATATAGCGTGGATCTTCAAAAAAGCTTGAACAAATACACCGATCTTCTCATTGATGACCGATACAACAAATAGGACCAATGTCTGAATTAGAGCTTCCCAATAACTGGTACAGTCGTTTCGAGTTCAAGCTTGGGGTTGCTGCCAGTAAACAGCTGCCACCTGATGTGGGCACCGAAGTGGCCTTTGCGGGCCGTTCTAATGTGGGCAAATCCAGTGTTCTCAACCGCGTCACCCAGCGTAAAGCGCTGGCCAGAACCAGCAAACTACCGGGTCGCACCCGGGAGCTGAATTATTTTGAATATGACGAAGGAATCTACCTTGTCGACCTGCCCGGTTACGGTTTTGCTAAGGTCAATGAGGCGATGCAGAAAACCTGGGCGAGGTTGCTTGAATATTATTTGCGCGAGCGGCGATCGCTGCAGGGGATTTTTCTTATTATGGATATTCGTCATCCACTGGGTGAATTTGATCAACAGATGCTGGATTATGCACGCACCTGCGGCATACCCATGCACATCCTGCTCAATAAAGCCGACAAATTATCAAAGGGTGCAGCCCGCAATGTCATGTTACAGGTACAAAATGAGCTCATTGGTCCGGGTGAGAGTTGTCAGCTTTTCTCTGCATTAAAAGGCACCGGCGTGGAAGAGGCGCGACAGCAGCTGGCAACATGGTTATTTAGCAAAGTAAAAAAAAGCCCCGGGGAGCTATAGGGTTAGGCTTACGCCGGGGCAAAATTTAACCCGGCTGGGGAGACCGGGGTATTCCCGCTAAGGGAGGTTGCGGGAATGCTAGTGCATAATTTTAGAACTCAGGATTGTCGTTTAGTTCCAGAAGCGGATTAATTTGTCAACAGTCTGCTAAAGGTTATGCACATGCTGGGCCAATTCAAATTTTCATCTATTAATTGTCCAGGATCCTGGCCGAACGCCTTATAAATACGTGCAACCAATTGATTATTAAAGATAACTGTAGCTGGTTAAATATTAACCGATTTAAACTGTGAGCAACAAATAGCGGCTCGATAGTTGTTTGTCAGCAAGCCTTCCACATAGTTATCCACAGAAAATGTGGATAACCACAACACTCTGGCAGCGTTTAAAACAGTCGCTTTCAGCGAACGATCTTTATCAATTCACCAGCGTTTGGTTCGCCGTCGGGATAGTGACCGTTTAACAGTCTAAGTTGCGCTTCTGAATCGACTTCGATCACTGATTGGCTGGAAAGGGACTCGTAGCTGCTGTCGTTATCAGCCTCAATTACCTGAATGGTCATCGGTTGTGCCTTGTCTCGTTCAGCAGCGGTCATTTGATGAAAGGTGCCCGCGGTCTGCTGGAATACCGGGTCAAATCTTGTCATTAGCCCGGGCGAGGGTGTCATGCCGGCAAATACAAATGCATAGTTGCCATGATAGACAACGGTAAAACGGACGGGTCTTGGCCCTGAATCGGTTTTCATCACCGATATCCCGCTATGCGAATCGAGGCCATTGATTAGTAATGCAGATTCATTATCCAGATTTGTAACGCCGAGACGCTCGATCATGAACTCTCTTGGTGTCAGGCTTCGGTCAATATTTTTGGCAAATAACTGCAGGATCGCCTGCTTCTCAGGGTCAACCATAACCAGGCGATCGGGCATATTGGTGACATTCCAGCCGGATGGAAAGGTCATGGCGAAGTCCAGATCCAGGTGGAAAAAATCAGCCCCGCGCTGAATACCTTCCTTTGGGCTATCGCCAAATACCACGTTGTCTATATATGACATGTATTCTTCGTGGCCAACGTAGTTTACGCTGCCGGCCTTGGCTAACGTATTCGCTGAGCTAACTACCTGTTGCAGTCGTGTGTCGTTGTCAGGGTGTGTTGCAAAGACGCCGTGGTAAACATTGGGTTCCCTGCCTTCGGTCCTGGCCTTATCCCTCTCGAAAACCTCCTGGTCTTTGAGCACGCCGATTACATCTAGCATCGCCCCGGGATCATAATTTGTACGCGCCAGGTATTCAGCGCCTAGCTTATCTGCCTCCAGTTCATGTTCCCGGCCATAACCGCGCAGGATGGCGGCACCAAAAGTCTGCATTAGTTGACTGCCGGCCTGGTCCATCCCTGGAATAAATAATGAACCAAGCAATACACTAATACCGGTCAACTGTTGAGCACTGTACTGCCTGACAGAGTGGCGGGCAGTAACATGTCCAATCTCATGTCCTAACACGGCAGCAAGTTCTGCTTCCGAGTTGAGATAGGCCATCAGGCCTCGCGTGATATATATATAGCCCCCGGGCAGGGCAAATGCGTTGACCTCTTTGCTATCCAGCACAGTGAAGTGGTACTCAAGTTGACTTCGATGGCTTGATTTTGCGAGCCTGTTACCAATCATGCGTACATAGCTCTGTAATGCCGGGTTATCGTAGACACGGTATTGCTGAAGTACTTGCTGGTGCGTCTTTTTACCAAGCGCAATTTCGTCCTGTTCCGACATCAGGGCAAGATCCTGTTTCCCGGTAACAGGATTCACCGCGCATGCTGATAAGGTTGTAATCAGGGCCGCAAGGATAATCCGAACAAAAAACGGCATGTTGCCTAACCTCGCTTAGTGATGTTCTTTGTCGTCTTATTTAATTATAGATAAATCAAGCGGAAAGCGTAGACGCATGCGGAGCTGACCGTTGCGCTCATAGAGCCAGCCCCTGGCCTCAATCTGTTTACCCCGCAACGCTTGCAATACTGCTTCATCAAAATAGGGCAGGTCTGGCCTCGTGATCCGTAACGCGACATTATTCTCAAGATTGATCCAGATGGCGCTGCGGCTTTCTGAGAGGTATCGCACCTGCCCGGTGATGATGCGAAAGCCACGCTCGTTACCCGCTAATGCTGTAACTGCAACGGCCTGGTACGCCGGTAATGACCAAAGACCCCTGGCGGCAGTTTTAGCATTAGCAGCAACAGCGGCGTAACACTCTGCATACATCACGCTTGGCGGGATAAACAGGGGCATGGCAAGTCCTGCTGCTAGCAGCTTGGCCTGTATGTTAGTACCCGTGGGCAGAAACAAATGTGCCAGTGTCCTGCCGTGTCGATCCTGGCGTTCCGAGTCATAGCGCAGGCCGATAAAGTCAACGTCGGCCAGCATGTCCTGTAGCGCTTGCTTCGCTTTAATGGCACCAGGCTGGGCGGGCCTGCCGTCATGAAAGATTTCGGGTGTATCTATGCCTATCAGTCGGACGTGTCTGTCATCGGTCAGTATGACAGTATCACCATCAATAACCTTTTTAATTTCAGCTTTATCCTGAAAGTAAGTGCTAGCACATATATCGTTTTCAGCACTTTGGGTGGCACCGGTAAACAATAAGAAAACCGATGCCAGGGGCATAAAAAAACGCCCGTTCAGGGCGTTTTTTAAATTAAATCTTATGGCTTTATTACATACCATACTTACGTCGGAAGCGATCAACGCGACCACCAGAGTCGAGGATCTTTTGTTTACCGGTGTAAAACGGGTGACATTCGGAACAA
>JAAUYM010145343.1_pt1 | contig 20906 bp, 20 predicted proteins | sample 7278001 | NCBI WGS metagenome assembly JAAUYM01 (sample SAMN14350224, study PRJNA611818) | marine sediment metagenome | isolation source: surface marine sediment (1.8m) | place: French Polynesia: Moorea | collected 2018-08
AAGTCACATGACTCGCCTGAGGAGGAGGAGGAGAAGAGGGGACACAAAAGAGAGGAGGGAGGGGGGTGGAACAGAGCGGAGCGGAGCAGAGGGATGTAAATTGCAATGAAAGGATCGAAGAATTAAAGGCTGCATCGCAATCCCCCTCGTGTTCTCACACTGCACGATTTGTTAACAATGTTGCTGTTGGCACAAATTATGTTGAAGAATGTAATTCATAAATATCTGTAGGCTATTTTTTCATCTGATTATCTCACAGCATTTTGGGAAAAAAGTTGACCAACTTGTAGGTACTATGTACAAATTCAAACTGTTGAAATATCGCTTTAGGTACTTGTTAATATACTCTACGGTAATATAACGGTGTCTAAAGCAATGGTATTTTAACAGCAGTTGTCAAAACCTCGCTAAAGTATATTTTTTTTCAGTGTACTTGGAACGGTATTTCAACAGATACCTAATTGATAGTACATGTAATAAGTATAATAAAAAATGGAATTAGCATCTTTGCGCCAGTCCGGATATTACTGCCCAAAACCTAAACTTTGCAATCTTTGGTCACAAAATGGGCACTCCCTTTTGGGCACTCCAATGAAAAAACAAAATCTTGAGCCCAAAGTTTTGCAAGTACCTGTACCTACCCTCTGTACCAGGATATGTTGTAGTATATACAGTATTCTACTATAGTAGAGTCCTGTGCAGATTTTATCAGAGAAAAAGCAAAGAGGACATGGTAGTGTAGTAAAATGTTTCCCTATTAATTCGACGCCTGCGAGATCAAGTAGGGTCTTAAAAGCCTACCCTACCCCACCAAACAGCCGTCACGATAATTTCATAATGTTTTTGACCTACTAGTTAACGTACTAAAACCTAAGCAATTACATGCCTATTTTGACTGCCATACGTGTCAACTTTGTTTTTCGTCTTTATTTTTTTTCCTCACATAAATGACAGTTTTAATGTCTAATTAATGTTTGATATGTGTGAGATAAAAAAGTGATGCTATTGTGAAGTACGAGTATGAAACAAGATTTTATGTTTGAAATATGTCTGATATGTACCGACGGGACAAAAAGCATGTCTGGTCGGCTGTGGCCACCAGCACTAATATAAATACCAGCATTAATATAAATTCTTTATAAGTAATTAACGGAATAAGTACAATGGTAACATTCCTCAATAGGGGCAAAAAAAACCCTCATATAAGCGTTCAAAAACTGCGGTGGGTTGGTTGTTCTTAGGAAAAAAAAAAGCCACTCAGAAGGGAGAGCCTGAAAACCTTAACGGGAGATTACGTATGCGGCGCCAAAAGAACGCCCAGCAAGCCAGGGAACAACCACCACCACGACCATCCAACCCTCTAGTTTTTACAGCGCGAAGAAGAGGGAGGAGGGGGGAGGGAGAGGAGAGAAGGCCGGGTCTTCCCGAGCTGGGAGAGGCAGAGGAGAAAGAGGGGAGGAGAGAGGAGGAGGGGATCCATCCAAGAAGAGGAGTGGGGAGAGAGAGAGAGAGAGAGAGAGACAAAAGGGAGAAGGAGCAAAGGAGCGAGGGAGACGTCCTTGAAACCGTTCAACTCTTGACGTTGGCGACGACGACGAAGAAGAAGAAGACGATTATCTTCTGTTGTTGCTACACCCTTGCCCCTCCTCCCCAAAACACTCCCACGCCTAGAGGCAGCCCTCCCCCCCCCCTCTCCGTGCCTGATGCGATGCGTCGTCTTCTTGCCATCTCTCTTTCTCTCTGGGCTCTCACTCGGCTCCTCCTTCTCCTCCTTGATCCTTGGACGTGGTACGATGCATGCATCACATCTCCCTGAGCGACTTCAGAGACAGAGTGCTTGGGGGATAAAGGGGTCTGACATTTAACATTGCACCTATGTACAGTATGTACCTACTACTTGTACTCCTGGATTTAATTACAATTTGGGAATTAGGAAACTCAACAATACGTATAGTAGAACAGCAGGAGAGTAACGAGAACAAGACCGAGCTTTTTCACCAAGATGCTATGCGTGGGACAAAACTTTTCGTCCGAAGTCCAATCCGGGTCTCGTGCACACACCCAGTGGGTCCGACAAAACCGTCGCACGTCCGTCCATCTCCGTCTGATGATACCTAGGTAGGTATATCCCTCGTTTTCGTGAGGCGAAATGCCGATGGCACCAGGGAAGGACGAGGAGAAGGAGGTGGACATGTGTGGAGCGCGCTCATTGATTGGATAGAAAGACTGGGTTGGCTGTCCTGCCCTCCTCCTCCTCCTCCTCCTCCTCCCACCCGTAGCACGCCCGGAGTGAAGAGCCTAAAAGGCTTGGAATCGGGGCTTCGTCGTCACAGTTCACTCTGAACAGTTGAACAGAAAAAAATGAAGGCTTTGATTGTGGTACGTATCACATTTTTGTCCACATCTGCTTTTTTTCTTGCCAGCGCCATGAGGGGCGACCGAACAAAAAGTGATTCAATCCCTGGAAAAGAAAGATAAACTTAAAACATGTAGGAAATTCTTTGGTTTTTTTTTCCAGGTGGCTTCTCTCTGCGGCCTCGCCCTTGGCGGCGAGTACCTTGCCGCCCCGGCTGGCTACGCCCACGCCGGCCTTGCCCACGCCGGCCTTGCCCACGCCGGGTACGCCCACGCCGGGTACGCCCACGCCGGGTACGCCCACGGATACGCCGCGACCGTCCCTGCCGGCCCCCCGGTGGCTCACGTGGCTGAGACCTACCACCCCGGCCAGCCCATCGTCCAGAAGCAGGTGCAGCACGGCGTGGTCGGACACCGCACCGTCCAGGTCGGCTCCCAGCCCGTCCAGGTGGGACACGAGTACTTCATCGCCGGGAAGGACGTCCACCAGCCCGCTCCCTACAGCTTCCCCGCCAGCGAGCCCGTCAACACCGTCAATACCGTCCCCATCGCTCCCCCCGCCCTGCCCCACGCCGCCGCTCCCCCTCTGCACGTGCCCCCGCGCCCCGTCAACCTGGGCCCCGCTCCCGCCGACACCGTCACCCAGGAGAAGATCCTGGCCCCCGCACGCGCCCACCAGGTCGTCACCCCCCGCCTGACCCGCATCGAGCCCGAGCTCCACGTGAACAAGGTGCCCGTTGACGTGCCCGTCCACGTGCCCATCCCCGTCCACCGCGAGGTCCTGGTCGAGAAGCGCGTGCAGAGGCCCTACGAGGTGCCCGTGCCCCGCGCCGTGCCCGTGCCCAAGCCCTTCAAGGTCCACCCCGTCCACGAGGTGGTCGAGACCCCCGTGGTCCACGAGCACACCGTGTCCCACCACTACGCCGCTCCCGCCGTCCACCAGGTCGGCTACACCCACCAGGTCGCCGCCCCCGCCGTTGCCCACGCCGGATACGGCATCGCCGCCGCCGCCCCCGCCGTGGCCACCTACTGAGGAGAAGTATTAATTATTCTCTTGCCTCCACACAAAGATGTTATTCCTTCTGTCAAACTGTTCAGAGTGAGTTGTGCGGTCATTTAGAGACACATTATTTTTGTTGCGTGTGTGTATTCTAGTTGACATCCAAAATAAACTACCAAAGCCTAATCGTGCTCGTTTTTACTGCAGTAAATACTGCAAGCAGCGCGGTGTTGCCCCTCATAAAAATAGTTTCACATTTTTAATTTTCCAAAGTCACAGCTATTCAGAGAACTCTCGTTCAAACACTCGAAAAATGGTCATAAAATGTTTGCCTGGTTTTTTTTTTTTTTTTCAATCGTCTTCGTTGAAGTACTTGTGGGTACCCTGCCTCTCATCCAGCTTGCAACTCAGCTTCTCCTTGCCCCTCCTTGCCCTCTTTCTCTCCCCCCCGTCATGTCCTTCCTCCCCCTTCCTCGGCCTCGTCCTCCTCCCCCTGGCCATCAGCGCCCTCTTCTGCTTCCAGTCTTCCCTGGCCTTGGTGCAGTACTCCTTCTCCTCCTCCCCCTGCAGGACCGCCGCCGTCCCGCCCTCGCCCGACAGTCCCACGGCCTTGGACAGCCGCGTCGCCTGCTCCTCGGTGGCGCAACGGACGTGGAAGACCCGCGAGCCCTCCGCCACGTCCACGTACCTCACGCCGCCGCCGTCCAGGAAGGCGCTGGAGACCTTCTTCTTCAGCAGCTTTCTGTCCGTTACCGGCTCCCTCGACTCGAACTTGACCACTGTCCCCGGAACCAGCTCCAGACCTTTCTCCTCCTCTTCCTCCTCCCCGCCTTTCTTTGCATCTTCCTCCTGCTCTCTAGACGCCTGTTCCTCCTCCTCCTCCTCATCATCATCATCGCCGGCTTCCCTGTCCCGCTTCTCCTGCCACCTCCGCAGCCTCTTCTTCGCCTTCCCCATATTCTTCTTCTGTAGGTCCAGGTAAGTGTTTCTGAGCTTCTTCCAGCTCTTCTTGGACATGACGGTGAGCGAGGCGGCGCACAGGTCCAGTTCAAACTGCGCGTTAGCGGACAGGCCGCGGGGGCCACGCTTACGTTTGCTCTTCTTGTCCTTCTGGACGTTTTCTCCTGGAGGAGGACACGCACTGGTCTCGTCTCTGTCTCCATTGGCACCGACTTTGTCAGCATTGGGGCCGTCCTTAGAAACGTCGCCTTGGGCTTCGTCGTCCTTGTCCTCCTCGGCGTCGTCCTTCTTTGCCGGTTTCACCTCCATGGCCTTCTCCTTCAGCTCCTTCTGGTAGGCCCTTATGCTGGAGAGGTCCTCCGGCTCCATCTCCGCCTTGGCGTCCGCCGCCGTCCCGAAGGAGGACAGGGCCCTCTCCACGGTGCTGGGGTCGCTGAATTCCAGGAAGGCGAACCCCTTGGTCTGTCCGCTGGAAAAGCGAGGGAGGGAGACGTAGACTACTTCGCCAAAGCGGGAGAAGAGAGAGCGGAGGTCGTCGTGGGAGGTGGAGGAGGGGAGGTTCTCCACGTAGATGGTGCACGACTCGATCTGAGGAAAAGAGAGAGTGGGTTCCGCAGACTTCGTGCAAAACTTTGACTATAAGCTTTGCATCACCTCCGCGGGAGTCTTGGCGACGAACTCCCTCTTCCTCCTGACTTGCCTCTTCCCAGTCTCCGGGTCTTCTCTCGTCTCCAACAGTTCGGACTCGGATCCAACCTTTAAAAAAAAAAAAAAAAGAAAGAGAGCGAGGTGCCACTGACCGGCGTAATTGATCTTGTACTGGTCCTTGTTACACCTTACCTTAGACATGGCTCTCCAGAGGTCGTCGAGCTCAGTCCTCCCCATTCCGCTCTCCATCATTGTCGTCAGCTTGTTGAACTTGAGGAAGATGTCGAGGTCCACCCACCGGTAGCCGCCCTTGCCCACCAGCTTCATCATGAACTTGCTCTTGGACAAGTTGGCGTCGGAGAAGTAGAACTCCATCTGCTTGACCAGCTCCCTGAAGACCTTCCTCTTTCTCTTCCTTGGCACCTTGCTGCAGGCAGATTTCGCAGCCGCCTCCTTGGCGTCCTCCTCCTCCTCTTCCTCCTCTTCCTGATCCTCCGTCTTCTTGACCTTCTTGGCTGGAGAGGAGGGGGGCTCCTCCTCAGGGACGATGTTCTTCCTCGGAGAGTCGGTTGATTGCTTCCGCTTCATCGTGAGGTGAAGTAAAGCGACGGTTCTCCTATTGTACGTATACTGGAATCACGTATGACTATACCTAGATAATATTGAAGTGCACTACCGTTGCGCCATTGTTTTTGTTGTCTTGTCTGCACACACAAAAAGGGAGAAAAATCAGCCAAATCGAAAACAAAGAATAAAGCATAGTAAAGCAATAGAATTTTTGAAAAGGTAAATTTTATCTTTAAAATGGTATGTTTCAGTACTTAGGTTAACTCATATATTAGTGCTTAAAAATTTCAACATTCTTATAAGCTTATTTCGGAAAATGTTCTTAAAATGTAAGAAAATCGCTAGAAATGGCATCAGTCGACATTTGGCGACAATGTAAACAAAAACACCGATGAAAACTAGTATGTTTCTGGTCGACATCTATGACGTGAACCAAGTTACCAAACCCACTTTGCCCCTGCCCTGACTACCTACGCCATGGAGGACTCCACTTTCGACCTCTTGCTCTCCCCCAAGCTGCTGTTCGAATTGGCTTCCAGGCTGGACAGGACGGAGGTGCTGGACCACCTTCGGGCCTTCCTCACTCTGCTGCAGGCGGAGAAGGCCAAGACCGGCTCAGCGGGAATGGCCGCGGAGGACCCCGAGGTGTCGGTGCTGCCCGCAGAGAACCAGACCCCGCCCATCAGCCAGCGTCTGGCTGCCAGAAAACAGGCGGTGCTGCAGATGCTCTCCCTGCAGTTGTGCTGTTGCTTGGACTGGAGCCTGGCCGCCCTCTCCGCCGGGCTGTCCATGGCGCAGCAGCAGCAGCTCTTTGACTGCCTGACCTCCGCCACCTCCACCCAGAAGCTGCTGACCGAGCTTCCCCCTGACGACGTGTCCGGGTCCCTCACCTCGCTCTCCTCCTCGCCCTCCTCCGTCTTCGCCCTGACCCTCTTTTTCCGGTGGGTGGTCCACAGCGCATGCGCACTCAACCTCCCCGTGCCCATCGGCAGCAAGGCGCAGATCCACGCCGCCGCGCTGTCCGCGGCGAGGTCAGCCTTCTCCTCGTCTCCCGCGGCCGGCCCGGAGCTGCCCATCCCGACCGGGGGGTCAGAGCTCGGAGGGCCGCTGCACCAGTGGCTGGCCAGACTAGTGCCACTAGCTCTGAAGGTACTACAAGCTATTCTGGAGGAGGATCTGCACTGCTCTCTGCCCACGATGGAGCGCGTGGCCATAGAGGACAACGTGGTCGCCTTCTCGGTGGAGGGAGGAGTGAACAAGAGGAAGAAGGAATCTGGGGCCGCCTACACCCAGTGGAGGGGGCTCATCCTCTTCGACCTCGCCAGATATCACTTTTGCGTCGAAGATTACGAGCAGACTCGGACGTACCTGAAGTCCATGGAGTCCCTCAAGCCGCCGTTCGCCCTGAGCGATGATGAAGAGGCCGCCATGCTGCGAGGGATGGCCGGGGCCGTCGGGGTATTCACCAGTTCCTACCGCGAGGTGGCCTCGCACTTTCTGCAACACTTTACTCCAGGAGAGTCCAAGCAGATGCTGCAATTGCTTAAGCGGGAGGGCTCCAAGTTGCCCTTCTACTGGCGGATTAACCTGGAGTTGCTGGCCCGCTACCACGACGGAGAGGCGTCGAAGGACGTCTCCGTGGCAAACCTGTCCACGCGGGTGGAGCACTGCCAGCCGCCCAGCGCGGAGCATTTTGCCTTCGCGGAGAAGGGAGCGCTCTGCTCCACCCTGGACGATGGCACCAGACAAGGCGCCAGGAAGAAGGAGATGCTGGCGGCCATGATTGAGGACAGCAGGCTGCCACAGCCTTGGATGGAAAAGGTTAACCTCACACCAAAGCTGAGCGACGGAAAATCGAGGTAGGACATTTTTTTTCATATATGGACCAGATACTCACTCGTATTTTTTTTAAAGGGATCCAAAAGTAAAGCGCCGCCAACAACTAGCAGGTCTTCTCCGGGAGACGAGACCGGGGAAGCTCCAGAAGGCCGTCCACGACGCGCAAAAGTTTCCTCCCAGCTTCCGGAGGATGGCGCAAGACTCCGACCCCGCCACCGCCTCAGATCCGGCCGTCCACACCTTCCTGTCCGCGTATTCTGCCAGTGTCCCCCGCGTCGTCAGTGCGCAGCAGCAGCAGCAACAGCAGCAACAGCAACAGCAGCAACAGCAGGCTGACACCGAAGCGGTGTCTGCCATGGTGTCCCGGACCAGCCAACTCCTGAGATCCGGGGGTGGCAACCAGCAGGAAGTGGCCGGCACTCTGGTGCAGGCAGTGGAGGAGGCGGAGAGGGCTCGCGTCAGCCGCGCGGGAGGATCAGCCGGGCACCACTTCAAGATTCTACAGCGAAAGTGGTTCGCTGCCAGACTATCAGCAAAGGTACTCTCTTGTTAGTATAGTATTTGTGCAGCCTTTTTCTTTTTCCTACTCTTTCTTCCCCACCACAGATGACAGGCAATCTTCAACTGAGTCCAGAGGACCAGAGCAAGTGCAGACAGCACCTGGTGGACATGCGCGCCATCTTAGCCCACCAGGCGGCGGCCAACGTGGCGGCCGACAAGCTTTCCTCGTCCTCGTCTCCCTCATCGGTCGGCACAGACGTCATCGAGAAGTCGCTCGTCGCCCTGATCAACCTGGATGACTGGGACTTTCTGATGACGCTAGCGCCGGAGGCCAAGTTCCCCCTGCTGCAGGTGACCCAGCTGGTGCTGCAGCTGTGCGTGGTGCTCAGGGGAGGGACGATCACACTAGACATCAAGAAGACTTGTCAGTCCCTGGCGGACGCTCTCAGGCCCCTCGTGGCACAGCCATTCATCCTTCCAGGCAGGGTTTAAACATTCCCATTTCTACTAGTGATACCTACTGGTACAAGAACTAGTACAAGTACGAAGTTGGAGTCTAGGTATAGTCTATGTACAGCCCCTCTAGAGCAAAAAATAGAGAGGTTGTAGACTACTTATAGACTCCAAATGTTTCGTTGGGAACTGGAAGCAGATTTTTAATCATGTTGTTTTCCTTTTTCCCCGTACGTGCAGGTAACAAGCGTTCTCGAGATGTTGCCTTGAAGGATGACGAATGGCGTTCTACCTTGCTGAGGTTCTTCAGTGCGATCAGTCAAATGACCTTTCTTCAGGTAAGCGGTGTTTACAATCCTAGGTAACTTTCCGAAATCCATAAGTTTCAATAGCAATTTACTACTTACGTACGTAGGTGGTGGTTTCCTTCTTTTGCCTGGCCCACAACGAGAAGGTGGAGGACCCCTCGCACCGGCTCCACCCGGAGTTTCCCGCCCTGCCGTTCCCTCCGCTGCCCACCCCCGGGCCAGGCCAGAAGGCGACCTCCACCAGCTCTGACATCCTGGCCGTGCTCCAGCGGTCAATCTCCGGCGCCAATCCCCGCAGCCACTTTGACCCTGCGTGGACCCGCCTGAGGGCCGAGGTGCAGTTCGCTCAGGGGAACCTGGCTTCCGCGGTCAGGCACTTCCTAGAGACCATCATCGCCCAGACGGACTACTTCTCCAAAGCGGCCCTGCAGGGAGACCTGGACGAAAAGATAGCAACCAAGATGGTGACCTGCCTCCTGGAGCTGCACTACCACACGTACGCGGTGGCTATGAGCCAGTCCCAGCAGCTGTTGCAGCTGCAAGGGGGCGGCGCCGCCGGAGGCGGTGGAGGAGGCGCCGAGCAGCCGCAGGGGTTGTTGGGCACTGCGGGGCAGACAGATTACACCGTGAGCTTCAAGAACCTGGAGGAGAGGCACTGCAATGATGGCATGGACGGAATGTACAGGTGAGGGAGGGAAAAGCGCGAAGAAGACAGCTCCCAATTTTGAATGAGACACCATTTAACATCTTGTTTAGGAATCTCTGGGATGTGACGATCTTGGAATATGCTGTCTCAATGCACACCAAGAGGGGAGAGCTGTCCAGGAAGAGGGCTGCTCTGAGGTAGGCAAAAGAAATTCAGGTGTATTTATGAGAAAGGTTCTCTCTACTAGCTTGGTCTTTTCAGGCAAATCGGCGCGTTGGAGGTGAACACGAACAACAACGTGGAGATCCTGCGAGAGACGGCGCACTTCAAGCGATGCTCATTGCTGAGGACGCTCTGCTTGCACTTTTTGTAATGAGGCGAATATTTTTCATGATGATCAATTAGTACAGGAGTAATAAAAGTGAATTTTTGAGCTTGCTTCACACCGTTTATTTCATGATAGTACTAGTACGAGAACATGAAGCAAGGGTCCAAGAGTCTGTACGTGCAAGTAGCGAACAATTGCAGTTATCAGAGTTGCCATTTCTTGTTAGCAGAGTAGCCTGTCCTTAACGCCTATTCCGACTAGAGCTGTTCAATACTTTCCGTTTCTTTTGGAGGGATGTACATGGGTGAGATGGGTGTAAAAAATGATGAGCATACGAAATTTGTAAAACTATGCATTAAAAACCGCAAGCTCAGTGGCTCACCAAAAAAAACCTCGCTTATTTAAAAAAAAGAACACATTTTGGGCAAAAGTTTCCTAGTTTTGTCAGAGTGCAATATAACGCTATAATCGAAACGGGGGGGCTGATCACTTAATGGCTAATTATTTTTCTTTCCCTTATTCTGCTAAATGTGTGCTATCTGAAGCAGACCGGCCCAACCTCGAATCCGAAGGCCTGGTGGGGCAAGCCGTAGTCCACGGGCAGGAAGTCTGCGATGGGCAGCTGGGACAGGAGCGACGTCTCCAGCAGGAAGGTGGTCTTGGATTCCATTTGGCGGCGCTGCTTTGACGGAAAAAAGAGTGAGACCGCGTTTTCTTCTATCGACTCCTTATATACTATATAGTAAGTATGTTACGTGGAGCCGACTACTCACCCTGCATCCGTCGTAGGTGACCGTGGGCTTGTTCTTGGACGCCGAGAAGGTGGCCTCGTTGTCGCCCAGGAACCGGAGGGCGCTGTTGTAGTTCCGCCCGCGGTCGTCGTACCAGGCAACCGAGTTGATGCAGGTGTAGGTGAAGTTCTGCCTGGAGTTCTGGCTCAGGAGGCGGAGGAAGCGCATCTGGATCGGGCCCACGGAGTCGTAGGTGATCTGAAAGGCGACGGACATGAATAAAAAATTGTATAAAAAGTTGTCGACCTTGTTTCTGCTTCTGCAATTGTTGTTTCTGATGTTGTCATTCTTGTACGAGTACTTGCTTCTCCCCTATTGCTATTAGGTGCCTACAGTACATATATGCAGGTTTACGTACTTTAAACCCTCCCCTGAGTGTGGAGTACCACCCGCTCCTGCTCTTTCTCCAGGGGATGTTGGGCATCTTGCTTGCGTGCACGTCGGGGAAAACGCAGGTTTCTCCGCTCGACATGTTGCAGTACACCTTCACAGCATCGTCAACCATGCCTGAAAGTTATTCATTTATTTTTATTTTTCTGAGTAAATGTAGTAAAGTTCTAATGTATATGTTATGTGTATACCAGTACCTAGGTTTGGATCCACCCAGTAGAAGCCGTCCTCCAACTGCGGGTGTCCCTGGGCGAGGTCTTTACACGCTCGCGCAGGGTGGCTGCGCGTGCCCAGCGGCTTCTTCATCCGCTCCAGCTCCACTCGCATGTTGTACACGTCCGTGTAGACAGTCACAAGGTCCACCTCGTCAGAGGAAGACGAGGAGGAGGAAGAAGACCTGTCGCGCCTCCCGAGGTCTCCCCGGTCGGGACCGGCGTCGGCGTCTCGACGGTGCCGTCGCCCCCGCAGCCGCCGCCGGTCGGAGGAGGAAGAGGCTGGTGCGTCCTTCTGGAACAGGATGTCGGGCGGGAGCAGCGGAAGTTCCCCGGGCGGCCCGGGCGAGCCCGGGACGCCCTGCGGACCGGCGTCCCCCTTGGGCCCCGTCGGACCCATCACGCCCTTCGGTCCCGGAGGGCCCTCAAGTCCGGGGATGCCCGACGGGCCGCGGGCACCCTTCATTCCGGGGGGAGACAGCGGACCTGTGACATGGGGAGGGGGGAGAGGGGGGAGCATTAGCGTTTATGCCACAGTACATGTACATGTACCTAAATGACGTTCTACGCCAATTACCGTCTTATAGTGTAAGTAGAAAACCATGCATACGAAAGTCGCCGTTGATTTCTAACTGAGTAGCTACTGGGTAAAGGTTTGGCGAAATATTTGGCGAAATATCGACAAATATGACAATCGTTACTGCCAAAAAAAGAACACACACACATTTCCCAAATTTTTAATTACCACTCGACTTATTTATTTTTGGTTGCTTAAGAAATGAGTTTAAGTTAAGGGGTAAAAAGTTTGTGATAAATGGTTGCTTACCTGATTCTCCCTTCCCACCCGGTAGTCCAACCGGCCCCTTAGGTCCTCCCTCGCCCTTCTCTCCCATTTCTCCCTTCACCCCTGAGCGTCCCATCTCTCCGCGGTGCCCCTTGATGCCCCTCCTGCCTCTCTTCCCCTTCAGACCTCTCGGTCCAATCTCTCCTAGCTTTCCAGGCGGCCCCGGCTTTCCTGGTGACCCTGGCGGGCCGACCTCTCCTGCTGGACCTGGAGAGCCTCTTGGGCCGGCGGTTCCCCCGCTTCCAGGGGGTCCCTGATCGCCAGGAGGACCTACATTTTTTAAAATATAGTTGCAGATGCGTTTGATTTCATTTTCTATTCTACGGTGTATCAATAAAGCTTGTCTATTATTACCGGGCGGTCCCAGTGGTCCCAAAGGTCCTCGATCTCCCTTGATTCCAGGCAAGCCAGTGTTTCCTTGCTTGCCAGGAGGACCAGCTCGACCCTAAAGAAAATTAGTGTTTGGCACAAAACATAAAACTCAAAGTACATCCTTATAAAGTTTACCTCTTTTCCCGGTGCCCCCTGCAAGCCTGGCTCTCCCCTCAGGCCAGGCTCCCCGGTCGGACCTGGGTCTCCTTCCTTGCCGTGTTCGCCGGGTCTCCCCGGCTCACCCTTTATGCCCTGAGGTCCTTGTTCTCCGGGATTGCCAGGGAAACCGGGAGCGCCTTTGGCAGATCCACAGTATGTTATTAATAACCTCCAAATACAATTACTTATCCCTGTATCAATATATGTACTTCTCTTTCTGTGGTCTCTGTTATTAGTTATACTATACGTACCGTACGTATGTATATCTACGTAGGTATGTACATTACATGATGTAGTTAAACATTTATTACTGTATACCTAGTACCTTTAATAAGAGAGGTAAAAAGTTGTCTTTCTTAATTGTTTATGAGTGGTTGTCAAAACTTGCGTAGTCGTCATTTCTTCGTTTCTTGCCAACCTGGGTTTCCCTTTGGGCCTTCTGGCCCCGGCGGCCCCCTGACTCCGGGTCCACCCTGTAGACCAGGCTTGCCCGAATCGCCCTTTGGCCCCGGAGGACCAGTTTTGCCCTGCTCAATCAAATATGGGGTAGGAGATGACGATGTTGTAACAGTAAGTCCATTTTTTTATGTGTGTGTACTACATACGTGCTCTCCGTCCTTTCCCGGCGGCCCCGGAATCCCCTGCAGTCCTGTGGCCCCCTTTGCGCCCTGTCTCCCCTCCGGCCCGGGCGGCCCCGGGATGCCGTCGCTGCCTTTGGCCCCCGTCAGTCCCTGTTCCCCGGGTTGCCCAGACGGTCCTGGCGGGCCCCTCTTGCCGTGGTCCCCGATCTCACCTTTCACCCCAGGAGGTCCGGGCATGCCCTGTGCGCCCGGCTTTCCAGGCAGACCGAAGAGTCCCATTGGACCGTCCTCCCCCTTGGACCCCCTCCTGCCCATCAATCCCGGGGGGCCCTTGTTACCAGCGGGGCCTACCGTGCAAGTATCGGAATATTCTCTGCACTTTGAAGCAAACTAATCGTTCACAATGCTCACCGATTGCCCCCTTGTCTCCTACTGAGCCTCTTGGCCCTGGAGGACCCAGAGGTCCGATCGAACCCTTGGCTCCCTTGAAGCCCTTTTCTCCCGGCAGCCCGCCCTCTCCCTTGACACCGTCCTCTCCGGGCTCACCGATCGGACCCGGAGGACCGGGCAAGCCGGGGCGACCGGGTAGACCTGACGGCAAAAGTTGCACTGCTCTGTCACGCAGCAAGTTACTTTAAAATAGCAGCTAAAAATATAATTACCATCGCTCCCTGAGGGTCCAGGAAATCCTGGCACGCCCTGCAGAAGAAAAACTCAAAAATTATGCGTAGGCGACCACACCATAGAGAGTGGGTCTTATTACCCTCTCTCCTTTCTCTCCCGGTCTTCCCGGTCCTCCCGTCGGCCCGACCCTCCCTGGTGCCCCGGGAGAGCCCTCCATCCCGGACTCGCCTTGAGCCCCCTTGTCTCCCTGCGGACCCATTGGGCCCACGGAGCCGATCTCACCTTTAAGGCCGGGCATTCCCTAGAGCAGAAAAAAAAAAAATAATAAAGATAAAGATAAAAAGACCCTCAAAATTGTGCAAGAGCGAAAACAGCAAATGTTTGACTGATTCTTACAGGTAAGCCCTGCAGTCCTCTTTCTCCGGGAAATCCCGGAATTCCGGGCTGTCCAGGAATTCCCCTCTTGCCCTGCGGCCCCGGGGGTCCGGCAGGCCCTTCCTTTCCTGACTCTCCGGGTCTGCCAGAGTCCCCAGGAACTCCGGCCGGGCCGGGTGAACCCGGTTCTCCAACTTGTCCAGGTTCTCCCTGATAGAAATATGAAAATAAGTTTGCACAAATTTTCATATTTCAACAATTACCATCCTGTGTTGACATAACTACAATAGTACTACGTACTACAGTAGGTACTATAAAGTAAATATACGGTAGATTATTAATTTGCTGCATTATTAGCTCACAGTCGGTCCCGGCGGTCCTATGACCCCTGGCTGTCCGGGAGCTCCGGCGGGACCGTTCTCCCCCGGGGGACCTCTCTCCCCCGGAGGTCCGGGGATCCCGTCTTTGCCGGGGATGCCCAGAGCCCCGGGCTCACCCGTGATGCCTCGCTGACCTTCCGGTCCGTCGTTTCCCTAAATGCATTTAGCTGTCGGTCTCGTTACCTGAACCCACCACCATTTCTATACGTAGATGTGATCTTGTTCTTACCGGTAGTCCGACCGGCCCGGGTGACCCCGGTTGGCCGGTGTCTCCCTTGGGGCCGGGGAAGCCCTGAGTGCCTCTGCGGCCGCGCTTTCCTCTGAACCCCTGACAAGGAGAAATAAAAAAGGGTTATTCGTAGTACAGGCGAACTCGGATAGTCGATACAGGACGGGAAAAGGTCCAATTTCACAGTTATCCGCGTTTTCCCCCTTCATGTTGGAAAATTTCCAGCTACTAACCGAGATTTCCTATCAACCGATTTTTTCCGTACTGACAACTTAATTTCATTGTTTGCCTCAAAGTCCCAACGCCCCGTTTTGTCAGGGTGGCTTCCTTAAGTGCCGTCCTTACCCTTGGTCCGACTTGTCCTCTCTCGCCTTGAATCCCAGGTCGACCCTATAAGAAGCAAGCAGTTTTATCAGAGATCTGTGCACAACCAATGTACGTACTATACTACCTAGTAAGGGTTGCCAGGTCCTGGAAAGACTAATTACGGCCAAGAGTAAATAATCTCGGGTTCACAAATAGCCACAAGCTCTAGTTTTAGAAAAGACAGGGCTATTTATAACTTATTTAATTAAGAAATTTTCTAGCTGCTCACAAGACTCCCCCCCCCCCAAAAAAAAAAATTCCACTAGTGGCCAAAAACGGTAAAGAAATGGCCCACTTGGCAACACTGCGCTATGACGGACCTGCTTGCTTCCATTCCTCACCCTCTCTCCTTTGGCTCCTGGCGTCCCGTCGCTTCCTTGCTGCCCCTTGTCGCCCTTCTCTCCGGGTCCGCCGGGATATCCGGCAAACCCGGGCGAGCCCTGCTTGCCCTTCTCCCCTAGCGGCCCCGGCGGTCCGGCCTCTCCCCTCGGCCCGTCGCTGCCCTTGGGTCCCTGAGGCCCCTCGTCTCCCTGCTTGCCCGGCGGACCCGGGATTCCGCGCTCCCCCTTCTCCCCCATGTCGCCCTTGATGCCCTCGCTGCCCTGCTCTCCCTTGTCTCCCTTCTCTCCGGGAGTGCCGCGCTCGCCCTGGTCGCCCTTCACTCCTCTCTTGCCTGGAAATCCCACGGGCCCCTGCAAGTTTTACAAGTTTGAGAATTTACCTAATGTACGTGCAACCTGCACTGTGTTAAATACGCTGAAAGGTTTTTTTTAATGTAACTGATCTCACCGTGTGTCCCGTCGGACCTTTTGTTCCTTTCTCCCCAGTCTTTCCGGGGTTTCCAGGATTTCCAGCAGCCCCGTCAGCCCCTGGCAATCCGGGAAGGCCAGGCTTTCCTCTTGGTCCGGCCTGGCCAGGTGGCCCAAGGGGACCTACAGGTCCAGGTGCCCCAATTGGGCCCTTATTGCCTGGCATTCCTGTCGGCCCTGGAGGACCCACGGGCCCTTCGTTTCCCTTTGGTCCCACACTCCCTTCAGCTCCAGGAATTCCAGGAGGACCAGCCAAACCAGCAAAGCCCCTGGGACCAGGAAAACCTCTTGCACCCATCTCCCCTGGAATGCCAGGAAGTCCAGGTGGTCCGTCATCTCCACTTATCCCCCTCGGTCCTGCAAAAATGTTATGCATTTTTTCATGCAAAGTTCTTACGTAGAATAAAGATGAGATGTAGGTACAGTAGGTACTTGTTAGCAAAAATACCTGGTGACCCCTTTGGTCCTTGTGCTCCCTTGTATCCCCTTTCCCCTTTATTTCCGGGCAGTCCTGGGATGCCCCTGATGCCAGGCTCTCCCTTGGGTCCTGACGGTCCAGTCAGGCCTCTTTCTCCATCTCTTCCTGCCCTGCCCACCTTCCCTGGAAAACCTGGTGCTCCCACCCGCCCTCTAAGACCTCTTGGTCCTGGCTCACCAGGTTGACCCTCCTCTCCTTTCAGACCAGAATCACCTGCCGCGATTTTTTGAAAGGGGGGAGGGGAACAGTGCGTTAACATTGCACTACACGCAAAGATTGTGGCCAGTACCTGGCATTCCAGGAGGTCCCGGAAGCCCCGTCATTCCCATCGGTCCTCTGGGTCCTATCAAGTTGGCCATTGCCTGCTTGATCATCTCCTGCATCGAGTTGTCCGGCCCCTTGGAGTTGGAGGGGCTGTTGGGGATGATGAGGACGTTTCCCGGCGGCCCCTGGATCCCGTCCATCCCGTCGAGGCCGTCCCTGCCGGATTCGCCCTTGGGACCGGGTGGACCAGCAGGACCAGACTCCTGAAACGGACGGCGTTTCCATGGCGGAGTTGCTCAACTCTTATGTAGATTACGATAAATGAATTCTCACTCCAGGAAGACCGCGAAGTCCAGTTTCCCCGGGCACCGAAACGTAGTAATCCTGTGTCCAGAGGTCAAAGATACTTAATTTCAATTGTATGTACCATTGAATAAAAGCCTTATGATTACTGAAACACAACTGAGTAGATTGGAAACTTGCCGTGTCGTTCTGCGGCGGGACTTGATCGATGTTCTCAGTAAATTCCAAATATTGCCTCGGTGACAGTCCTTCCCTGCAGAAGAAGAATGTGTATGGTATACACGCATAGTCACGGAAGTCTCGGATCTGGAAAGAAAACTGTTTTCCCCCTCTTTTCAGTATGACCTTTCTGTAACTTAAAGAGTGTATCCAACAAGAAAACTTATAACATGCTTAAAACACACCTGCCTATTAAGCACTGGAAAAAAAACCACTGCATAATCGTACGTATATCGACATGCCACATGATCACCACCTATTGAGCAGTTCGTCCTCCGATATTCCCCTGTAGGCTGCCTGGCTGTCGTCGCCCTGCTGCGCCTCGGGGAGGGGCCGGTCGCAGTCCGGGACGTGCTTGGAGCACAGGTCGTAGGCGGCCTCCGGTCCCGGCGCCAGGCTCAGGTGCTGCAGGTCCCCGCGGAAGAAGGTGTCGTCGTCGATCTGCTGCGCCAGGAGGACCACACCGGAAGTGGAGACGGCGTCGCCGGCGCCGGCGCCTCTCTGCAGCGGGCGCGTCTGCTGGCGGCCGCAGTCCGCGATGGCAGTCACGCTGTTGCCCTTCACGCTGATGCCCAGGCGGTGCCACCTGAACAGAGAGAGAGATTAACATACACTCAAATTACCAGGCAGCAGCAAGACCAATGTAAGAGCTAATAACCCCGCGGTACCTTCCGTCTGCCAGGTTGAGTCCGAACTTGATCCTCTTCTTCTCCCCGCTCTGCTCCCCCTGGTAGCTGAGCCTGAGCTTCCTGCCCACCTTGAGCGCCAGGACCTCGTCGCCTTCGGAGCTGTACACGGTGAACAGCATGGAGCGCGTGCGGGGCTGCGCGCGGAAGGCAACCAGCACGGAGAAGTCGAACGGGAAGCCGTCTGCCAAAGAGAGAGAGAGGAGACAAAACTTCAACCATGAACTATAACCACGGATGTCTGTCTAAGTTACTTATATTAATTATAAAGTTAAATTAATTATACCCGGAAAGATTCTAGCCGTCGGCACGCTGGCCACCGCCCTGTCGGAGATCTTGAACGCCAAGTCCTTGGTGGTCGCCAATGCCTCTGATCCGCCAGCACCCTCTCCTCCTCCTCCTCCTCCTCCTCCTCCTCCCTTCCTCCTAGAGCACATTCCGGTGGTGCGGGTGATGCCGGACGGAGGAGGGTCCGCAGCAAGGTTCAGCATCTCCACCAGGTCAACTAGTACGTACAAATAGGGTAGTGCAACTTTGAGTCCCTGTACATACTGTAGTAGCCACAAACTAACCTATCCCCTGCTGTGGCGCCTCCTCTGCCTTTCCCTCCGCCAGGAGGAGAGGGACGCAGAGGCAGAGGATCGCCGTTGCTCCGATCCGGTGCCATCTCCGTCCCTCCCCCGCTCGCCCAGTCGCCCCCACCTCCCCCTTCGTCTTCGCCGTCGTCTCGGTCGTCTTCTTCTTCGCCGGAGGGAGGAAGAGGTTCGCTTCCTCCTCCTCCTCTCCCTTCATGTTCACGCTTTGGTGGCGGTGCGATGTTTTTATATCGCGGTGGGGTGCCGCCGAATGATCATGGGGCCTTCTGAATTCGATATTATACGAGTACTACAGTACAGTACATACCGGTACTTATCCCAGCCAAGAAACAGCGACTTAAAGTTAAAATTATACCTTTCCCGCGTTTCTCATGTCCTCTTCCCATGTTTGGGGTCCTCCCTTCCCCTCCCTCCCGCCTTGGGAGCCCCGGGACTGCGATGATCAGATGGGCGGGGTTCTCCGGGAACTCTGGCCCGAGACACAAGCGAGGAAGGGAGCGGAGAGCAGATTCGCACTGCCGTCCGCTCCTTCCGCGAACATCGGGCCAACTGATCAAGGGATGGGGGAAAGAAGAGGTCCGAGAGGGTAGGAGGGTCCATCAGTCAAGAACGAAGTGAAGGACGGGACTGAGTGGAGAAGGATGGGCAACATGTGTGTGCGTGTGTGTGCGTGGACACGAGTGAAGAATGTCCACATGTGGCCCAATTTTTCGCGAAAGGAAGATCGGGGGGGAGAGAGAGGAGAGAAAAAGTTCTTGCTTGCTTCACACTCCGATGAGAAAACTAGACAAATTTTGCGGTTTATACTTCTGGTTTTTTTTCTTCTCTCCTCTTGAGGAAGGGGAGAGGAGTGCGAAATCTGGGTCGACTACTAAGACAAACTTTGAGCTGTCATTGTGTCAAGAAGCTCTCTTACAGAACTTGGAAAAGTCTGTACTACGTATGCAACCGATTGCAAACGATTATCTAGTAGTAGCCCAACCAGATCCGCGCTCTCGCGAAGGAAGGTCACCATGGCGAATAGAAATCTAACGACTCCGCAGTTGCAGCGTTCAAGGAGGTCCACATTGTGCCCGTTTGCCTTTCTCTCTTTATTACAGAGAATTTGCGTCCTTATCCTTGTCTTTAAACCTGTACGTAGTATACCCATGTTATGGTTGCTCAAGGCTGTGCTGCACTGTGCAGAATACGTCAAGTGCTCTGTTCTGTTCTCCTCGCAACTCTATGCAAGTGCACAAGGCTGTTCCACGTAATCATGTACCACAGTTAGTACGGCTACAATTGATCTGCACAACAATTTCTTTTTCGTGTATTTCGTTTTTTTAAAGACATCTTGACGTTCGCCGGTCTGCAGTATATTAGAAGCTTCTTGCGTGAACAATTTCTCACGATTCTCTTGCTTGTGAACAGAAATGCAAAACATATTTCGAGGCAAGATTAGGAAAAGCGAGGTCACTTTGGTCCAAACTCTCTTCTTCTACTACATGTTTAAAGCTGAGAACACAATCGTCGTTGACTGAATGGAGAGGCCTAAGTTTCTTGAAAAAGTCTTGGAGTTATTATCACAGTAGTGGACGTATGCCGAACTTTCATTAAGTAGAATAAGTCCTAGACGACTTGTCTTCCTAGCTTGAAACGTACTATATCGTATCCATGCTGACAAACAGTGTCCCTACGTACTACAGGTTGTAGTAGGGAGTACAACTTGTGGAAGGCGGCGTGGCTTGTGACGAGCGTCGACTCTTCCGACTCAGGTCCGCTTCTCCAACCTCTCCCTCATCTGCCGCACCAGCCCCGTCTGTGCCTGCTCCGACCCTTCCCGGGGTCCCGGCGAAGACGGAGGAAGTGGCGGGGGTCGGTGTACGAAAGGGACTGGCGGCGTCGGCGGCGACCGCGCCGGAGGAAAACGAGACGACAGCGCGGCGCTGGGCGGCGGCGCGGAGGGCTTCGGCGGCGGCGGCGGCGGCGGCGGCCGGTCAGTCGGACGCTTGGCCGCGGAGGAGGAGCTCCGCGAAAGGTTCACCTTGGGACTCATCTTGATGATGGAGACCTTCTTGGCATCCGCAGTCTCCCTTGCCAGTCTACCAATGCCAAAAACACATTTTTTTACGTACATACATTATGAAAGCAAAAAATTCCATAAATTTGAGGTAACTTGCAGTAGAAAGTTACCTCTTTGTCATTTGTTCTCGCGTCTCTGATCTGATCATCTCCTTTGGCTTCGTGACATGCGTGTAGGCCAAACGATCGTGGTGCCAATCATACCTACATACATATATATAAATTTAGGTGCGGTTGGTAAGAATTTATGCACCTAACTACGAATCTTATTATCTCTTTCTGGCTGTCTTTCTTACACTAAGGCAGCCGCAATGAGCGCCGTTGCGCTGAGAATCATGATCCACGGGGCGACGAAGCCGTAGGTCCAGGTACTGGAGAAGGGATGCAGGCAGAGGTACTTCATGTTTGTCCTATGAAAGGAGCATTTGTTGGCAACTGTGTACAGCTCATAGTTTTATAGTGCATGACTTACAAGATATAAAAAAACCCTTTTGTACTAGTACGTATAGAGAACTAGCCTAAAGCTACCTGCCTTGCTGGGTAAAATTTCGCAATGGCCAAA
>JAAUYM010025462.1_pt1 | contig 20895 bp, 14 predicted proteins | sample 7278001 | NCBI WGS metagenome assembly JAAUYM01 (sample SAMN14350224, study PRJNA611818) | marine sediment metagenome | isolation source: surface marine sediment (1.8m) | place: French Polynesia: Moorea | collected 2018-08
GAAACTACATACATTAAGGTATCTCTGTGTAAATTTATGCAAAATTGCATTGAAAAATGTAGGTTTGTTTGATTTTTTCCTAAACGAAAAAACTATATGGCGCAATGCTTAGAAGCATGTCGGTTATCTCTCTCGTCTTTTTTTTATCTGGACGAAACAACCTTCGATATCTGAAATGCTAAAAATACTTTTTACCTGCAGCCTGTAGAGCAGTGTGGTCTTCCCGGCGCCGTCAAGGCCCAAGATGAGGATCCTCATCTCACGGCTGCCAAAGAGGTTGCGGAAGTAGCTCAACAGGCCTCCCATGGTGATGGAGGCGAGGAGGTGGGAGGAAGGAAGGCCAAGGGAAAGACAGTTCCACGTTCCCCGCACTCGGACTAGCAGCCAGACAAGACGACAATCCCCTTAGTGTCAGTGTTGGAGGCTGGCAAGCTGTCGTTCTGATTGATGACTTCACCTCACAGGACGCGGAAGAAAGGAGTTGGCTGGCTGACTGTGACTGACATGACAAGTTCCTTTCCTCCCACTCTCCTCCAGAGCAGAGCAGAGCAGAGCAGAGCAGAGCAGAGCAGCTGGTCGACGTCGACGCTGGAAGGATAAACAATGTGGGTAACGCAACCTCTCACGCTGTCGGGTCGTGTTGGTGTGTTGCCGTGGACTCGTGGAGCAGTGTGACCAAACAGCAAGGAAAGTCGCAATCCTTGCGTATTTGGCCCGCAGATGATGTCCAACATTAGCATAAAAGCCCAAACTCTTCGTGAATAAATCAAGAATGCAATGTCACAGCAATGTTTCTGTCGTCAGAAGGCAGTCAAAAATATGAATAAAATCTTAATATACCGAAGCTTATCTTTGGCGATTTTGGGTTCTGACTGCGACCAAATGTTGCGACTTTGCTACTAATTAGTGGCCTCACCCCTCACCTCAGTTGGCGCGGCGCAGCTTGGCGTTGAGCGTCATGCTTCACCGCGCTTTTTCTGGCGCAACCCGCCTGCCCTTCTGTCGAAGGTCCAAGTGGACGACATGTCGGGCGTCTTCGTCGTCTTCGTCCCCGGCGCCCGCCCCGTCTGCCCCCTCCTCCCCCCCGCTGGAGGCGGGCCAGTCGGTCGGCCCCGGCGGAAGGTGGCGCGTCCTCAGGGCGGAGGACGTCAAGGAGTTTAACCTCCGCGCGGTGGAGCTGGCGCACGCGGACTGCGGCGCAAGGTACCTCCACCTGTCTGCGCCGCACGACCCGGTCAACGCCTTTTCCGCCAACTTCCGCACCGTCCCCATGGACTCCTCTGGCATCTCCCACGTCCTGGAGCACGTGGTCCTCTGCGGGTCCGACCGCTTCCCCGTCCGGGACCCCTTCTTCAAGATGCTCAGCCGCTCCCTCGCCACCTTCATGAACGCCCTCACCGGCCCGGACTACACCCTCTACCCGTTCGCCACCCCGAACGAGGCGGACTTCTACAACCTCCTCTCCGTCTATCTGGACGCCGTGTTCAGGCCGATGCTGAAGGAGCAGGACTTCAGGCAGGAGGGATGGAGGTTGGAGCAGGAGGTCTTGAGCGATCCAGACTCCAAGCTCATCATAAAAGGTTTTGGGGACAAGCATCATTCTTACTTTACCGATCTTTCGAGTTATGTTTCTCGCCATTTACTACTACAACGTACGGCACGGCAGGTGTGGTGTTCAATGAGATGAAGGGCGTCTTCGCTGATCCCCAACAGCTGTTCGGACGCCACCTGCTGAGTGCCATTCTACCAAGTCACACCTATGGCAACTGCTCAGGAGGACTTCCTGAGAGGTAAGCCAGCACATCCGTACAGGTTCTGCTTTTAACCTGTGGCGAAGCGGGCAGATCATATGAGTTGTTATTGTTGTTGTGGAGACAACCCGACCAATAATCCGAGGCCAAAGTGAGGCCAACCTATCGTGCGAGTGCTAGGGCGGGGCTATTTTGCGTCAAAGGTTATCAGGGGGGAAGACGGAGCATAAATGGAGCTTCAAAATATTTTTTGGACTTTTAGCATGCGATCGGAACCCTTACCCAGCATAGCCTGAGCAAGGCCATTATTGGTAGGGAAAGTTCATCATCGATTTTATTATCATCGATGTCTCAATTACTTTTTTACCTTCTTTACTACATTCTGTTTGAGCTTATTGTAACAATTCCATTTGAAACCGTCTTCACGTCCCAGGTCTTTGGCCAGTCTGTTCTTATTTTTTTTCTCCCTTAAGAAGTTAAAGAATCTCACGTGTTTACCATGCGTGATTCTATGTACGCAGAATTCCCCAGGACCTGACCTGGGAAGGACTTCGCAACTTCCATGCTCGGCACTACAGCCCGCACAACGCACGGTTCATTTCCTACGGGAGCATCCCTTTGGAGGGCCACCTTGCAGCCCTGAATCCGTATCTTCCATCTCCTTCGTCCGCAGGAGTCACTCCAGGTGAGTGGGTGGTAATTTTTGCGGGATTGGGAGGGGCAGTGTGTACGTACAGCATATCCATTAAAAAGAAAAAAAGAAGAATTTCATACTTATTTCCTCTTCCAATCAAACAATAAAAAAAATTAAGCTTTTGTTTTTGTATTTTTAAATACCCTTTGAAATTTATCTTGCAATTTTTAAAAGTGCATTGTTTTGCCACATTATAAACACTTTATTAAGCACACCAAGGTACTTCAATGAGGTATTCAGGTTTTTTTTTACTGAAGTTGAAATTTCTTTTCAGTGCCTCCCGTCCCGACCGAGCCGCGCTGGAAGGAGCCCGCTCACCTCGAGATCACTTGCGCTCCGGACCCCGCGTCCCCCAACACGTCGACGTTAGCCGTCTCGTTCGTTGCCTGCGACATCAACGACACCTACGAGACCTTTGTCCTCCAGATCCTGGGAGACCTCCTAACCGACGGGGCCAGCGCACCCTTCTACAAGGCGCTGCTCGAATCGGGCCTGGGGACGTCCTTTGCCCCCGCCACAGGTAGCATTCGTACTAATGTTGTACCACAATTACGTAAAGTACTACTGAGCAAGAACACCTGCATCTTGTACCACAGGCTACGGCGCGCACACCAAAGACACTCTGTTCACGGTCGGCGTGCAGGGAATGGACCCGGAAAAGCAGGACAGGGTCCTGGAAGTCATTGAGAACACGCTGCGGGAGGCGCGCGAGAAGGGCTTTGAGGAGGACCGCATCGCAGCCATCTTGCACAGGACGGAGCTTGGGCTGAAGTACCAGAGCAACAACTTCGGAGTCAATCTGATACTGGCTCTGACCCCGGGCTGGAATCACGACGACGGCCGGGACGGACCTCTGAGGTTGCTCAGGGTGCAGGAGAACGTGGACCGCTTCAAGGAGGACCTGGCGGCGAACCCTCGCTTTCTCCAAGAAAAAGTTGAGCAGTATTTCGTCGAAAACACCCACAAGCTCGTCCTAGTCATGTCGCCCAGCGAGAGCTACACGAAGGAGCAGCAAGATAGGTTGGACTCCGTGGAAGAGGGCATGACGTCCAGGCTCACGGCCGAGGACAGAATGGAGCTGTTGGAGAAGGGGAGGGCCTTGGCGGAGGCTCAAGCCGCCAAGGAGGACTCGGAGTGCCTTCCTTCGCTCAAGGTAGAACACATCCCCGAGAGGTTGCCCACGTACGCGGTGAAGCGCCTCGAGTTGGCCGGAGTGCCGACGCAACTGTCCGCCCAGCCCACGAACGAGGTGTCGTACTTTAAAGCCCTCCTGGACGTGTCTGGCCTGTCCCCGGAGCTGCGTGGGCACCTCCCTCTGTTTGCCGCCGTCCTGACGAGTCTCGGGGCCGGGCCCTTCGACTATCGGAGGCTGGAGACGCTGGCCGACCTGCGCACCGGCGGATTGGGCGCCTCCCTCCACGTCGCGGAGGACCCGGGCGATCTCTCCCGCCTGACCGAGGGACTCCTCCTGGGTTCGCACTGCCTGGAGAAGAACGCGGAGGGCATGTTCGAGCTGTGGACGGAGGTGTTCAACAGCCTGAGGTGGGAGGGGAGCCTGGAGAGGCTGAGGACGCTGGTGGCGGAGCTGGCGACTGACGCGGTGAACGGGGTGGCCATGTCCGGCCACCACTACGCCATGGGGGAGGCCGCGCGCAAGCTGAGGAAGGGCATGGCCGTCAGGGCGGAGTTTGGCGGACTCGACTACATCCGGCTCTTGGCCGGAATTTCCAGGGACGAGGCGAAGCTGGAGCAGTCGATCAGCGGAATCGGTGAGATCGCCAGGATCCTGCTGAACAAAGATCGGATGAAGGTTGCCCTCAACGCCACCCCCGGTCACGCAGAAGACTTCTCCAAGGCGGCCGAAGGCTTCCTCTCCTCTGTCCCCGGTCGGTTTCGGCACGTTCCCTCCCCGACGGTCGAGCCGTTTGAACCCGAGAGCTCGAAGGTTTACTGCGCCACCTCCTTTCCCATACACTACTGTTCCACTTCCGTCCCCACCGTGCACTTCCTGCACGAGGACTACGCTGCCCTGAGCGTGGCCTCCAAGCTGCTGTACCTCAAGTACCTGCACAGGGAGATCAGGGAGAAGGGAGGCGCCTACGGCGGTGGGGCACTGCTTAACTCGGGAGGAGTCCTCTCCTTCTTCTCCTACAGAGATCCCGCCTTCACGGCCACCCTGGACACCTTCGAGAAGTCCCTCGATTGGGTGAGGTCCCCGAGCGGGTTCGATGACAGGGACGTCGAGGAGGCCAAGCTGGGCGTCTTCCAAAAGTTGGACGAGCCCGTCCTTCCCGGCGCGAGGGGGCTGAGGGAGTTCCTGACGGGGGTGACGGACGGGGCCCTCCACGAGATGAGGGCCAGGGTGAGGTCGACGGGAGCGCGGGACGTGCGCCGGGCGGCGGAGCGCTACCTGGACCCCGCCAGGGAGCGCGGGGTGGCTGTGATCGGGCCGGAGGACAGGGCCGGACAGCTGGACGAGTCATGGAAGGTCCACAAGCTGGTCTGAGCGGGAGATTGCATTACGGACATCGCATTAAATTGTCCGAATTTTTTTTGTGTGTGTTATACCTGCACGACAGTCTTTATTGTTTGAGGTGACTTTTTCCAAGCGCGAATAATAAAGGAGATCTGACATTGCTACGTGCCCATTAGTAGGCACATTCGTTTTTTTAAATTATCTTGTTGTGCAGAACAGTACCACTCCACCTCGAAGAAGATGCTGCCTTGGGTCCTGTCAGCTACGTAATTAAAGGTAATTACAGATGAAGAGAGTTGATGATTACAGAAATGAAGTTTCCTCCATGGTAAGAAACTGTCCCTTTTTTCTCTTTCCAGATGAGCGTTCGCCGGAGCCAGTTGCAACGGCAGGTTCTGTCCCTGTACAAGCAGCTCCTGAGGGCCTCCGAGGGAAAGCCAGGGTTTGCCGAGGCAGTCAGGCTGCAGGTTGCTACAGTACATATATGCGTACTGTCACTACCCAACCAGACAGCCACCATGGTATATTCGTTATTGTTTGACCTAGTCAAGCTACTATAACCTCTAAGCCTACCTTCGACTGCACTTTGTGTAAACTTTGTGTTTTAAATCTTGTGAGAAAAAGGTTGAGCTATTATGAAGTATTAAAGTTGTACGACGGTTTTGTACCGTCAAGAGAAAGGATACCGTATATGTCTGGTCGGGTAGTAGTACATAGTAGCAGCAACTGCGAAGTTTTTATCTGCCACCAAGTGCACAATTTGCTCTCTCTCCCCCCCCCCCTTCCCTCTCCTTCAGTTTCGTCACCAGGCCGCCTCCGTTGCCCGCTCCGACGTGATCCGCATAGAGTACCTCCTGCGGCGCGGGCGGCGGAAGCTGCAGTTCATACGGGACCCGAACGTCACCGGGATGGCCAGCTTCGTCGAAGAAGAGGCGGAGGGCAGGAAGGACGACAAGTAGCGCTTTATGCATCATTACATCTCGGCCAGCCGACTCGGTACTGTGCAAATAAATTAGTATCTGCTCCGCTCTTTATTTAGACACACGAGTTACGTTAGTGATTTATGGTTAAAAGTGGGGTAGAGCCAAGTATACAGCACAACTAAAGCTTCCTCTTCTTCTGGTTGGTGTCCTGCGCCAGGGTGTTTCCTCTGGTGACGTCGCTGCTGCTTTGCCCCTCATTGGCCGCCGGGTCTGGTCCGCACCATCTCTTGACCACCGGCCTCTGGACCTTGGTGGGGTTGACCCTAGTCATGACGCAGACCTCCTTGGGCACGTCCACGCACTTCTCCTCGGGAACCAGGTTGGGCACGATCTGGACCTCCTCTCGGCAAGACCTCTGCGGGATGAGGTTGCACTCCTCCTCGGGAACCTCCTGCACCAGCTGGAACGACAGGCAACGAACGCAATTGGCTTCCCCCCCTTCACTCATTATTGCACAATGTACCCACTACATACTACATGTTAGCTTTTTTTTTTCACTCACATGTCTAACTTCTTCCCTGCACTTCCTGTCGCCCTTAACGATGGGACAAGTCTCTGGACCGCAGACTCTCTTTGGGCGGGCGCTGCACCCCATGTGAGGAATCGCCTGTCAAGTAGGATGATGAGCGTGTGTAGTCTCGGTAAATAGAGAACTTTTCTAGGAAACAAACTTTAGGTGTACTACAGCACATCACTCGGATAAGCGGGAAACTCGGGTAACTGGGCCTATTCCGACTATCCGAGTTCGACTGTAGTTAGTAGTACAGCAAAGATCTCAAATGACGCACTGCGTCTAACGAGCGCGCACCAACACGGCATGCACCTTCTTGTTGGTCTCCTTGCTCTGCGTGCAAACCCTCTTGGGTATGCTGACGCAGTCGTCCGTCTGCTCCCCGGTGTCCGGGTGGTTCTTGCAGCGCTCCTCCTTGACGTACTCGCAGGCGGGCACGTCCTCCTCCACGTCGTACTCCGCGTAGGTGGTCTCACACACCGTCTCGTACTGCGTGGAGCACACGACGGCGCCGTCGGTGGCGTCGCAGTCCCTCCTGATCTCCTCGTCGCAGACCTCCACGTTCCTGGAGGTCACCACGTTCGTGTAGGTGATGAAGCAGTCCTTGCGGAACTTCTCGTCGCACTCCTCCACCTGGAAATCAATGAGTTAGACTACGCCCCAATCCTGCCTCGGAATCCAGCAAAAAAAATTACCTTCTGAGGCACGAACTCCGTCTTGAAGGCCTGGTAGCAGTTCTGCGCCGTGACGTGATGGCACTTCTCCTCGTAGTCCCAGGCCGTCTCCTCCTCCATCACCACCTTCTTCATGCAGATCCAGCCCTCGGGCAGATCCTCGCCGCCGTCGTCTGGATCCAACTGCCGACTGCTGCTGCTGCTGGCACTTTGGACCGAGGGCTGAGGAGGTTTGGGCGGCAGCACGTGCACCTGCGCCAGGTCCATGATCTTGGTCCTCCGCCTGTGCTGCTCTGCCGTCGTCGTCGTCGTCGTCAGCGTCGATATCACCAAAAGGAGATACCAAATCTGCAATGACAACTTGTACTGTACGTACAAAGGAGTGTCTAGCCGTAAATACTGTATGGTATACTACAGTCGAACCCATAAAATGATAATCAGGGAATCAGTGGAAACATTTCGTGAAGCAGTCGGAGAATTAAACAACAATTCTGTATTTTAAGTAGAAAATGACCTTTTTGACGTAAGCGGGATCGACTGTACTAGTAGTATAAGCAATAACTCGATATTACCGGCGGCCGAGGCATCTTTTTAGAATGCTGATGAATCCTGACTGAGCAAAAATTTCACCCGGGTTTTTAAGATTACACAGATCCTCTACGAAGTAAAACAAAAGGGGTTAAGGCTTCCTGACGTGGATGGAGCGACTGTCTCTCTCTCACTTCCTCTTGCCAGTTAAGTCGAATTAGCATCTTGGAGGTTATTGGAGCAAAAGATGGTTGCACCACACAGGCGGTGGTCTCTCTCCCTCTCTCTCTCCCTCTCTCTTCCCCTTTCACGCTGGCCTGGTATTTTTATTTTCAACCGTTACTAACATGGCTGGGCTGGGCACACGCACACGCTGAAAGTCAGTAAGCATTTTTCTACTGTAATATAGTAGACTAGAATGCTAGTACTGTATGGACAGGGGGAATTCATTTGGAGAAACATGCCAGTGCTTTCAAAGTACAAAAAAGCAATTATCGCCCCCCTTCTTTCCTTTCTTCCTTCCTTTTGTGCCCATGTATCCCCAAGCTCTACGAGTAGTTTTTCCTCTTCCAGGTTTTTTTTGTCATATCTGGTGCTCAAATTCCTTCCGCTCTCTTGTTCATGCTCTTCGAGGCGGGAAGAGAAGCCATGACCGGGGTTGGTGGTGGTGGCTTGGCTTGGCTTGGCTCCCGTGAACAACGATTTCGGAAATAATATTTTCGAAATCACATAATTAAATTAAATCAAATTAACACATGAAACAACCGTTGCTGTTCTTGCTGTTTGTTACTGCTGCTCCTGCTGTTATTGGCTGGCGGTGCCTAAATTTCTTTATAGCCTTTTCTTCCCGGAGTAAACGTCAAGAGAAAAAATGTCAAGGCGTCTAGACTGCAAGGGAGGAATCGTATTTCCTCTTGGCACTGAATCAGCATAAAGTCGGGAAAAAAAGCCATAGTTATAGTGGCTGCAAGCTGCAAGAGAGAGAGAAGAAGTCAGAATAATGCGCTTGGACATTTATGTTCTCATCGTCGTTGTCTCCGTCGTCAGCCTGTGCCCTCGCGAAACGCACCAGTGGAAATGGAAATGTGAGAAATAAATCGACGTTTTGCAAAAAAAAAAACCCACTTATTGTCCGTCACATACTACTACACATTATGTGCAAGGGCCTTGGAATATCGTCTGCATCGACCACTTCCTGACCGACTGCGGGGCCAAGTGCGAGGAGTACTGCCCGCCCAAGTCGCCCTACTGCAAGAAGACCTTCATCGGGTTCACGGTGGACGGACACTGCCAGTGTTGCCCGTGAAACTGACGTGATTCGAATTACAAGCATCCTTTCGAGAAATAAACGGATGATCAAGCATTAATGTTGTAACTGTGCATTTTTATTATTATTATTAGCATTACTTAAAGGTAACGGAGCGCATTGTTGCATTGATTTATTACCCAGTAGGAGGTGACTTTAAAAACTATGAAGTCCTTGGTTCTTTTTCTACTAGTTTCACGCCACCATACGTAAATGTTTTAACCAAATATACGCAAACGTTTCAGCGGCAAAAAAATAATGAAGGAAATGAGAAAAAAAATCAGGTAATTTCAAAACTCGTTTTCTAAATGGCGTTGGTGGGTTGTTCACAAGCAATTTGGACATCATGCCATAATTGAAGTTGGTGGGTTGTTCACAAGCAATTTGAACATCATGCCATAATTGAATATTGACTGTGTATTTTTTCCTTTTCTATCTGCTACCTTCGGCCTCTCTCTTTGCCACATGCTTCCCTCTCTCTAGGCTTAAGGCAGCTCACACTAGTACAACTCGATCACAATTCACAAACACAGTCACAGTCAGTCAGGCACAGACAGACAGGGCAGGGAGAGGGGCCAGGGGCAGGGGGCGACAGCAGCAAGGGAGAAATCAAGACACGGCAAGAGAGAGAGAGAGAGAGAGAGAGCCTGCTCCTGCTGCAACAGCATCCCTTCCTTCCCTTTCCACTGACTTGATCTGTTCTGCATCCATCGGACTGACTGAGACTGAGAGCGAAACTTAATCGACGTGTGCCCGTTGCATGCAGACTGCCAACGTTGGATGTGTTTGCTATTCAGCAAGTAAGGTTAGTAAAAACTAAAAATCAATCGTTCATTGACCTAAGCAATTGTTGAAGAAAAACACACCTTTTCTGGTCGTGTCGTGTCCCCTGTATGTAATAATTTTTAGTTTTCTTAACTTATTTGCGAAATCACCCGTCGTCTCAATTTTCAGATTTCAACTTCTAAGCTGCTGCGCATTTTTCTTCCGCGTCTCGAGATGGACCCCCTCCTCTCCCTCCGCCTCCAGGGCGGAAGTTGATGGCCCATCTTGCCCCTTCGGTCCCGCCGCCCGAGCTGTCCTCCTCGCTCTCGCCCATGTCCTCCCAGTCGCAGAAGAGAGTTCATCCCGACCTCCACAGACAGGTTGACAGCAGCCCATCTCCGCCCTCGTCCAGGCCGAATTCCGCCCTCAGGTGCCACTTGTGCGTGATCCCCACCCTGGTTGAAGCCGCCGCCATGAGCGCCCACCGACTGCTGGAGCACCCTGCGCTCCTCTTTAGATGCACCCTGTGCGACGACGGCGACGCCTCCAGGTTCGAGTCCTTCGACCAGGTGTTCGGACACGTAGCGGCCGTCCACAAGGTGGCCGACGACGCCGTCAAGCAGGTCATCAAGCTGCCCTACGTGGAGGCCCTGCGCATGTACCAGTGCGGACTATGCAGGGAAATGTTCGTGGGCACCACCGAGGAGAAGGTGGCCAAGAACCACTTCCTGCCCGTCCACCAGGCCAAGAAGGTCAAGGCCAGCCAGATGAAGAGAATGTGCAGGGTGTGCGGCTTCAACGGCGCCAGGTCGGACGCCGAGCTCGTCAAGCACATCAACGAGGAGCATCCCAGCGGAGACTTCGCGGACGAGGAGAGTGAGGAGGAGTTCTTCATCGGAGGAGACGACGACAACGACGACGACGACGATGATGATGATGAGGGCCTCCCAGCGCCCTCTCTTCCCCGCAAGGCCACCACCTCCGTCACCCTCCCCTCCGCCTCCAGCTATGGATCCGTCCACAACCACCTGACCTCGAAGATGCCTTTCAAGTTGCCCATTCCGACTCCGAGCTGGATTACCAAGGAGGAGGAGGCCGACCACGAGGAAGGCGAGTCGGCGGCCGCCGCCGCCGCCGCCGCTGCCGCCGTCGCACCCTACAGCCACAGGGAGGAGATCAAGGCGAAGAGTCCGGCCAAGGCCGTGATCAGCAAGAAGAGGAGAAGGCAGCAGGCGACCGTGGGCGAAGTTTCCTCCTCGGAGAACGAAGACTCTTCCGAAAGTTCCGGGAACGGCGGAAAGAAGCGCTTGTCCAAGAAGTCCAAGAAGAAGAAAAAGAAGAGGAGGAAGGCGGCCACGGCGGCAAAGTACAGGAAGCAGTCGGCGGACAGCTTCGAGGGAGAGGCCGACCAAGAGCTGCTGCGACTGCTGGAAGCCAAGGAGCTGCTGAGGTCCGAGCTCGAGAAGGACGGGAGGGGAGACGTTGAGGGCTCCGCCGCTGAGACCGCCACCAGGAGGGCTCTGCACAGTAGAGACAATGCTCAGAAGGTGGACGATGACTCGCCGCCGTTATCGCGAAAGACCTGGGACGATCCCGTCAAGAGCAACATCGATGGCGATCCCCGCCGCCGCCTCCTCAGCCGCAGCCGCAGCCGCAGTCGCAGTCGCAGTCGCAGTCGCAGCCGCAGCCGATCTCCCTGGACACCTGAGAGGAGGAGGAAGGAAGGTGCCCCGGCCACCACGGAGCACTACTGCAAGGACTGCGAGGAGCACTTCACAGACGAGAGCGCCCAGCAGCACTTCACGGGGAGGAAGCATCAGGACCGCACGAGGAACAAAATTCGCTGCTTCCTCTGCTGCCTGCACGTTCGTGACCTGAAGGGACACCTGGACCGCTTCCACGCCCGGGACGTCTTCCAATGCAGGGGACCGAAGTGCAGCCATCCAAAGTTCCTGGACATCAACAAGATGCTGAGGCACGTCAGGGACAAGCACCACCTCTCGTGCTCCAGCAACAACGCGGACGACCTGATTCGGAACAACACGATCTCCATCCCGTCCAAGCTGAGCAGCTACAGGTGCAAGTTCTGCGACAAGAACTTCCTGAGCCAGAGCCTGGAGAGGGTCTTCCAGCACCAGCGGTGGGAGGACGGCGTCTCGCGCCCGAGGGAGGAGGACGTGCTCATCCAGTGCCGCGTCTGCGGACCCAGGAGGACGTTCGACGACGACAGCGAGTTGCAGCGGCACGTGCGGGTGCACGAGCCGGACATGGTCTGGTCCCCGTCGCCACCGACGAAGGCGGCGTCGCAAGCCAAGGGGAGGAAGTGGGAGCCGGACCGTAATCAGGACGAGTGGAGAGGTCGCAGGCAAGATCGAAGTAGGTCCGCCTCCCCGGAGCCGAAGCATTCCGCATCCTCGTCGCAACGGAGGAGGCGCGATTACGTGCCCTGTCTCTTTTGCCCTTGCGTAAGAAGCGATTCAATCTTTTTTTTTCATCTTGGCGATATTTTTCAACACTTCTTTCTCTCCTGATTTAAGGTGACTGAAAGCTCCCAGAGCGATAAGCTGAGTCACTACAACGCCAACCACAAGCAGCACCTCTTCCGGTGCCGCCTCTGCCAGGGCAAGTTCGTCTCCGGCACCCGCTTCGGCGTCTGCGCCCACCTGAGACGGAGTCACCACAAGGACGAGAGCGACGGGGACCTGGCCAGGCGGCACATGATCTTGCCGCTGGACATCAGGCGGGTCTTCTGCCGACTCTGCGAAGGGAGTTCCGGTGTTGGCGGCGAGTGGTGCTGCCAGCGGCTCCGTGACCTGGACGACTCTCTGGTGGAGCACAAGGACAGGTTGGTCTTTTGATCGTTACGCACTTCCCATCACGATGTAATCAATACACCTTTACGCTTTACAGTTTCCACGACAAGCACCTGTCGCTGGACGAGGTGTTCCGTCTCGGCTGCAGGGTTTGCAAAGTTTCCTTCGCCTACGAGGACCAGAAGGCCCGAAAGGATTGGCACCACCACATCAAGTTCGGCCACAGGGGGGACGACGACCGCGACAACAGCGACTCCCCCGGCTCTCGCTCCAGGCGGAGTAGGTCGGGCAGCGGGAGCCGAGTGGGGCGGTCGGGAAGCCGCCGCAGTTCGCGTAGCGGTAGCGTTCGGCGTCGCAAGGATCCGCACTCCTCTGACAGGGAGAGGCTCCTCTGCTGGTTCTGCCTGGAGCCCTTCCCGGACTACGAGGAAGGCGGCTTCCCCGCCGCGCACATGCGCCGGTGGCACGTTGAGCAGAGCTTCGAGTGCCTGCTGTGTCCCCGCGCCGACCGCCCCAGCGTCTTCCCGGACCTGCCGGCACTGCGCCGACACCTGGCCTCGGCGCACGCCGACGACCCGCGGCACAGGTCGGAGGCGCGGTACTGCCGGATGCCGGCGGACGTCAGGTCGGTTAGGTGCAAGGCGTGCGGGGACAGGACCTCGTTCCACGCGGTCGGAACTCCGGAGGTCATGCAGCACTTCCTGCAACGCCACCCGCAACAGGAGTTTCGGCCAGAACTCCTGGTCTGGACCTGCAGACTGTGCCAAGGCTCCTCGTCCCAGGTGGAGTTCTCCAGCGAGGAAGAGCTCGCGAGACATATTGACGAGAAGCACAAGTAGGAAGAGACTTGACTATGTGAAAGGCAAGATTACGTCGTATGTTATCAGTTATCACGTTGACAGGTTGTCGGGTAGAAAATTCCCATGTTGTTACCTGATTGAGGTACAGTAAATTTTGTTAAAAATAGAAGTCCTTCAAGGAATATCATATTTTCTCCTTGTTCGAGAAACTCCCACAGAGCTGTTTCACACAGAGTTTCCACAGAGTTTGCTAAACTCCCACAGAGCTGTTTCAGAACAGAACTGCTCGTACCTTTTATTGGAGGCGGAGCAGTCCTGGTTAAATTGGCGATCTGCATACATGAACAGGACGGTAATATGTTGGATCACTCCTATGAAAACTAATGTATTTCCGGCCACTGAATCTTAGAGTGGCAAAAAAACTGCAAAGAGTGACCGGAAAAATCGCAAAGTCGCCAAGAGTGGCCAGTGGCCGGATCTTTCCTTATTAGTACTAGAACGGGCCGGGAATCGGACGGATCGGATCACCAAATAAAATATGTATTACGTACAAGATTTATTGGTTGGCCGGTCCTGTTGATGAAAAAGAAATAACAATTGAATCAAGTTACCTGTCACCTTTGAGTCATTAATCAACGTAAAAAACTCCAGGCGGCTCATTAAAATAATCTTGACAACATCACTCCGCAATTATAAAATATTTTTGTTTGAAAGCCCTATTATTCTGCATGTACGTAATTACAGCAATACGTAGACAACACAATGCTGGAAGTAAAATTCCATCATGTATTTCTTTTCTGCGAAGACTCTTAAGAACTCATGACATCACGTAAATTTTAGTACAGTACAAAAAACTTTTCTTCCACTACGAGTTACTGATTGCTTGCTGGTATTCCTTGAAGTACTCCACGATGCAGTTGACGATGGTCTCGTTGCCGACACCCGGAGGGAGGAGGTCGGGCCTTCGCCGGAGGGCCCCGAAAAGCTCTCCGGCCAGCGCCTCCTCGGAGGTCTGGTACAGCCTGCGGAGGGCGACGTGGTGGAAGCCGAGAAGGGCGACAAGCTTCTGCACGTGCTCCCCGATCTGTTCCACCTGCTCCGGGGTGCCGCCGCAGATGGCCACCGTCGGCTCCAGGCGCTTCACCAGGCTCAGCTTGACGGCGGTGAGGGAGAGGAGGCGCGTCTGGAACTCGGAGAGCAGGGAGAAGGCGCGGGTGGACTCGTGGATGGCCATGTCGAGGGCGACGCGGCCGGACTCCAGCGCCTCGGCACTCAGGAGCTGGGAGTGGGAGCCCGGGTCCAGGGGAGACTGCTGCTGCTTCGCGAAGACGTGGTTGCCGCAGTAGTCGATTATGAGATCGATGAACTGGTTCACGTTGAGTTCCGGCGGCCCGCAGTGGCGGTAGGCGTCGCCCAGAGCCAGGCCGAGGTAGTTGCGGAGGTTGTTCCGGTGCTTGTACCTCTCCTTGTCCTTGAGGTAGACCGACGCCAGCCGATCGTGGTCCATCTGAGCCTGGATGAGCGAGTTGATGAGCATGTCCACCAGCACCTTGACGTCCTCCGAGCTCCTGAGCGGCGAAGGGTTGGAGCCCTTCTTGAGGAGGCGCCGCCTGAAATACTGGGCAGCAGGTTGGAAGGACTCGAACATCTTCTTGAACTCCGTCTGCCTGAGGTCAGGGTCCGCCGGCGTGTGCTGGTACTCCTGCTGCTTGGCCTGTCCGCTCCTGTCGCGAGCCCTCTGCGTCCTCTCCGCCTCCTCGCTGGCCTCCCTCATCATCGTCTCAAAGGTCTTGTGGCCGTGCTGTCGGAAGAAGGCCACCACCAGCCTGGTGGCCCTGATGGTCTGGTCGACGACCGCCCGTGACTGCCCGGCCATCTTGCCCAGGAAGGTGGTGCGCAGCGTCAGTTCCAAGTCGGGCAGGCCGTTCTCCCGGTACACCTTAAGTAAGTGCTCGAAATCCAACTCCGAAGTCACCAGGAGCCTGCATACGGCCAGCGCCACCTGCTCCGGCTGGGGCAGGTACTTGTCCTCGTCCTCCTGACTAGGCGCGTACACTCCCTCCACGATGAGCTCCACCTGTTGCGCCGCCAGCTCCTGCGCGATGAAGATCCTGAGCGGGAGGCAGGCGTCCACCTTCTCCCTGACGGTGCGGAAGCTGGCCAGGCGGTGGATCACGCGCGACTCCAGAGGGTGGAGGAAGCGGGAAAAGAAGTTGGCGTATCCGGGTTTGGCCTCCAGCAGCCTCTCCAGGATGTCGTAGACAGTCTGCGCCTTTCTCTCGCAGGAGGCCGACGAGCCGATGCGCTCCCCGAGGATGACCCCGGACACCGCGTGGAGGCCCAGGTCCATCTTGTGGCCCGTGCCGAGGGCGACGAAGCGCTTCATGTGGCACTGCGCCAGGAAGGAGCAGAGGTCGCCCATCCCCTTCACCGTCCGCCGGAAGCGGTCGTAGAGGCTCTGCTTGCGGACGGCCTTCAGGAGGCCGGGGATCGACTCCTGGATGTGAGAGAGGAGGACGACGCCGTCGTAGCGCGGCCTGACGCTGTCGCACCCCTTCTCCAGGAAAGATAGTAAGTCCTCCAGCGCCCTCGTCGTCGTCACGGTCGGGGTCCACTGGTAGCCCCTCCTGTAGTGCCAGCGGCCGCGCACCTGCGAGAAGTGCCCGCTCTCCTTCAGCTCCTCGTCCGAGCACTCTTCGGCCGGGTAGATGGCGCTCGACACGCTCACCCCGTGCGGCAGGAACGTCCCGATCTGCACAATCGTGCCCTGACCCTGGGCGTTGGCGCCCAGCGTCTTGCAGTCCCACGTGGCCAGCAGGAAGTTGCCCGGCTTCAGCGTCTCCGCAGTTGCTCCGAGTGACGACGCCGCCGCGTCGCTCCCCCCTCCGCTCTCCCCGGCCTCCTCCCTGGGCCCTCGCCCTCCCCCCGTCCCGACCCGGCCCGCCCGGTCGTGGGGAAGCGAGGGCCGGGACTCAGCCGGCGAGAACGTTGGGCGGGACGACAGACACTCGGCCTCCTCGAGCCTCCTCCTCTCCTCGTCCAGCTCCCTCCTCAGCCTCTCGTTCTCCTCTATGTTCTCGTAGAGCTGGCGCACCGCCGGAGGAGACCTTGACCTGGTCCTAGTCCCGGCACTTCTTGGCCTCCTGGTGTACAGGTCGCCGTCGCCGTCTGTGCTCCTCCTCCTCCCGTGACGGCTGGAGGTCCCGCCGTAGTCCCCGCGGCCGTAGTGGTGGTGGTAGGCACTGCTCTCGTATTCTGATCCCGAAACCAAAATCAAACTGTTGTACGCTGCAGTACAGTACCTAGTACGTCTAATGTGGTAGTAAATGCAGAATAAAAAAAATTTCATATAAAAAAAGCAATATTTTAAGAAATCTGTTGATAATACTACGACATGTAGTTGTTGCAGGAGTCGACTTTCGTAGCGTCAATTACCTCCATGTGAGCGCTCATATCTTTCCCGACTTCTCCGACTTCGACTATAATAATCTGAGAAAGAAAGGGGTATTGGTTATCCGTTAAACGACAGTAGACAGGTAGGTTCTTTTTTTTTTTTTTTTTTCAATCACCCCGAGCTCATGGGCACAAATTAATCCGCACAAAGGAAAGAAGAAAAAAGAAAGAAAATGCGGGGGAGAAAAAAAGCTCAAAAACGTCGACTGAGTAGCAACATGGCATTTTTTTTACAGAAAAAAAATAAAGGACCGTTCCGTTAGCTTCCGCCTCCTCCTCCCCCAAATCCGGTAAGGTCGCTAGGGTCAATCCCCAGCATCTGAAGTTCCTCCGGGTCCATGTCCTCGTGGCCTCCCCCTCCCCCAAAAGCGCTGCCTGATCCCGGCACTGCTGCCCCATCAGTCGGCGCCACGTCAGGCTGCTGCTGCTGCTGCTGCTGTTGTTGCTGCTCGCAGTGCTTCTCTATCATCAGCTCCATCTCCGTCTTCTCCTTGGCCATCGTCGGCGTCGGCGCCTTGGGCGGCCGCGTGTCCAGCATGGCGTCAGGATCCTTGTCCTGCGCGGCCGGCAGCGGCGGCAGCGGGATGTCGGACTCCGACTCCGGCTGGCTGTAGCTGATGGCGGCGTCGGCGCTGTCCGGCGCGGGTCCCTCCGCCAGTGGGCGGGGAGGATGCTGCTCGGCGCTGTTCTTCTGGATGTGCTCCTTGGCGGCCGCCAGGATGGCGCCGATGTCCATCTGGCTGGGGTTCGGGTGCTTAGGCGCAGAGGCCTGGGGCAGCGGCGGCGGGGCCCGGCCCGTCGCCCCCATCAGCTCCGCACCCGGCGGGGGTTCGGTGGGCATGGTGGCGGTGATGGCCTGCATGTACATCTCCGCTGTAAGGCCGTAGTGGTACATCGGCTGCTGCGGCCTGGGTGGGTGAGTGGACTGCGGCTGCTGCTGTTGCTGTTGCTGCTGCTGCGGCTGCGGCTGAGGCTGAGGTGAGGGCTCGTGCCTCTTGTCCGGCGTCTTTCCCCTCCTATGCAGCCCGGGCATCTTGCCGATGACCGGAGTCGTCTTCTTCGCTGCCGCCTGGACATCTCCCGCCTTCCTGATCCCCTGCCCCCACTGGATGGCCACCTGCGGCCTCTCGGTGGGCAGCGGAGGAGGGCCACCGGAATCCTTCCGTGGAGGCGGCGGCGAGGCGCTCTTCAACTTGGTCTTTTCCTCCCGCAGCTGTCCCCATCTCCTCCTGTTCTCCTCCTTCAGCCTCTCTCTCTCCTCCTCCCTCTCCCTCATCTTGCGCCTCAGGGACATCAGCTCGGGGTCTGCCCTCACGTCCGACTCTTCGGGCTTCTGCGCCCATTCTTCGAGGTTCACTCGCTCGTTCCTGTCCCTCGCCCGCCTCTCCCTCCCTTGATCCCTGTCCCTCGGGCTTCTGTCCCTGCCCCCCCGGTCGTAGTCTCGGCCCCTCCGATAATCGTCCCTGTGGTCCTCCCTGCTGTCGTGTCTTCTGCGGCCATCGTAGCGGTGGTGGTGCCTGTCCCCGTCGTCGTATCTCTCCCTGCTGTCCCTGCGCCTGTCCCTGCGGTCGTCCCTGCTGTCATGCCTCCGGCGGTCCCCGTAGCGGTGCTTGTTGTCGTCCTCTCTGCTCTCCCTGTGGCCTTCCCTGCTGTCCCTGTGGCCCTCCCTGCTGTCCCTGTGGCCCTCCCTGCTGTCCTTGTGACCTTCCCTGCGGTCCTCGTCTCTCTCCTCGCTGTCACGTCTCTTGTGACCGTCGTATCGTTGCCTCTCCTCCTCCTCTCCTCCCTCCTGCTCCCTGCCCCTGTCGTCATGCCTTTGCTCTTCGTGATGCCTTTCTCTCTCCTCCCCCTCAAACCGCTGCTGCTCGCTCTTTCTGACCTCTTCTTGGTAGCGTTCCCTATGCGGATCCTGAGGCGGCGTCGACAGCCTCTTCACTTTCCTTCTCTCCTCCTGGTGGTCCTCCTGCTTCCCTGGCTTCTTACGTAGGGATTCTGCTGTCTGCGACAGCAACATCTGCGCCTCCTCCAGGATCTGATTCTTGCTGTTATCCTCCTGCGGCGGCGGCTGGTCCCACTTGCTCTTCTTCTTCATCCCCGCCTCTCTCTTCTGCCTCTCGATGTCTTTCTGCTTCTCCTCTTCCTCCTTTCTCTCCATCTCGGCCAATTTAGCCTTGACCGCCGCGTTCTCCGTCTCCAGCTGCTGGATTTTCACTTGTAACTCGGTGTTCTCCTGCTTGCTCTTCATGTACGCCTCCGACATCTTGGCCAACAGCTCCATGACCGCCTCCTCCGAGCCGCCGCCCGACTTGCCCTTCACAAGAGCGCGCAGCATGGGGTCTTCTATCTCAACAGCCTTCTTCTTCTTGCCCTGGAAAGAAAAGCAACAAAGTACGGTACAGTATCAGAATCAGAATCTTGCAATAACTGGCTTTTTTCCTTAAAAAAAATGTCCTTACCTTTCTCTTCTTTTCTTCTTCAGATGAGCCTTCAGAGGATGACGAAGACGAAGAGGAGACTTTTTTGCTCCTTTTCTTCTTCTTTTTCTTCTTCTCCCTCTCCCTCTCCTCGGAATCATCTTCCGAAGTCGACTTGGACCTCTTCTTCCTCTTCTTCGCCTTCTTGCCCGAAGACTTCTCCTCGCTCGCCCGCGACCTCTTCTCCATCTCGGCCTGCGCCTTCTGCTGCGTGGCCGCTCCCTTCCTCTTCGGGGCAGAGGGAGACGGAGACGGGCTGCGAGTGGGCTGCTTCAGGGCCAAGTCCAGCTTGTCCAACACCTCCGTCATCTGGCTGATGCGGAACTTCACTTCTTTCTGGAAAACAGAGATGAATAACTAGCTTACTCAAAGCAGACAGATCTCTATATTGTTCAACTATTCGAATATCCGTTGCCCCCCCTGCTAGCAGTTCCACTAACTAACTACTTAGGTTCACCACTTGGCATGACTGTCGGAAAGAAGCGTAGAGAGGCAGTAGAAATATATACAACAGCCTCTTCAGACACCTCGTCCGTTTCTCTTCCTCCCATGACTACAATCACCATGCATACAGCAAAGAAAGAAACAGCATGGTGGGTCCTGCTGGGAGGTTGGGGAAATGGTTTGGGCAACGCCCGAGCCAAAGATGTACCCGCACCTGCAGCCTGGCGTTCTCCTTCATAATGTCGTCCTCGTGCTTGGCGCCCCCTTCCTTTAGCGCCTCCCTCTGCTCCTTCAGCTTGAGCAGCTGGCCGTCCAGCTTGCTGCTGGCGTCCATGTACTGCGCCCTCTGCTCCCGGAACTTCTCTCGCTGCTCCGCGGTGATTCCTGTGTTGGAATTGGAAGGAATTACTGGTAGTCTGGGTTGCTAACAAAAAAAAAAAAAAACACGGCCAATACAGTATAATGGTTGAAGTATGGCCATTTCGCAGGTCCACTCACCGACTTTCTTCCTGTCTCCCTTCTTGCTGTCGTTGTCTTCTTCGCTATCAGAGCTTCTCTCTCTCTTCTTCCCCCTGGAGACTCTTCCATCTGCAAGAGACAAGCAGGAGGAGCGCGCGTTAAGTTTCTCTTGCACGTGGTCGGTCGGGTTGCCAGGAAGTCGAGAACAATTTACGTACCTTGTCGCCTGCCACCAGTGCAGGCGACTCGGGATGTGCACTCTCAGCTTCCAACGAGCCATCATCATAAACACTCACAAGTTCATGAAGAGCGATGGTAACGGAGAGAGAACTAAACACCGAGATTGGCAAGCCGAAAAGCAAGAAACAGTGTTTATAGATGTATATACACTACCCATGAGCTCGGGGGGTGGGTGGGGGAGGGAGAGGACTCGGGAAGACAAGATGGCAAGTCTGCTGGAAAGAGGTCTCCTTTGGCGGGCACGTGAGTGAACAAACCTGACGAGGGCGATCGCGAGTGGCGGCGGGGTGGCTGCAGGTGGTGCTGGTGGTGGTGATGCTGATGCTCCCCGCGTCGACGGGAGTCCATCCCCGGGTAGGACACCATGGCCGGGACACCTTGCGACGGCGGCTGATGGAAATGCTGTCGGTGAAGAAGAATAAAACCGTCAAGATGGTCGTACACAAAAGTGTGGTTCAGTGTAACTTCGATTTAGCAAGAAATCTTGTTTAGTAAAGATTTCTCTGCTTACCGACTTATTAGCC
>JAAUYM010160545.1_pt1 | contig 20892 bp, 28 predicted proteins | sample 7278001 | NCBI WGS metagenome assembly JAAUYM01 (sample SAMN14350224, study PRJNA611818) | marine sediment metagenome | isolation source: surface marine sediment (1.8m) | place: French Polynesia: Moorea | collected 2018-08
CGCAGTGCTTCACAGAGCCATTCAGGTGATTAACACACTCCTGACCCCCCCCTCCAACACCTTCCAAGGCTTCCTTCATGCATAATCCCATGATTACCTAGCGCGTACAGTCCACCCTTGACTTAGTAAAGGACATCTCGATTTGGTAAAAGATTTCCTACTTCTTAGCATGCATTTTCCAGGCCTTTGATTTAGTAAAGAACCTGAATTTAGAAAGCTCCTAAATCAAAGGTCGACTGTACTAGGTACGTATGCACTACGCCGATGTCGATCCTGGGCAAAACCGTGAGGGAGGGCATCTCCGTCCCATCCAGTCCGAGTACAATCACTAATTTGCATCGTCAACTGCAGGGTTGCCAAGTGACATATTTCTTAGTTAAAAAAAAACACATCTGGCCCACGATTCTATGCGACACGTTTGGCACGCAAAAATTTTGGAATTTGCTGCACCTGGCATATTTATTCGTTTATTTGCTGGTTGACAAGCAGCACATTCTGCTTACTTTGTGGAAAGAAATCTGGCAAACTCTTCTAGGGCTGAGAGTTGGCAACACTGTCGTCAAGGCACCTCCGGAAACAAAGTTGTTTTTTTTTTCGCTGCCGTCCATGCGTCAGAATTAACTCCCCCAAGCTCAGAGAAAGAGAGAGAAATAAAAAAAAAATCGCACTTTTTTGCCCACTGACAGCACTTGTCACCGCCGCGAGACGAGTGTGATCGCTCTAATTTGTAGTAGAACTGCTTCAAGTCACACACGTTCGTCAATGGATGTTTTTAATCGCCAAGCCGAAACGTCCCCGGAACAGGACTGCAAGATTGATGACGATGATGCAATTTTAACAAGGGGCTTTCAAGTGCGACACACGTCACACTGGGGATCTTTCTTTTTTTTTTGCTTTAAACTGACTGTGACCTTTCCTTTTCCTGTGCCTGCTTCGAACCATTGAAGGGAGACGGACATCCTTCGCAAGGACAGCGGGCTTCCCATGAGCGGAGGGGCCGTCTCAGGGCTGCTGGCCGCCTTGGGTGGACAGGTGAGTGACCCAGAGAGCAGAGAGAGAGAGATATGTTAGATACAGCCGGGGGTTTATTGACTACTGTCTCATCACGCCGCAGGCTGCTGCCGCGGCCACCGGTGGCAAGCTGACCCGGGCCCCGGCGTGCGACCCCTTCGCCGGGGCGCCGGGACACCCGCACCACCCGCGCGGCGACGGCCCCGGCGGCGGGATGGGCCGCCACTCGGCCGCCGCGGCCGCCAGGGCCAACGGCGGCGGCCCGCCGCGCGGCATCGCGGCGCCGCCGAGATCGAGGAGGGGGGCCGCGACGGGGGAGGCGCCGCTGCCCCCCAGGGACATCGGCGGCGTCAACAAGGACTGCTTCATCATCCCGCAGGGCAACCTGGAGCGGTTCCTGCCCGACGGGATCACGGTGAGTGTGGGGAGAGGAGGGGGGGGAGGGGGAGGGGGATCAAGAAAAGCGATTTCTCAGCTTAAGTGAAGTCAACTTTCAACATGTACTGTACTTTCTTTCTTCCTTCCTTCCTTTTTTTTTACTTTCTCTTTCCATTTTCATTTCTGCGTTATATTGTACTACGTACTACTTGTTCCGTGGTCGTTCGTCTTTCGAAACAGAGACGGAGGTCGGGAGAGCCGAGCGGGGAACAATAGCGATTCTCCTCCTTCTTTTCCTCCTCTCTTCTCTCCTCGGAAAATAGGAAACAAGGACTGAAAAGCACGAAAGATAGTGAACAGGTTCTGTGGCACCAGACATTCCTAAAGTCCATTATAGCATAAGTATCGGGTTAACAAGAGTACTAGAGAGGGGAAAAATCCAGTTTGCGAGACTTGCGACAACAACAACAACAAACATCCATAGACGCTCGTCAAAGCCTTCATTTTTCCTCTCTCTTGGGGGGGGGAAAAAGGAGAAATTCACAACGAACCTTTGAAACAGAAAGAACCACACTTTTTTTATTCTAAAGTTATGACCTCACCCTGTCTAAAAAGAATGGTTTTCGTAGACAGGACTGTTTTTTTTTCGGGGTGGGGGTGGGGGAAAGTCCACCCAACTCCCTTCTCTCACTCTGTAGTGCTGCTGGAAGATGCACTTGTAACACCTAAGGATGAGACATGTCTTTGAGTCCCTCCTTCCCTTTCCCTCCCCCTTCAAAAAAGAAAATATGGAGCTCCGGCAGTAAAACTCTCCTCGCAGTCCACCACCAACCAGCTTCTCCCTCTCCTCCTCCTCCCGACATCGCCCATCCAGGGGTCATAATTCCTCATTTGTGTCACTGTAGTATAGACGTGGCTCCCATGGGCAGCAGCGGAGGAGGAGGAAAGGAGGCAGAGGGAGGAGGAAAGGTAGAAAAAAGGGAGGGGGAGGGAGGCAACCTTGTTTCTTTCAGCTCTCGTGTCAAGTTGTGCCTTTCTCTCCCCCCTTTATGGCACCTCCCTATTCGAAAATCCGCCTAGAGCCTCTCTCTCCAACCTCCTGCTCCTGTCCTTCCTCTCACGCTTCTTGGCCCCCTGCTACTTCTTGTAGTAGGAGAGCATGTCCAGAAAAAGGTGTGCAGCTATGTAGCATACTACAGTACAGACTTATTGCATCTTTTTACATAAAAAACATCTAAATAACAAAAACGGAAATAAAAGACTGGACATGCTGTACTAAGTATTTCTTTGCAGCAGCCAGTTTTCCAATGTAGTATATATTTTTAGCTACCGTACATCGGTGTGCCTCACTATATTTCTACGCAGTTAAGAAGTGGTCATCAGTGGATAAATAAATAAAAAAATACTATCTGTAAGTTCACTATGTGCAGGTTCCACTGTGATAGTAGGTAGTATTGTACTACTGTACAAAATACCCCCTCTTGTGTGTTTTTGTCCAGGTGTTTGTGTGAGACAGAGAGAGAGCCGATACTGGAGAGGGCGGAAGACATCAACATTCGACAGCGTTGGCGATTGAATTACAGAACGAGGCCTGAAAAACAAAACAGGATGCACTCACGAGGGGGCCTTCTTAACTTTCGACGAGCAGAAGTTGTCTAACGAGAAAGCAGAAATTAGGTGGGAGGAAGGAGGGAAGGAAGCACACATGGGCAAGGAAGGGGGTAAGGGGGGGAACTCTGAACCCCCCCTGAACTTTTGGTAGAAAAATGACGTTAATAAAAATAAATCTTGACTTTTCAAACACCCCCCCCCCTTAGCACCCCTCCACCTTAATAAAAAAATCTTACCTCCCCCACGAGGATTAGATTGGTCCCCACTGCCCATGTGTGGAAGAAAAGAGAACAAACTCAGTTAAGGGCTTGGGAGAAACCAAATACGTGCAGTAGCTGCTGACTGCTGCACCAACTTTGCTATACCACAGGTCTACTGTAAGTTACTTGAGGCAAAAACCCTTTGCGCGCGCTTTAATATGACATTTTTCTCTCAAGCAGAGAGAGAGACAGAGAGCGAGACGTTAATTTTCACCCTCATCTTGGGTTTCTCTATCCCCACCCATGCCCAGAAACAAAGAACTTCTTTTTAATATCAACGAGGAATGCGAGGAATGGAACGAATGTTGTCGGTGGTGCGAGGGGAGAGGGGTGGGGAGGTGGGGAGGCGTTAATGAACTACCACGCTGGTTTATTTCCAGGTCGGAAATTGTCGGATGTGAGAGTGTAGGTAGGAAAAGATATTCCGTACGCACCTACCGTGCCTCTAGCCAAGTTTTATTTAAACCCACATACCGTATAGCTATACTGTATAATACAAACTTAAGATGGTTTCTACTAATATCTTGACGTGAAAAAAATCCAATTTTTTGAACTTTATTTTGAGATGTTAATTTTCACCATTGATGTACGCGTACAGGAGAAAAAAAACTAAGCAGGTATATTACATATATCCTCTTCTTACAGCTTCCCCGCGAGGCCCGCCGCAACCAGCTGATCAACATCCTGGAGGTGGACGACCCCAAGTTGGCCATCGTCTTCCACCTGTCGCCGCGGCTGTCGCCGGTCTCGCCCGTGGCGGGCGTCGCCATGCCGCCGCCCCTCCCGCCGCCTCCGGCGCCCGCGCCGACGCCGGAGAACGCCGCCGCGGCGGGAGACACCGCCTCCACCGTCTCGGTGGCGCCGCAGGTGCCGCCATCGCCGCTGGAGGTGCAGCGGATGCTGGCGCAGTCGGCTCTGGACCACGCCAGGGAGAGGAGCGGAGGCGTCGTCGGCGAGGGGTTCCTACTCAAGAACCTGGAGAAGGACTGTGAGTCGCGAGACATTTATAGCGAAAAATAGTGCCAGAGTAAAATATTACGAAGTTGCTTTTTACAAGTAGTGCGTGGGAGGCGGACCGAAAAGGTTGAGTACCCTTGACTGATCTTCCTTGTCAAGGTTTCGGGTTAGAAGTTCTGTAACTTTATCCTCGTTAGAGAGGACCTTTATCTGCAATGGGGCCCTTATGTAGTACGGTATTTCTGCGACGACTGGCATAGTAGTAGTAGGACTTCCTCTTGGGAAAGAGCTCGTTATATCGTGACTTCTCCGGCGTTCAGTTTCAGCGCACTTTTTTTCTCCTCCTCTTTGTATGTACAACAGTACTACGTAGTGGGAGATTTTTTTTTTCAGCATCTGACTTTCCCATATGTACTAATTCCTTCTTTTCACAGCCGAGTACCCGTACGTGAACTACTATGTGATATCCCGTCCCCGCGCCGAGGCGGACGTCTTCTTCCGGTCCGCGCGCGCCAGGGCTTTCGAGCAGTCGACGCCGGCGCGGCTGGCGCAGCGCTCCGGCGGGCAGGCGCTGGCGCCGGCCGCCGCGGGCGCCGCGGCGGCGGCGCCGGCCGTGGACCTGTTCGAGGAGGTGGCCACCATCGCCCGGCCGCCGGTGGAACCCGGGTCCAGGAAGCGCCCTTCCACCGAGTCCACCGGCTACGTGCTGTGCGTGTACCGGGTCTTCAGGGGCGACGACGGGGAGAAGTTCGAAAGGAACTGGCTCTACTGGACGGGTGAGAGAGACAGAGAGAGAGAGAGAGAGCAACAACTAAACCCGGAATGTCAGTTTGGCTTTCCGCTTTTTTTTCTGACATCTTATTTGCGCTTTGGGTTTCTGAGGACCTGGCCACCCTAAACTACGTAGTACGATACCTACACCCTGTTCCCTCAGGTGCTCGAATGCTGTACAAGAACCTGCCGAAGTCGGTTGGACTGAGACGGATAACGCTGCACAAGTCCTGCTCCCCCGGCCCCGAGGTGAGTGAGCGATCATCACCTGAAACCATCAACAAACAAACACTGGACCAAACTTGTATGACCTGCTGATCCTCCGCTATACACGTATACTGTATGTACGTATACCTGAGTGCTACTGTACCGTCTTACCGTCTTACCGCGCAGGTGACGTACCTGCTCCTGGTGGAGTGCTCCCACTTCCTGGAGCACATTGGCGAGGCGGCCAACCTGCTGCCGGTGCTCAGGGGGAGGATCTGCGGATACACGGGAATATACAGGTCTCAGCAGTGTGTGTACTACCTTATACCGCAAAAAAAGTTTTAAAAATCTGACATTTCTGGGTCTGTCTTGCAGAGTGTGCAGTGCCTTCTGACGAAGGCCAAACCTCTCCTCTCCGCCGACGTCGCACCTCGCCCCCAGTCAGCAGCAACAGCAGCAACAGCAGCAGCAGCAACACCACCCCGGACGCCACCGCCACCGCCACCACCAACAACAACACCAACACGTGGACAGACGAGCGGTGGCGGAGGAAGAGGACGGCGATGACGACAGGATCGACGTGGACGTCGACAACGACGACGAAGACCCGAAGAGCGAGAGCGGCAGCATCTCCAGCGTCGGCAGCAGCATTGTCGGCGCTGCCGCCGGCCTCTTCGCAGCCATCTTCGGAGGGGGAGGCCAACAACAAAGCTCGTGACGAAAGTGCCTGCCTTTCCCGCATCTTCTCGTTCGATTGAGTTCGTGGTCACGTCTCCTTGCTTCCCCCTCCCCACCACCAGGTTACGTCCTCTTGTTTGTCAGTTAGGTCATTATTCTTGTGTTTGTTGCACCCTCCGACTCAGAATCCCGATTCCAACTTTCCCTCACCCTCCACCTCGCCCAAATGCTTTCGTCAAGAATTCATTCAGATTTAATAAGTAGTAGACTGTAATGCCTTGTTTACCTGTTTGCAACTCCCTTTTTTCACACCTACCCATAAGAAATATATCTCCGCTTTTTGCTCAAGATATTTTGGATGCTAAAAAATATGGATGCACAACCAAAGTGAGATTTTTCTCTCTCTCTCTCTCTCATCTCATTCGCACACAAAAGAGCCTTGAAATTTAAAGTCGCATCACTGTGATCCCCAAATTAAGAAAAAATAAATCTGCCCAAAGAAGACTAGGGTGAAAAAAATAATAAAACACGAAGTTACGCAAAAAAACCCTCTTCTTTTCTGCGCAGTTTATTTACACCATATAAGGATGGGTATTTGAAAAAATAACAGCACTGACTTTTCGCAGATTTTTTTTTCCGTTTCTCTCTTTGCCCACTCTTATTCACGATATCTCTCTCACGAAATACTCGGCCCTTTCGCTTCAGAGGCGTCTCTTCTCGTTAATATTTTTTTAAGGCAACAACTCTCCCATACAAACACACGGACACGCTTGGGTAAAAGACGCACCTTGGCACTTGTAGCAAGTAGTAACTCTCAAGAAACTGACTTTTTTTTTAACCTTTTCTTGTACGGAGTCTTGATTCAGGAGGATTTTTTTTGTCGTCGTCGTGGTCGTAAGAAGGAAAGAACTGCGTTTTCTTCATGTCCGGGTAACACGTCGGATTCGGAAAGGTTGCTATCACAGCGCTCGGAGCTTCCTCAGGAGAGCGTCGGCGTCGTCGCCACCGCCGGCGCCGCCGCCGGCGCCAGCGCCGCCGTTTGTGCCGGCGTCCCCGTTGGGCAGCGCCGCGGCGCCCACCTCCCTCTCCCGGCTGCTGAACGCCGCCGCGCCGCCTCCCTGGCGCCTCTGCCGCGGCTGCCGACCGCCTGCGCCCCCGCCGCCACCAGACGGCGCCAATATCGCGGCGTTCATCGGGTCGTTCTCAGCCTCCTCCGTCAAGATGTCACTATGTATGGCCGGGGAAAATAAACTGAATTAGCGTCTGCACAAAGACACATTGCATAATTTGTTCCGTAAACAAAATACTAATTACGTACGGTTTTTCTTTCCCCTGGATGGGAAGCAACCTCAAAAAAGTATATTTCTACTCGTACCCGCCATAATGATACGGGAAGCCTCCTACTCACTGCTGTACTATGTACCTATTTTCTCATGAGGATATCCTGAAAAAAAAACCCACTTTCCCAGGGCAAATGCTCATTAACGATCTAGGGGAAGGAACAAAAGAGGTGGTGGTGGTGTCTTCCCGACTTGTCACAGTCTAACTCGGACTCGGAAAAGAGGTCTCCTTACTCTCATCACTAGCTCAGGGGGAGGAGGAGGGAGAGGAGGAGGGGGATCTGGCGAGGTAGACGGTGGACACGTGTTGTTGTTGCTCTTGGGGCGGGTTCGGAGGGGAAGGAGGATGAGATGGCGACGGGGTCTGGGACGGACAAGGAGGAGGAGGAGTCTGGCCCTGTTCGTTCGGCCTCCTCCTCCGTCGCTCTCGCGAGCGGCCTCGGCGGTTGGAGGCGCTGGTGGTGCTATCGGGAGGAGGGAAGAGGGAGTCTGGGTCGAACTCCACGGAGATCTTCCTCCTGGTCCCTCTGATAAGAATGGAGGTGGGGGGCAAGTTTTTTTTTTTTTTTTTAAGATTTTCCTTCTGCTGCTTTTGACGCATTGCGCTCTCCCATAAAAAGAAAAACACGAAACACACGCAAAAAATGCTCACACGAAATCTTTGGTTGCCGGTGCCCCCGGTCCCTGGGGTCCCCTCGAGCGACTCCTGTTGAGCTGGGCCCTTCTCTCGGCTGCAAATCAAGATCAATTTGGACAATAAGAGACTTCAAATGAAATGCGCAGTGTTCGCAAATAAAGCATTTTGCCCCTCGTGCAAAAAAAATCCCTCAAAACGGACGGACGTTTTTTATTTCTTTCCCCTCAAGCATGACTATCCTCTATTTTTTGCCACTAGTATAGAGAGTACTCTGACTGTTCGTGGATCATTCGGGAAAGCTTTTCCTTCAGCTCAGCCTCTGATCCGAAATAGGAAGGAAATAAACCAATCACGAGAAACGTCAGAATTTGAAAAAAAAAAAAAAAAAAATTGGTGGACCTACCTCCGGCCGCCCTCGGTGCTCGCTTCCGCTTCTGCTCCCGGTTGAAGGCGGAGCCGGTCTTCAAGGCCTCCAGCAGGCTGTCCATCACGCCCTCCTGCAACAAATCGAAGCAAAAGGAGAAAAATTGTGGGAAATCACGACACTTAAAGGGACAAGAACACTTGCACTTGATAAAAATCAGACGAAAATCATGTGTAGTTTGATGAGCAAGCAGAAGATCAACAACTCGAACAAATCTAAGAGCTATTGCAGTCATACGGTACCTGATCGTCCGGAGCGTTGAAGTCCACCAGCGCCTTCTTCTTCTTGGCCCTCTCCTGCCTCTCCCTCTCCTGCTTCTCCCTGGCCTGCCTCGCGCGCAGCTGCTTCTCTGTGGCCTCCCTCTCCTTCAGCAGTCCGTCGTGCGCCCGCCTGAACATGTCCTTGAAGGTCTTCACGTCGCCCATGAACTCCTCCAGCGTGTACTTCTGCCGGTCGAAGACGAAGTACTCTCCCAGCGAGGCGTACAGGTCGTCCATCTTCTTGGCCATGGCTTGCAGGATGTCGCACTGCGCGCGGGCATCCTTGCTGAACGCGCCCATCGCCTCAGCAAACCTGCCAATGAAAAAAAACACACATCAGTTTCAAAAATATAACGATCCTTTAAAACATAATCAATATTTGGTTTCAAAAGTTAATAAATAAATGAAAAAAATAGCAAATAAATAAACTGATAGACGAATCAAAGTGTGAATTAACAAACAAACGAATAAATAAACAAAACCTCAAGAATGTTTGGCTGAGAGGGAGGCCTCGTACCTGTCGTCAGGCTCCGCAGGCGCCCGCGCGGCGTTCTTGAGGTCCATCTCCAGGTTCTTGATGGACGAATCCATCTGCTTGAGCACCTTCTGGATGGACTCGACGGAGACCCTGGCGGCGCTGTCCAGGTGAAAGAGCTCGTCGGCAAAGGAGAGCAGCTCCGGGTGGTCGCGCTCCACGTACTCAACCAGGAAGTGCATCAGCGTGCCCTTGTTCTCCCGGTCCTTCGTATTGCTCAACTGTGTGTTATAGGTAGGTAGTCCAGTCAAAACTCGGTTAATCAGAAACCCGATTCGATTAATCTTGTTTCTCTTCTAAGCGGAGTGGAATAGTAAGAAGTCGGTAAAGAAGTCTCACCTTGGGCAGGTAGCTCATGTCAAATCCGACGGACTGGGCGTTCTTGGAGCCGGTGTTCATGATGTTGCCGATGAGCAGGATGATCTCTAGGATCTTGGCGAACTTGCGTGATTTGCGCACCTCATCGCAAGCCGCCGTCGCCGCTACGATGTCAGGCTTGCAGTCCTGAACCAGCTCAGGGTACCTGGGCATGGCCAGAACAAATTATTATTTTTTTCTTTCCCGCGTCAACTTTGACAGAAAAATTAGACATCAACAAAGAATTGGACGAATATCTCCAATCTTTCAACTTGGATTCGCGGGAAAAAAGCCCTCGGATTTTCATTTTTTAACACTAGAAACCATTCAAAGTTTGTTGACAGACTATCAATTATCAATAATTATTTGCCAACGTCTTTTATCATGTGGGAAATCGTGTGACTTCCTCCCTGTCCGCTCCGTCCGTACCTCTGCTGGAACATGAGAGACTTGAGCCTGGGCACGAGCCTCTTGATGCCGGAGATGGAGATGGCGAACTGCTCCGCCTCAGCCAGCGAGTCGTACTCTTTCTCGAACTCCTTGAGCCGGTTGAGCTGGTCTGGGGCCGGGATGTACTGGATGAGGGACTGGAGCAGGTTCTCCGTCAGCACGGAGGTGTCGCAGCGCAGGATGCACTTCCTCAGATCCTCGTAGGAGATGTGCTTCAGCGCCCCTCCTAGGAAACAACAAAAAACCAGGTAAAACGTGGTAACTGAGTGCACAAAAAAATCAAGCGCAGCAAGATTGCCAGGTCTTAGAAAGATAAAATAGAAAACCTAACCCAAAAAATAGCCCACCCTAACCCAACGTGGCAGGTTTTAATGTAGCAACAGCCCCTAAGAACTGAAAAAAGCAAACTATTAGCAGTGACAGCGCCTATGCCTCCTGCCAAAAGATAGAGCCTGATACTTTCCCAGAGCCTGCTTTTTTCTAGGAAATACCGCTCAAATGTATCCCTCGTTCTTTGTCAATAAATACAACGCTACACAAGTTAATGTTCGTAGAAATTCGGCACACTGACTCACCTAAAAGGATTGAGAGGTTCTGGGCTGCCTTGGGGTCCAACACCCTCAGCTCCTTGGTCCTCTTCTTGGCCTCTCCGTTGGTAGCGCCGTTGCCCTCCGCACCGCCCGCCCCCCCTCGCGCCGCCGGCTTCGTGCTGAATTTGTTCATCAGGTTCTGGATCAGCGAGTCCGAAGCCAGTCGCTCCTCGTCGACCTTCGTCCAGAAGGCGTCCTTGGTTAGCTTGGCCGCTGGCACCGACTTCCAGTTAGTCCGTTTGGTCGGATTCTCCACCAGCCATTTCTTCTTCCTCTTCATGCCAAGCCTAACCAGGATCTCCTCCTGCGAAGGCCCCGCCGGGCTGGCCGCGCCCGGAGGCGGCGGCGCGCCCGGCATTCCAGGCAGACGAACGCCGCCGGGAGGTGGCGGAGGTGGCGGACCCCCTCCCGGTGGCGGAGGAGGAGGAGGAGGCGCGCCCGCCCCGGGAGGCGGCGGAGGAGGAGGTGGAGGTGCTCCTCCTCCCCCAGGCGGCGGAGGCGGGGGCGGTGGGGGCGGCGCGCCGCCCGCGCCGGCGCCCGGTGCCACCGGAACAGCGCCCGGAGGCACTCCCGGCGCCCCCGGAGGGCCCCTCTGCAGCAGACCGGGCGGCACTGGCAATTTGGTTGGCGAGCCCCCTCCGGACTTTATGATCTCCTGCAGCTGCGCTATCTGCTCCATCGCCTGCGTCAGCTTCGCTTCGTTTTCCTGCTTCTGCGTGAGCGCCTCCTCCAACTCCGACTTCATCCCCTCGTTGGCCCTCTCCTCCTCCGCCTTGGCTCTCTCCACCAGGTGCTCAATCAGCGGCTCCACGTCAATCTGGAACCGCCGGGTAGCCCGGAAGTCAGGGTCGCACCCGGACTTGTGCAGCACGATCTGGGAGACGCACTCCTCGATCAATTTGTAGTAGGCGGGCCTGCGTCACAAAGAAAAATCGAAAAATTAACGTTTCGGACACCATGTGTAAAATTTAAGTACGCTTGTTTTGATCAGCGCATCATCAATACAGTTGAACCAACTGAAGAGGGAGTCAAATACAGTAAGTGGAAGGAAGAATGTCGGAGAAGCTGTTCTGTAGTGCATTATGATTTTGCTTAAACAAGTGGAAATCCCGGAACTAAGATCCGCCTGCTCCCGACCATCCCCGCTTAAGACGGGTTCGACTGCAACGTCAACGTGGGAAGTCAATGCGTGCGCTTACCTTATTTGTACGTCGTCCCTGATGCAGAGCAGGTGCTGCAGGACTGAGAGGAAGAAGGGCTCGGCCGGGGTGTCGATCACCATGTTCTTGATCAGCTCGAAGCACTCGTTCACGTCGTCGAGCTCCAATCTGAAATGTTGACCATTAAAAGGTACCAATAAATCTGGGGGAAACTGAAGTGAGTGTATCATTGTTCCGAGATCTTCCTCACCTTATGTTGTCGAACCTCTGCGCGAACTCGTCAAAGTCCTCGTCCCGGTGCTCGTAGAACACCTTGAGCTGCACCCGGAGCTCCTCCGACGCGTTGCTCTCCAACGTCTGGTCAAAATACAACAATCCGTTTAAACATCTGATCCACTTATCCGTGTTCTACTGTAGTACTAGTAACTCAAACTCACGTCCAGCACGTCGAGCAGTCCGACCCGCATGAACTCGTTCCTGAGGTGCATCCTGAAGTCCAGGTCGTCCGGAGAGGTGATGATGGCGTTGATCAGGATGACGCAGTTGGTCCTCAGCTGCTCGTTGTTGCGGATCAAGAGGCCCTGCACGATTGGGCCGAAACGCTCGCCGCCCTTCATCTCGCCTACGCGGGACGGGAAACAAGCAAGAATTAATATGGGAAACTGGGGTTGATACAAGGAAATCTGCCTAGCATCTTACCTAAGACACACACTTGGCAAAAACTGATCCCTGCTGCCTTTAAATTCTCAAAAATTATGTTAGTGTCTTCCTACTATTGTACCTGCAATGGTGATGGACTCGAGGACCTTCTCGTGTCCGTCCGGGGGGAGGATGCAGATGGCGGCCATCAGCTTCACCGCCTCCAGCATCACCTGCGGGAGCGTGGGGTTCAGCGACCTGCACAACAAAAACGCAATTATTTGGGGCAGTCGAGTCGATGGAAGCCGGATCTTTTTTTTTTTCAACATACCTGGCGATGAGGGTGACGGCCTCCTTGTGCTCGAAGATGTCCTTGAGCCCGACCTTGTTGTTCATGATGGCCTTCAGGCAGCGGATGCACTCGTGCTGGACCTTCTCCCATTTGCTGTCGCTGGAAAGATTTAACCAAAAAAAAATATTAACGAACGTCACATCTTTCTTGCAAAAAACAAATAGTAATTAAAAAAAAACAACAAATAATATGTTAATTGAAATTAAGAAACGCTTGAAAATAATTGGGAAGCACGGACAGTGCTAGTAAAACATCTGGTAAGAAAAAAGCTAAGTTGTACATAGTAAAAAAAATATTTTTAGTCCAAAGACTACAACTCAAATGTGGTTTGGTTGGTTGCTTCGTGCATTTTTTAGGGCAAAAGCAGAGGGAATAAAACAAATGTTATCTCCAAAAAAAATTGGATTAATGATGTGTGTGTCAAGGTCGGAACTTCACTCAACAAACATTTGAACAGCATGTGTCATGCGGTAAAGAAGAGGAGAGTGGGGGCAAAAAAGACAAAAAAAACTTTCAAGACCTCGAACTGAGGTTTTTCTTCTCTCTGTCTCCTTCATCTCCGACATGCGACACCGCAAGAAACGGATCTTTTTTCATTTTTTTTTGTTTTAAATCTCGCACCTGTTTCGACATCCCTTACAGCGAACCGCACGCTATAAATACAATATAACATGGTAGTAATTTACTTTTTTTTATTGCTCATACCCACCCCACCCCACCCCACCCTCGCCCCACCCACAAAGCCCGGCACTCACTTTCTGTAGCACTCGTTGAGCAGCGAGAGGACCTGCTTGAGTCCGTTGGTGCCGAACTCCTGGACCCACTCCAGGGAGTTGTTGGTCAGCGCCACCCTCAGCCCCTCCACGCAGTTCAGCTTCTTGTGCAGGCTCAGGTCCTGAAACGCGCCAAGCCGATAAGAACGAGCATGCCCAACATCCGATTTCGAAAAAAAATGACAATTCTACGTAGTGGAAAAATTAGTACTGTGTACATACAACACTCGGTTTCGCAAATTTGTTGAAAATCGAGACAGCCCTCAGTTTTGCGAATAAGTGCGCCTTTGCGCCTCTCACCGAGTTGCTGAGGTACTGTATGTAGTCGGCCGGGCTGTGGAACTGCGTCCTGGCCCTGTTCCTGCTGTGCATGGAGAGCATCTCCCTCTTCTTCGACAGCGGCAGGTGCAGCAGCGGCTCCTTCTTCTCCTCCGACAGGTTCATGTTCTCCAGCATCCTGTCGAACTCGGCCAGCACCTCCTGGTCGCCCATCTGCGCGATGGCCCAGCCGTCCTCGTCCACCTGCGCAAGCAGTATCAACGACAATCTCAATGCCATGCTGTACAACTACGTAGGATGCAGGATGTCCCAATAAAGACTAAGGTGCAGATGCATGAAACAAATAAACAAAACGTAAATTAACCTCGTTGAAGTCGCCGACGGACGAGGGCCTCATCAGCGGCCCCGAGATGAAGTCTCCGGGTCCGCCGGGTCCCGGCGGGTATCCTTGCCCGTCGGCTCCGCCGCCAGGGCCGCCGCCCTTGTGACGACCCTTTCCGCCCAGACCGACCATCTTGTCAAGCTGAAAAAAAAAGAGGTAGAAAAAATGACCTTATTAAATTACTAAAAAGCTATTAAATGTCAAAAATTAAGATTAGCGGGGCAAGTGGACCAGAAACAAGTTCTCCCCTCCCCCCACCAGATTTTTTATGGGAAACCAAGTGTTAGCAAATTAATTACTGATCCGTGCAGCTTCCGATGCCTCCGACTCCTCCTGATCATGACGGCTTCTCCTCCTCCCTCTCACACTTTAATGAACTCCTCGACAATTTCTTTTTCCGGGAAACAACTGTGCGCACAAATTAGATGGAGGAGAAAAGTCTGTCACAAAGAAGGAGGAGGAAAGACAGACGACAGCACAGGAACCGGCTCGATGATGATAGCGAAGAGAAGAATGAACTGTGTGGGCCTTGTTTCCTCTCCTCTCTTAAAACAGCCAACAGCAGTGTTTTCTCTCTCCTCTCTCTCTCTCTCTCTCTCTCTCTCTCTCTCTCTCGCCTTCATGTGTGTGTGTAGCCCACACTACAGACACATGTGCTGCTGCCGTTGCTGCTGCTGTCGCCAGGATCAAATTCTGAGGCTCCACACGATCCTCCTCCTCCTTCCCCTCTGAGGGGGAAACTAAAATTCGGACGTACAGTACATACTTATAAATCGAACTGACGCATTCTATCCAGACAAAATTTATCCCAATGCAGAAGCAGACCACCATTGTGTAACTGCAATGCAGTAATATGTCCATTTTACTCAATCAAAGTTCCACTGTAGACAAATTCATTCCGTTTCGCCCCTCCTTTTCTTAACACTTTTGTAGAGATTTATTTCCGCGACAAGAGGGGAAAAAAACTGTAAAAGCGTGCAAAAATGCACCTCTTTTTCCCTCCCACAATACACTGTACACCAGGCACTTTAATTGGGAAAGCGACATCAGACGGCGAAAAAAAACCTGCAACAGGATTTGGTAGTCCAAACAAGGATTCTCTCTCTCTCTCCCTCTTCTCTGTCTCGAACGTCCGAATCGTTGTTCGCTCCAAAAAAAAAATCTTTTTTAGGCAAAATAAATGTGGGGAAACAAGCGCCGACACTGGCTACAAATACTGGAGCATCACTTTTTCTTCTCCATTTCTGCAGAAGAGAAAAATGGGCAATCATTCAGTGACGGTCGTATGTACCTGGTGATGGAGTTAGTTACGCACCATTGAAAAAAGAAGAGAAGAGATACAGAGTCCACGATATCTCCTTATGTGTAGTAGTAGTACTTGGTAGTACGAAGAATGGATACGAATTCCCGTATCAGGTTTCGAGGCTTCAAAGGAAGAATTGCAAGCATGCAACAAAAACACATTTTTTTTATTCCCCCTCTCTGAACTGATACGTGTGACAAACAGGATGTGGTGCAACTGTCATGATGCGAGGCAATCAAGTGTAGTACTGGTACAGTTTTATAGGGGGGAGGGCAGAGGAGGAGAAGGTGGGGGCAGAAAATGGAGGTGTGTTGATTTCCCCCCCCCCTAACACTTGCATTTTCCAAACCGTTTTTATTGCAAAGATTGGCTCAGACAGATTAGCAACACCCTGTGGTGGTTGCACTCCTTGTTGTTTCACAATCTTCCAAGACTTCCTCATTTGCATACACTGCTGATTTGCATGGAACAAATAATGAAGTCATGCATCTTCCCAGAAAATACAGACTTGAATGCCACTGTAGCCTCATCTGCAGTAAATAAAAATAAACAAAAATACTGTTTCCCAACATCTTTACTACATGGAGGTTATACTGTACTACTAGGCCAGCATATTCACCAAAGCTTCTCCTACAAGGCTCAGTGCTGCACAACCCATCAAGAATCCTGTCAAAACAATTAGAGGCAATATGTGCTCCAAGCTCAGCGGGTTCCACTTAGCTTCCGCAGGAGTTGACCGCTCATACTGTCTTTCTGGGTACTGTCTCTTCCAAACATGCTTGCTTTCCATCTTTTTAAAGACTCCAGTATCTTTTAACATCTGTAAAAAAGTTAATACTAGATAGAAAATTATTAGGAAGATATTGAAAAATTACCCCATTTTTAATGCTCAATAATTTTTTGAGAGAATTTGATTGTAAATTAGTCACAGTATGTTAGAATTTATATTAACTATATTTATAATACATGCATATATGTATTTAGAAAGTAGCAAAGAAAATTAAGCAAAACTAAAACTGCTTTCACCTGAAACAACTCATTGGTCTTATCCAAGACTGGGTTGTTCATTGCTCTGTAGTATCCACATGGTGCTGTATAAAATGTCAAATGCTTTCCAATTTGAAAACGATGCTTGAAGCCATGAAACCTCATCAATATCTCGATAAATGAACCCCTCCCTTTCTCGGCTTTTGCTTTCATCACTTCTATGCTTCCAGGAACATTATCAAAATCCACTGCCAGTTTATTGTAGGCACTTCTGACTACAGGAAATGGAGAGATTGCAAGCAAGTAGGAACCCAAGGTACCCTTCAGCACAAACAGTGGCATGTCATATTCAATGAGGTCTGGAAAGGTGTCAATGGGCTTCTCTCTAGACACTTTGACCAGGGAAGCAAGCAGGTTAGACTGGTAGGCCATTCCAAGAAAACAAGATGTTGGTATCCACGTGACAAGGAGCAGATGCTTAACTCGACTCTTGCCAAGAGATAGCAACCTGGGAGAGACACTCTCGTTGATCATCACACCAAGGGAGATGCTCAGCAGTCTAAACACATCATCCTTTGCCATGTTTGGATCCATCTTTCTTGACAAGACTAGGGTCACCCAGAAGACACAGACAGATGTGATGATGGCAATCCACACTGGCAGCTCAAGGGTGCCTGCCAAAGACTCATACCTATTCCTAGGTCCAGGCTTTTTGACGACAATAAAGACATCTCTCTGGTCAAGTGCTGGAGAAAATTCAGTTAAATCTCGCCAAGCCCAGCTAAAAAGCAGTTGGTTGATGCCAGCATCTGCTTGTCCTACTTGTATCTGCATGATAATTTGCATTATTACAACTTTGTACCATTTTATCTTAACACTCATATGCTATGCTTCACCAGAAAAAAGTCAAACCTGCTTAATAATGTTTGGTATAACTGTCACATGATATTCAATTATTAGTCCAAGTTTTTTAGCCACACTTTCCCACATGTCAATGTCAGTTCCCCAAAATTTTTCATCTCTCAAATTTGCAAAGGGATCCAAATCTGCCGCCGCTATCTTAAGAGGATGCCTCAAAAGTTCCAGATAAAGTTTTGTTTTGTCGTAAGACCTGTCCCATTTCTCAATATAGAGGAGGTGTCGTTTCTTATGCCAAAAGTCTGTAAGACATCCAAATGTAGTGACATTCTTATTTTAATTTTATAGGTATACTCACAAAGGTTACTTGACATATTTAAACTTCCTCCAACTATACTGATGTCAAAATTAAATCGAGTCTTTGTAAGAAACTGCAAAACAGGCGGTGGAATTTCATTCTCCTGAGTGTGCATGATGGCCTGCTTATGTGAATTTCTCATTTTCCCAATTTCTGCAAATAAATAAGGTACCCCAATGTACCACAACTGCACTCCCTCTGCTACATGCATCAGAAGATGATGCACTTGGGAACACTCACCGAGAAACTGTCTTTCAAGAACATCTATTTCATCTGTCAGAGGTAAGAAGGCTACGTAGCACAGTGCACCTTGCACCAAGGAGGGAAGGATCTCAGCATAACGAATGACCAAATAGTCATTCTTGCCCATAAAGGTCTGTGGTTTATCAGTTTGTGTAATGTGCACGGTGCAGTAACTTGGTATTTCGTCTTCTAGTATCTTTGGAAGTTCTGCCAGAACGCAAACAAAGCTAAAGCTCAGCATCACACAGGATGCTAGTGTAATGATATGCTTCATCTTGTTCCACTTGATCTTCGAGCTCATCAAGATATGGACAGAGACATACCGCTCTGTCCAGTGTCTTGACAAGAACAAACTCTTCAAACTTTCAATATGCAACATGCAAATCTTGATGCACAACTTAGAGAATTTGGTTAGCATCTAAATGGTCTGCATGCATTTCTAAGATTTAAAGATCAGTTAATAAAAATCTTTTCTGGACAAAATAGCAAATGTCAGGTGTGGATCTTTAAATTTCAAATTTGCAACATGCCAATACCGTGCAAATACTTAAGAGATCAAGTGAATGCCAAAACAAATGCATTCTTAAGATTTAAAGGTAATTTTTTTTATCCGAACCTAGAGGATGCCTCTTCCCCCCGAATTAAGTTTAGATCTGTCAAGCACCAGATATGTGGGAAAAACGGGTTGTCTAATACTACTATAACTACTACTCGCCCCAAACCCTTTAGAATACTCGTTCAATGTGTAGTAGTACACGGCAAACATAAGGGAAACAGTACACTCTCTTTTTGCTATTTCTGCACAGCAACCATACCCAGTTTCAAAGATAATCAGTCAACGTCTCCTCCTGATCTTTCTTTCCCATATCGCACCCAAAAGTTAAAAAAAAATCATGCTCGTTTGCATTGCCCAGAGCGATTTGACTTTTTTTGCACCTAGTGCCCAAATATGTTCAATAAACCGTTAACATCACTTTCTCAAAAAACCAAAAGTTAAAAAAACAACAATTTATGTTTCATAGTAGCTTTATTCTTCGACATGTGTTCCGCTAAGTTCCAAATCTTTCTCCTTTTTAACACCTCCGCTATAAACTCACGTTCTACCTGGAGCACCTGTTGCTACTAAAGTGGCAAAAAAAGCGGGTTCAAGAAGTTCCTTTCCTGGTTTTTTTTATACTAGGTACTGTACCTAGTTACATACGCTTAAAGTGGCTTGAAACACCGCAAGATAAAGGGGGCCTGTCTGTCTGTCTTTCCCGCTCTCCTGTTAAGATGTCATCCAGATAATTTCCTCGTGAATATATGGGGAAGGGCCGTGCCAGCACTACCCTACATCTTTTATTGACGAGGAGGGGAGGGAGGAGGGGTTGAGGGAGGGTGCGAGTACCAAAAAAAAACCACACACACAAGAACTGACTTTGTTTAAAGACCTGCGGCAAGGCAACACGTCTTAATACAAAAGTGGAATACAAATACATTTTTAAGAACCGCCAGCTGCTCACACATGATCACAAAACCATTTGGAAATGAAAAAAAAAAAAATAACATGCTGGCAGAAACACTGTAGTAGGTTGAAACAGAAGTGAGTTTGGGTAAGTTTCAATACTTTGTCTTCAGTTCTAATAATGATCACAGGGTCACAAGAACTTATTTTCACAAAATCATTAAGAATAACACAAACAATTCGTGCGGTTCTATGACCTGTCGGTTGTGCTACAGGTAAAAAAAGAGAGAGAGAAAGACACCTCCTTCCTCCTTCCCACACTTGCGATGCTAATCTTGGAAGGACCTAATTACTCCGCCTTGCTGCCTTCCTTGCTCATGCAAAAAAAGGATCTGCTTCTACAGTCAGCGTTCCATATACCGTAGGCAGTACACAGTCTTAATATTTTGAAAGTTTTACTATACATTAAAGGCGTTTCTGTACATGTACTGCAGAGAATTCTTTAGTATGCTAAAAGTTTTCAATATATCAAAAGTTTACTGTACTACCGGTATACCCAGTATATGGTATATGTACATATGAAGGAGGAAGAGAGGAGGAGGAGGATGTCTAATCTGGAGCAGAAATCATTCTGAAACGGGATTTTTGGTGTCTGTGGCGGCTGAGCGCGGAACGTCGCGGTCATGGAACGCCAGCTAGATCGTTCTGAAAATTCATTTCAGTCCGCCTTTAGAACTACGACTGCCAGGGCTCCTTGTGTGCGCACTTTTTTTTACTTCTCCTTTTTACTTTTTTTACCTCCAAACTTCCCCATCCTCTTTTCAGACGTGTGTGCGAAAACAAAATACCTACAAGAGGGACCTCTCTTTTCTTTTCTCTGGCGTCTTAATTTGAACGTCACAAAATACCCTGATGGTGATGGGTCATCATGCACACAAACACACACACACAAGAGCAAACAAACCAGAAAGAGGAAGATGTCACTTTTTTCCCGAAGGAACAAAAAAGAATTTGCTTTACATGTGTTTGGGAGGACAGATGATTAAATTAACATAGAGGACACTAATTTAACACAAAAAGTTAATCATACATTGCATTTTTTTTTATTTGAAGAGGTCCCAATCTTTCTTCAATACTTTTTGTTCCTTTGAAATGTAGCAACAATTAATGGAAGAGGAAGACGACATGAACTATGGTTCCAAATAACCAGACTTCCTCCTCCTCCTCCTCGTCCCCACAGAGGGTTCTTTCATCTTCCTTGTTTACAAGTTGTGTGCGCACAAGAGAGCCAGCGCAAAATATGCTAATTTTTCCCTCCACTTTTGACAGAATATTTTTTTTTAGAGGACGCATGCACTTGTCCTTCCCCCAAAGCAACCAAAAAAATTGAGGCCTGTCAGAAAATGCGACGTCTTCATCATAATTCCCCCGCCATCTCCAAAAGTGGAAGAAGATTCCCCCTCCAAAACAAAACAGGTAACGAGAATGTCTTTTTTCCTTTTATTTTGCTGCTTATTTTGGTTGTGTGAGCTTTGTAGGGAGAAGGAGGATGAGATGCATGGAGGCGAAACCGTTTCTTAGGAGGGAGGAGGAGGAGGAGGAGGAGGAGGAGGAGGAGGAGGAGGAGGAGGAGGAGGAGGAGGAGGAG
>JAAUYM010004242.1_pt1 | contig 20878 bp, 25 predicted proteins | sample 7278001 | NCBI WGS metagenome assembly JAAUYM01 (sample SAMN14350224, study PRJNA611818) | marine sediment metagenome | isolation source: surface marine sediment (1.8m) | place: French Polynesia: Moorea | collected 2018-08
AAAAAAAAAACTGCTTCTTTTTCAGAACTTGCAGACCGGGCGTGGCCGGGCGGAGGCAGCAAAAATCTGTTTGCAGGCACTTCTTACCGATCCAAAAATATTGAATTCCCCCCCCCCCCCCGCCCCCCGCCCCATCCATCAGAGATGCTACCTAGTACAACACCTGTGCAAACATGAAACGTCGCACAATATTATTTTTTCTTTGTGTATCCAGTGGAGACAGTTTTAACTTTCCCTTGTCTAATATGTATACGTAGAAGAGGGCAATGTCTAATGGACAAAAAGAAAATTCTGCTTCCGACGACGTAAAAAAAGGCACTCTCATTTATTCTCCCTCCATTCACAACGGTATCACAGCATGTAGTACCAATTCGACGTGTCGGCAGACGCGTCCTACATAAGAGAGAGAAAGAGTAGAGAAAGGAAAGATTACAACAAAAGGTTACAAAAAAATGGAAAGATTACAACAGAGATTCAGGGGTCTTTTTTTTTTTGAGACTCGTGATTACATCCTTTTTCTTCTTCTCCATTTTTGTTGCACTTTCTACACACCACACGTATACGACCACTTGATGCTCAAATTCTCTCTTTTCTTTAAATCAGAAAAAAAGTTTGGCAAAAAAAAAATCCTTTCTCGTCGTCCAACTAACATTGCAACAACAAAGATGCATGCGGTAAAAAAATCTGGTTAACGCTGCGTTCACTCTCCTCCACGTTATAGCTCTGTATGCTTGGCCTCGTCTTCCTCGTCCTCCTCCTCCTCGTCTTCGTCCTCGTCATCCTCGTCCTCGACCTTCCCGGTCTCCACGAACTTGATCATGGCCTCCACTTCCCGCGGTCCTGGAATGAAAAGGAAAGAGGGGGGGGGAAAGTGTGTCTGAAATGTCAACACCACTTCTTTTTAATCCGGTCGCATATTGCTCACCGTCGTAGTCGACGACCTCGTTGGTCTCCTTCTTGAACAGCTTGAGCGTGGGGAACCCCTGCACCTGCACCTCCTCCACCTCGTTGGCGGTGGCGTCCATCTTGGCGATGACGACGGCGTCACTGTCCTTGAAGTGCTCCCCGAGCTTGTCCCACTTGGGGGCCAGCGCCTTGCAGTGTCCGCACCAGGGCGCGTAGAACTCGACAAAGACGTCCTTCTTCTTGTCCAGGGCCACCTTCTTGAAGTTGGTGGAGACGAGCACCTTGACGGGCTCCTTGTCCCAGTCCTCGGGCAGCGTCTCGCTCTTCAGGGTGCGCTCCAGCTTGCCGTCGAAGTAGTCCGACACGAACTGGGACACCTCCTTCTCAGCCACCTTGTCCTTGCCCGACAAGTACTTGGCGCTCTTCTCCATCTGCAGGATTCACAAAGATTTAAAACATGGCTTAGGCATTTGATGCTTGTGTAGCTTTCCTGAATTCCTACAAAAGTTCCTGCTGAAAAAAAAATCTAAGTTTCGCTGTCCCAATTATTTTTTACACGTGTCCCACAATATGAGCGTCGCCGCTTTTAAAGTCATTTCTAAAACTCCATAAAAGCTTCCCCTACTCCACGTGGTGCTTCACGCACATTAATCACCCAACGCTTCCTGCTGCATCCTCCCAATTTTTCCCCCTTTTTGACTAGTACAATATCGCAGGCAGCTCTTCTAGCTCTTCTCCCAACATCTGTAGTTGCACGGCAGCCCAACACCCACATCCACGTGTCATATGTTTTTTTTCCGTTTCTCTACACGTGTCCGCAGGGAGATCATCATCCTCATATTGCCACAGAGAGCTTCAGCTCTCTCTCTCTCTCTCACCTCATAGACGAGGTACTCCGGCAGGTCGTCTTCCTTGAGCCCGAAGAACTCCAAGATCTGCTTGTTGTCCTCCTTGGAGGAGTCCAGGAAGACGAAGATGATCTGGCCCTTGTGCTTCTTGGCGGCCGGCAGGATTGCCTCCATGTGCTTCTCGTGCTCCTGTTTAAAATTATTCCTGGTTCGTCTCCAGCAACTGGACATTACCAATATGCCTTTTACGCTTCTACCTTATCCTCCTTGGAAGCTAGAAGGATGAAGTGGACCTTGACGTCGGTGCCGAAGATCTTGCTGGCCGTCTCTGCGGAGAACTCATTGACCAGCGGGAGGGACTCCGTGCGGACGAACTTGTTGATGTCCTGGAGAGACAGAGAAACAGAACGGTTTCAATCTCTCAGTCCAGTTAGGCGTAGTACATAGTACGTGCGTAAGCAATCCTCAAAGCGGGTATAACTCACGTCGGCCTTGAACTTCCCGTCGTAGTCTGCGCGACCGTCGTCAAACGTCTTAAGGAGGACCACCCCGTCCTTCTTCACCTTGTACTCGTCGAAGACGGCCTGGGCGGAAGTGATGGCGAAGGCCTGGTCGTCGTTGTCTGCAAAGTCAGAAGAAAGAAACGATCAAGGCACCACCACCCCCTGACGCACAAGTCACATTCTTCCTCACCGTCTGCGGCCTTGATGAACTCCTTGGCGTCGTTGGAGTCCCGGTCCTTGAAGAATCCGACGACCAAGACCTCCTTCTCCTTGGCCAGCTCCTTGGCCTCGTCCGCCGTCTTCAGCTCCTTGGCCGGCGGGCCAGTCTTCTTCTCCAGCCAGGAGACGATTCCCTAAAGACGAAAAAAAAACCAAATACAGTACATTTCGTTGTCACTACTGTGTTCACGCAGGCAGCTCACTACTCACGTCAGCTTCCCTGGGGCCTGAGTAGTCCTTGGCGTTTTCGTTCTTGAAGAACTTGAGGGTGGGGAAGCCCCTGACCCCATACTCGTCGCCCAGAGACCTCTCCACGGTCGCGTCCACCTTGGCAAGCTTGATCTTGGATCCGGACTTCTTCAGCTTCTCGGCGGCCTTTTCATATTCTGAAAGAGGGAGAGAGAAAAAAGTAGGCACCTACTATATCTTAAAACCTTTTTTCGAAAATGACCACCCCCGTCGTTTCCCCAACCACGAGAGAATTAGTCCCCTTGCGTCTCCTATTCCTCCTCCACTATAAGTCGGATCAAATTGCAGCAGCTTTCTCCCTGCTTCCCGAAAAGGGAGATGTTGAATGAATCTTTGCGACAAACACTCTCGAATAGGTAGTATCCCACGTTACATTTACAGCTAACTTTAATGAAGAAAGGCTGGATCCTGCAAGAGAACTTTTCTGATGAGGCAGCTCTTTTAAGATTTAATCCCTTTCTCCTCTTCCTCCTCCTCCCTTCCTTTTCATAGCTTTGTCCTCCAAAAAGAGCTTGACACGTGTCCCCCCACGAGTCCCAAATTTCTGCCATTTTGTGCTCACCGTACAGCTATGTGTTAATAAACGCCCAACAAATTGGGCATAAGTAGCCACTTTGACAAATGACAGCAGCTTTCCAATGTAAACTAATTTCAACTTCACCACATGTGTGTTGTATCCCTAAAACTCCTGCTATTATGTAGTACATAGTACACGCAGGTACAGTCATTTTTTTTCCTTGTGTCAGACTTTTGTTACCTGGCGCCAGAGCCTTGCAGTGTCCGCACCAGGGCGCGTAGAACTCCACCAGGATGAACTCGTTGTCCTCGACGCCCTTCTTGAAGTTCTTCTCGTGGAGGACGAGGACGCCGTTCTCCTCGTCGATGACGTCCGCGCTCTTCTCCTTCTTGTCCTCCTTGTCGCCGTCGTCTTTGTCCGCGCGGGCGGCGGCGACCGACACCAGGAGGAGGGCGGAGATAATCAGGAAGCACTTCATCATCACCTTCTTTGCTGTCGCCGCTCGTGAGGTCGGGGCGCGAAAGGAAAGGAGGGAGGAGAGGACACACGTGCTTATATTTTTTTGGGGGGTGGGGAGGAAACAGAGGGGAGGTGGCTGTGTTGTTGGTGGTGGGGTGGATACGTGTAGTTGTGAGTGCGATAAAAGTTTTTTTTCTTGCTGCTGAGGCCGGGCAGAAGGAAAGGAAGGGAGGAGAGAGGAAGAGGCTCCTTCGACGAATCAAAAGCGCCCTTTGAGAGACTTAATCCTCGTGGCACTCCGGGCTCGGCACTCAGCAGTCGCGACGTGAGGGAGAAAGAGAGAGAGAGAGACAGACAGAGGGAGAGGGAGAGGGAGAGAGAAAGGAAGTTGTGAAAGAGAGCGATATCGACTGGTGTCGGGGTGTGTGTGCCTGTGTTGTTGTTGCAGCCTCTACTGCATGAGTTTTTTTCCCTCCTTGCTAACTTGCTTAGACCCCACTTCTCTCTCTCTCTCTCTCTCTCTCTCTCAGGCAAAAGCAACAAGCAGGCAAAAGCTGGCTCCTTCATTAAGGCAGAGAGAGAGAGAGAACTGTTGTGTTTCTTTTGCCTCCTCCCGTCCTCAGAATCCCCGGCGACTCACCTGGTCTACATCCATCCATCCCCCTCCTTCCAGAGCAGCCACAACTTTGCCCCGTAACACCTGAGCAGAGGACGATAGAAACAAACAGACGACATCAGAACAGAAAAGGAAGAGAGATTTGCGACACTATTTGTTCTCAATACACAGTCGCAGAAGCAACAGGCCTTTTCAAATGCGGAGATGCACTAGTACTATAGAGAAAAAAAAGGTATACTATCTCGAGTGGAGTGTCAGAGTGTGCTTTCATGTTGTAATTTATTTTGGTTGAGACATGCCGTGAGTTCCCTTCCTCCCTTTCTCCCTCTTTTGTTACCCTGTTCCTATGGCTACGTGTCTTTCTCCCACTGACGACGAGAAAAACGACACAAAGGGGGGGACGAGGAAGATGAATGCACTGCGGGGAGGAAGCAACAGTTGGGAGGGGGGGGCGGGGAACTGTGCGGGTTGTTTGTGTGAGACGCGTGATCGCGCATTGATGGCGAGAGGTATGGGGAGAGAGAGATCACACAAGCTTGTTCGTGGAAAACATTTGGCGATGAGAAATATGCACCAAGAATTGGTATATAATTTTTTTTGCGAGGTTTGCAACTCACTCTCTTCCACTTAACAAAGAGAAAGATTGACCAGCCAGATGCAAAAAACGATACAATTCCAGGTGTCTCCGAGGTCTCCTGCGAGCCTGACGTGAGGCACATCTTGGTGAACGCTGCCGAGGGGGCCATCTCCTCCTCCCCCCCCTCCTCCTCCTCGTTGTCGTCCTCCTCTTCCTCCACGCACGCCGCTGCCGGCATCCACTTCCTCTCCGGCTCTGACGTCACCAGCGCCGTCGCCCCCGAGACCCATCAGGACATCGCGGTCAACCTTTCAACGTACTAATTGCTGCCTGCCATTCTCACCTCTCCTCATAGGACAGGTATTATCGACCTTTTTTATCTCCACTTTTAGGCCCCGGGGCTCCTCCGCACAGCAGATCCCGATGGTGCTGATCCCGACGGAAAGCGTACTCACATCCCCTGACACACTCGTCAAACAGGTAACAAAGACTCCTTTTTTTTGGATAATAGCAATTAACAAAATAACTTACCTATATGTCAACGCATACTTTTTAGGAGTGCATCGACAACAACTCCTCCCCGGTCGGCGGGCGCCTGACCGTGTCCACAACCAGCAACGGCAGCAACAACCACAACTCCCTGTCTCCGTCCACGGCCTCCACCTCCTCCTCCTCCATGATGGGATCGCCTCCTCCCGCCGCCGCCTCCTCCAACTCCGACAACACCTTGGACTACGTGATCCACGAGGACGGCAGCTGCGTCTGCAAGCTGTGCGGGGAGAAGGTGCCGTCGAGGACACACTGGTACAGGCACAAGTACAAGGTGAGCAGACCGACAGTGGATTGAAAAGTACAGCAGCTTTCGACAACGGTCGGCTATCAGCAGAAGAAAGCTCCTTATACTTTCACTATAGTGAAAGTGTGTTATTTTTTACAGTATGTGAAACTTTACTATAGTAAACTGTATAGCGAATTTGAACACAACTCAAACTGATTATGTTTCTTTCTTTTCCCTTGTCAGGTGCACAACGTGGCCCTGTACCGGTGCGACAAGTGCGAGATCTTCTTCAAGTCTAAGAAGGGCTTCGAGGGCCACAACCAGAACCGCCACTCGCCCAGGCTGCTGGGGCCCGACGGGAGGCCAAAGAGCAGGAAGGAGATGGAGGGACTCAACAAGGTCGGTCGGTCATGAATCGAATGGTAACAAAGATGCGACTACCCAACCAACAACGCACTCTTAATAAACTTCCGCGATGCAGAAATTTTGCTAATAAGCACTGACTGAGCACACAAATCGGTGCTAAACGTGCAAAGACATGTACTGTACGGTATGAATGTGCATACTCGTACGTATACCATTCCAACTGAGCCTCCATTTTGCATACCACCGTTGGTGGCTGGGTAGGACATTCCCCTAAACAATTTTTTTTGCCAAAAGCGGCTCCAAATTGTGGAGTTTTTGACAATTATCCGGGTAAAACACCGGATCCATTTACAAACGGTTTTTATGGATAATTTTAGCCGAATTTGACTCCCCCTTCCCTCCCCCAAAAAACTACCTGGCCCCGTTTAAAAACCGGAGAGCATCTGGCTAGTTACAACTTGCTTGCTGACACCTGTATTTCGCCCAAGGTGCTGAAGGAGATCCAGTCGAAGAAGGAGGCCGAGATGGTGCAGAAGATCATCGCTCAGGTGAAGGCGGAGTGCGAGGCCAAGGGGGGCGACCTGGAGCGGAGGGGGTACACCAAGCACTACTGATGTCATTGTACTAATTCAAAAACTTTGACGATGTGCAATGCTTGCTACCATAATAAGCTCCGGGTTTTTTTTCGCTCTACTCATCTATTATCTACGTATTTCGCTTCTCTCTATATAGCTGTTTTTGAAATCCCGTTCTTACTGCATAGATAGGAACTTTGTCTACTTACAGTAGTACATGAAAAATAAACGGGTTTTATGCCTCCATTTGTTGTGTTTTCAAATAAAAACAGAGACAGAGTCAAATGAAAATGTCAGTGACATTTCAACGCTACATTGGGCGACGTTCTCCAGCTCATGGAACAGCTACCTTCAAAGCGCACAACCAGTAAAAAAGAGTTTGAGAAAGACTACCCACTTATTGCGTGCATTGTATTAGGAAGGCAAATTTATTTAATCTCTCTCGAAATTTGGCACCAAACAGGCTAGTGTAGTCTTCACTCCACGGTGGACTGCGTCTTGGGAGAGTCGGCCGACTGGTTGGCGGCGGACTTGTACCTCCTCCCTGCGACGGCGGCGGCCTTGGTGGAGTTGACGGGGATAGGGGAGTGGGCGGACACGGAGGCGGCGGCGGCGGCGGCGCTGCTGCTTCCGGTGGACGGCAGCGGCACCGGGTAGAACTCCTCGAAGACCTCCACCTCGTCCTGCTGCCGGTACTTGTCCGAGAGGGAGACGACCGAGGTGCCGTCGTCGGAGAGGGCGGAGGGCCTGGAGACGGAGAAGGCGGCGGAGGAGGAGGAGAGAAGACCGTTGTGGGTCGGTGGTCGCTTCCTGCCGTAGGGGGACCTCCTCGCGTAGTGTCCGTTGCTGCGGCGGCCGCTCCTCCCGCCCCTCCTCCTCCTCCTGCCGTGGCTGCCGCTATCCTCCGTCTCCTCCTCGATCTCGCTGAGGTCCTCGTTGTCGTCGTCCTCGTCCGCCAGAGGGACGACCAGCGTCCCGTCCGGGAGGCGAGTCGGGTTCAGATTGCTCCTCCTGCAGCGACGCATTTCGAATATAAGTATGGAAAAAAAAGTAATGTAGGTAAGATTTCTTTCAGAAATATGTACTGTAGTGTATAGGTACAGTCAAACCCACTTAAGTGGATGTTGGAAAAAGTGGAAATCCTGCTTACGAAATGGGACAATCTTTGAGAAACAGCTGTAGAAGCTATACTACTTTTAAATTCGTTGATTCGACTGTGGTATTATAAGTACCTACGTACAGTGCTTCTGTGAAATTACCTGCTACTCCCTATGCTCCTGGTCCCGGGACTCCGGTAGTAGGCCGGAATGCCCTGATGCGCGGGGACGGGCAGGGAAGAAGGCTGGACGTACCTCGGGTCGTGCAGGTAGAGCGGGTCCCAGACCGAGGACGGCGCCGAGGCCGCTGACGTCCAGATCGGCAGCGGCTGGTCCCACAGGTGGGCGGGGCCGCCTTCGGAGGTGCTGTACACCGTCGCCGGCAGCGGGTACTGCTTCTGCAGCGTGGAAAGGATGGGAGTATGTACAGTACTACAGTGGAACTTGGATTTATAGTAAAAGATTGGCGGGTTTTTTTTACAGAAAAGTTTACTAAGATAAGGTTTTTTTAATAAATTGAAGGCCATTCTAGGCTGACGCAATAGGTAAGCAGTGAAAGCTTAACTAAATTAATGTTTTTTTAACTACGTAAATGGAAGTTCCACTTCACGTACAAAGTTAGGACGATTGAAAAAGTGGAAGATTTAAAGGTCTCACGCTAGCGTGATTCGTGTAGACGGCGGCGGCCGCCTCCTTGTGGTTCAGGTCTCTCAGGTAGTTGAAGAAGCACTTAATGACGAACCAGCAGAAGCCGAAGACGACCAGGAAGGGACAGACCACCAGGAATAACAGCACCTACGGAATAAACAAAACTTTATATGTTGCTGCTACTGCTCCAAACTATAATCTAATATGTCCCAACCAACAGCGTTGGAGTATAGCTAGAAAAGAAGCTTTGGTCCCTTTAAGTCTTAATTTAAAAAAATCGCTATAAATCAAGATAACAACTGATTTAGTGCACTAACTGTGGAAATAGCAAGGGCTGTTGTTGGCCTGGGATGGCAGTCCGCTCACCTTAATGTAGGTCTTGGGCACGATGAGGACGCAGAAGACGAGCAGCGCGGCTGCCGCCGCCCACAGCACGGCGTGAAGTACCAGCCAGGGCCAGAGGAGAATCTTGTGCTGCCTGGAGGCGGCCGACCAGAGCAGGAGGGCGTCGGAGAGCATCAGCACGATGCACAGGGTGATGGGCACCGCCAAGAAGTCGTACGAACGCTGCGGAAAGATAGAAACGGAGTTGCCAAGTTGTGCTACATATAGTAGATAAACTTAATAAACTTAATAAAAAAGTGGTTTCTAGAGTCTCAATATGAAAAATCTTCCATTATTCAAATCGGCCTTACGATTTTGCTGATTTACTATCAGTCACACTAGAAACCACTAGGTTTGTTTTGGCCAAAACAGGAACTCGTTCTCACCCTGACCAACGTGGGCCTGATCTCCCTGAACTCCCTGGCGGCCTGCAGGTCCTTCTCCTCCGCGGCCGCGTCCTCCAGCCAGTCGATCACCGCACCGACCTTGTCCCCGACGTCCGTGGCCGCCAGCACCACCACCCCGACCAGCGCGGCCGTCTGGAAGACGAAGAAGACCACGGCCACGGCCGCGGCCAGCGCGTGCAGCTTGCAGCAGCAGTAGAAGTTGCGCCCCTTGGGGTGAGGGGGCAGGGGCGACGACGGAGACGATCGCCTGGAGCTCTTCTTGGAGCTCATCGTGTCCCGCTCAGTTGTCCAATGTCTGCCTCTCTGATGGTTACCAGGACTTGGTCACTGCGCCAGAATCACGATAATGTCGCGTATTTCCCTTTGCAAAAAGAGAGGTGGAAGCGCCGATTCGCAACGCGAAGTGGTACATCATTGACTGAAGAAAAATAATATTTTTCTACTTGGAAGCTGGGAGGGGGGGGAATTGCGTGTAGCCTTCCTTCCTTCTCTTGTTTCTTGTTTTTTTTTTGCTGTCAAATAGCGAATGCGGTGGGGTCGGAACCTTGAAAAAAAGATATTCTGTGTATTTCTTCAAATTGCCACTTGCAAATGAAGAAGAGGAGGAGGCCAAAAGGGCTTCTTTTCTCCTCCCTCTCCTTTTATCTATTTCTCATCACGCGAGCCAGAGAGGGAGAAACGCCCTTCCTTCCTGTTTCGTGGCCGCGGTGGTGGCTTCAACCTCTTTCCTACTTGATGGGACGACGCCGTAGCTAGGATCAACAACTACCACCAACTTGGAAATTTTGGTCTCTTGAACCCAACCCAACCCTCCCTCACAGTTTAGCAGGAATTCTTCGTGTCACTTTCCGCTGGCAAAAAAAACCCACAACTTTCTGCTACCAACCACCTTCGGACAAGCACTGTTGGTGTCAAAACGACATTCCTCTTTCTTTTCCCCAAATTCGACTAAGAGCCGTGTGCAAAGTGCTTTTCATTAGAGGAAGCACCTTAGCTTCTGCCACCTTGGGCGTGTGTGGGTGTCACAAAGGACGGAATTTAAAAAAAAAACTTTTCTGGTCTAAGGCACAATTATGTAATCGTTGTTCTCTCTCTCTCTCTCTCTCTCTCCCTCCTTCTCTCTTCTTCCTTTTTCGGCAACACTCGAGTTCCCGCACGAAAGTGGAACCTTCTTGCATTAAATCTCTTGGAGTGTTTGTTCCACCGTCTTGTTTGCACTCATTCCTGACAAGGTCTTGTGTGTGTGGATCATGAATGGCCAGACCCAAAAACTGAAGTTGCTTCTTGCTTGCTGGAGATGCGAATGCGATGCCTATTGAGATGAGATGCTGCTTGTGGTTCAAGCACGAATTGCAAACAGCGAGAGAGAGAGAGAGAGATCGAAGAAGAAGGAGAAGCAGAAGCAGGGCGTCTGGCTTGGGTGGCAGGAGAAGGAGATGCCACCGAAAAATTTTGACCTCCGGGCCATAACACCATTTCTCTTGCTTCCTCAACCTAGACTTCATCCGAAGTAAAATATGTTCTAACTCAATGCAGAAGCATTCTTTAGGATCTGGATGGTGGCAAACAGGGCCGCAAAGTACGGGAAGGTCCCGATGAATCATTCGGCCCCTGGTCTTTACACATGTTTTTACGGCATACCTGTTTTGTAGGACAGCAAGGGAAGGGGAGAGAGAGAGAGAGAGAGAGAGAGAGAACTCATCTCCCTAGCTCCCCCTTCTTTCCATGCGCCCACAACAAAAAGGTGCGCTTCTCTTTACTGTTGCCGCCGCAGCAGCAGCATCGACGGCTGCTGCTGCCCAAACCACTCTCGCCATCGCCACAGTTGAGGAGGTTGCACGCAAACCTGTCTCATCATGGGCCAGGGGGGAAGGAGAAGAGAGCGACACATACCAAAGATCGCCAGATAGGAAATTCCTTCTTCCACGCACTAGTACAAGCACTACGTATGTAGAGAAGTCTGACGTTTGCACCAATTTTAACTTGCCTCTTATCTTGTAGTACTATAGGTAGTAAGCATAAAACGTTGTCTGCATCCACGAATTTTTGTCGTAGAACTATTGTTGTTGCCACGCTCCAACAACAGGGAAAAAATAAAAAGAATTGCTGAATTCGTTACGAGCAATTGTTGTCGCCATACGGGCCAATTTTTTTTTCTCTCTCTCTCCTCTCCTTTCTGTGTGTTTGTGCACGAGGGATATCAGAGCATCAGATTCGCCATCATCATCATTGCTGTTATTATCCTTTGCTCATCCGACCGTGGTAAAAGCTGGTGTCCACATAAAAAAACCAGCAATTCATTCATATGGGCCTTTTGGAATCGTTGCGGTGAGATCTAGTCGTATGTAGTTCGTTTTCGGGTGGAGCACATTTTAGTAATTCCTTCTTGCGACATCCATATCTGCCCCCATATGGCATCCTATTTTTTTTTCTTCTTCTTTTTATCTCGAAATCCGAAATATGTCCAGATTGTCCGTCTGCTTCTATGTATCTACCCTTACCTATCTTTCCCCCCTCTTCTCCTTCAACCAGTTCCCGTTAAGACGCATGGGGGCGGGATCCTTTTGTCAGAGAATATGTCAAGATTTTCTGTGTCCTGCTTTTGGTGCGTCGGTTTGCTGTGTTTCCAAGCTGCTAAGCTTCATATTAAATCGTGATAATTTTTTTTTTTTCGCAGGGATTAAATAATATTTTTTCTACCTTTTTGCTTATTGTTTCCTGAGCAAGAAAAATCTTTTTTCCCACGTCTAATATTAGGAAATCCACAAAGATGTCAAATTTATAAATGTACGGATCGAGCTGCTAAGCGTCCATTACAGGAGTTTTGAAGCAAACGTGTTCTTGCAACGTCGAGGAAAGATCACATCGTAATTTTTGACAAATTGCCATTTGGAGAATTTTCTATTTCCTTTTTTTATATTAAGAATCTTTTATTTCAGTGAACTATAAAGCAATAACTTTAATGCATGGAAGTGTCGGAGACTCCCATTGGTAAATGGAAATAAGTCACTAATAACTAGCAGGTCCCGACCGACTGTATTCTTCCTGAAATTACAATCCCACGACCCAAAACGAGGCGCCTAGCCCGGTGGCGCCATCTGGCGTGGGAAAAATCGCCCGTCATGCGTCCGTTCTCTCTCATTTGCGGCGCAATAGCAAACCAGACAGCAAAGGAAGGAAAGGAAGGAGAGAGAGAGAGGGATCCTTTAAAATGGGGGGGAGGAAGGAGATGCGATTTTTTTTCATCAGCTGTGTTGCACCTTCTTTTCCCATGTTGGTTACAAAACGCAGCGCAGTGCTTGGAAAAAGCAGGCAAAAGAAGATTTAAAAAAAATATATTTTTCGGTGACTGCAAGAGTCTAGTACTCTGTGATCATATGCTCCCGCACAGCCACCCAATTGCGTAGCAACGTGTGGTGAACACATGTGAATACTAACCCAGCACGCAAAGTGTCAACTTCCCTTCGCGCGGTGTTTTAGCTCTCTCAGAACTGGTGGGCGGGAGGGTTGTCATCGTGCATTAAAAGTGCGGGGGGCACGTTGAGAGTGAGGGGAGGGCCAGACCAATCCCAACACCCTTTGGCACCTCTCCGCCACCACCATCACCGTCACATCCAGAGATCTTGACCGACGATGTGTGATTGCATAACGCCCAACCCATGTCTCCTCCTCCTCCCTGTCTCACTTCTTAGAGAGGGCGGGCAAATAAAGCAGACGCCGCCTTCGCCTTCCCCAAGATAGGCGGCAAGTCCGGAAGAAGGAAATCCAGCGCCACTATCTATTCATCCCCCCCCCCTTTCCTTCCTTCCTTCTCCTCCAAAGCTTTGGTCCAAACCAACAAGACAGGAAGAGGAAGAGGGGGAGAGCCTTTCTCCACGGGAGAGGCCAAGTGTAGGAGAGCGCGAGAGAGCTGCTGACAAGGAGGAGGAGGGGAAGAGGGGAAGAGGAAGAGGGAAGGAGGAGGGGAAAAGCGTAGAGGCCCTCTACTACTGAACTGTTTTTTCCCCCTCCTCCCTCTCCTACTTCCAAAAGAGAGTCAGTTGACTTTAGCGTCCCGGCGGAGAGAGGAAGAGAGGGAAAGGATGAGCTCGACTTGTGCATGACGGAGGAAGAAGACGCGATGTTTTCCGCCGAGGAGGAGGAGGAGGCGGAGGGGGAGGTCGAGGCGGACGGGGACTTGTTGGACGTCAGGGAGGAGAAGGAGAAGCTGGTCAGGAAGGCCAAGAGCACGCTGTCCGCCGGTAAGAATTGATGGTGTTTTGACTGCACTCTGTTCAGAGACCTGTGACAGTGATGGTGAGCAAACTACTTTGTTTTTGTCAGATTCCTGTAGGTAGGTACCAGTCTCCTTTAGGTCGCATTTGGCAGCTATTCTTATCTCAACCTGGCCCGTTAGCTTGCCGGGCAGGCTCTGAAGCTTCAAGGCCTTTTCAGAGCACTCAAGACCTCTCACTTCGTGGCAGGCCTTAGAACATTATGTATTCTGGTAATTGCAGATTTGAATTTAAGCGCTTTTGCAAAATATTGGTTCGTTAGACATTATTTGACTGCTGAATTTAATGTTAGCACAATTATGTTTTTTTTTCCACGTTGTGAAACGTCAGTCGACGGATATTTCACGTGGATGTATCTCTGACACGTTATTCTCTCAGCTAAGGGTGGCACTGTAACATTTAGCACAGAAAAGTTCCTCGAGTGTTTAGCTTGCAGCATAACTGGCCAGTGCACAGAACATCCGTATCTCTGCTCTGAGACATTTTGCTTTTTCTTTTTGTTGTACCGTACAAGATAATTGTTTTTGGCAACTTTCTCCATTAGACAAAAGTATTTGGTCAAAAGTTGTTTAAGACAAAACTTCTGTCGAAATAGAGCTCTCCTATAACTTTCTTCACTTGACGGCTACAAATGGACCAAGAAATAGTTACTACAACATTGCTAAGTATTTGTTGCTGTAGGTATGTTGCTCTACCGCAGAGATCTGAGCGGAGAGAACGCAGATATTCCATTTGCTGTGTCACATGCTAACAACGCTCCCACCTCTCACCCAATCCTCTTACGAGATCTCCCCGCAGCAGAATACGACCTCCGAGAGTCCTGCACAGACACCTGTGACGCATAGGCCTCAAGTGTGAAAGGTTCCCGCCATCAAGGGCGAGAAAGACAAGAAAGAAAATTGGCTTTTGAGGATCTTTCTCTATCTTCTTTTTGCCTAGAAAGAATGACCACCTTTTCTGAAAAGGTGGTGGAGAGGAGGAGGGGGAGAAAAGTTCGTTAGAGGAGGGCGCCCCTCCTTTGAAGGCCCCTTAGTCCCCCTCCATTATTGTTAGAGGATCAAAGCTGCCAAGAGGTAACGGAAAGGAGAGGATGGAGGAGAATGTCTACATTAGTGGACTTTCCTTCTCCCCGTCAGTTCACAGGAGAGAAAAAGTCACCTGGTCCGGTAGTAAGGTGTGTGAGCGTATTACCTACGTTGAGCAAACTGTGTCAGTGTCCTCGCCTTCTCTCTCACACACGCTCACACGTAAGAGGCCCTTTCTCTTCTTCCAGCTGCTGCTGCTGCTTGTTGAATTTCTCTTCAGCTATAGTATAGTAGGATATATTCCCGTCATCTTTTCGAAGCTGAACACTTTACAGTAATTCCATTCTGTGCCTTCATCCATGCTGCAATCTCCGCCGTTGGTCCTGGAAGGTAGAGAAAAAAAGTTTTACTCTAAAAAGAAATTTGCTCAACATTTACCTGCTGTTTCTTTTTTTTACATTTTTTAACGTGTTGCTAAACACGAAAAAGTTGCTAGTTGTATTTTAGACAATATCAGTTTAGTACTTTACACAGCGACGTAAAAGAGCTTTATAGTGGCGTGGCCATATTTCACTTCCTCTCTCCAACCCAAAGACCCCATTTGTCTTCCTCACTCTCTGCGCTGTCTCACGTCTCAAAATTAAATTTGCTCTGCACGTAGAAAATAGAACTCTTTCTCTTCCACTTCCGCTACGAGTCGGAAAGAGAGAGAGAGAAAGATGAGAGACACCCCTCCTATCTACACACCATGACAGAAGAAATTTGAGTCTGTGTGGAGAGAACTTAAAAAAAAGAGTTCTCTTTTCTTCTCCTCTCAATCCGGGGTGCAGAATTTTTTGGGAGCTACCGTAACTTTCTTTTGTGGTCCGAAACTCATTCTCCACTGCAGGAAAGCCGATTTCGTTCCAGTGCGGCGTGTACCCGTACAATACGCAAAGTACTTTCTTTATGTTCTCAGACAATTCACACAGAGAGAGAGCGCGCAGCTCAACCGGTTTACTGGTGCACTCTCAACTCACAATTCAGATGGGCCTTTTGTCCACATTTGGAAAGCGCAAAGATGCTGCTTGCGAAAGTTATTGTGGAAATTCATCACATGGCTTTTTTTTCCCAAGCAACGTGATCGTGTTTGGGCCTCGAGGAGGAGGATTGAGTCGGCTAAAAGGGAACAGGCCATCGTAGCTAAGCTCGATAGAGATGATGGGAGGGATGTTTATTTTTCGCCTGAGGGAAGAGAGAAAGTCTCTATCGGATATCTCTTCTTGATGGGAAAGTGAAGGATGTGTGCTGAGCATCACTTGGCAAGTGAGGAAGAGGAGGATGCCTCCATAAGTGAGAGAGAAGCTAATAAGGTGCCTCTGTCGCATAGGATTGACGGAGGAGGGCTAAAAACGGGCCTATTCAGCCCTATCGCTGCGGAGATATCCGACATTGTGGCTTTTCAGTGCATGCAATGCTAAGCTGCCATTGCTTGTGGGATTATGAGACAGACAACATAGTAGGTAGAGATGTTGTACGAGTATTATCCCTCTCTCTTGCAGCCTCCCGTCTCCTCCGGCGAAAGATCCCCCAGTCTGGTCATCTGCTGACCTCCAAGCGCTTCTGGATGCAGACCATACCAGCTCAGGTAAGGAATGACCCACCGATGGTGGTCGCAGTGTGTCTCAGAAGTGTGTGTACTGTACACTGTACCCGTGATTGGCAATTCCTGCTCGAGTCTGATGGAGCTGTTAAACTGCCTCTTTGTCCAGCCCGCTGAAAGACGCCGCGGCCTCCTCATTTTCTATCTTTTTTTCCCTCCCGAGATACTAGACTTGACATGTGATGGATGATCCTGCTGCTTTTTCTCTTCCTTCTCCTAGTATGGCGGCTGAAAAAGCAATACTTTCTAGCTTGGACTCGCGCAATAGCCAATAGCTAGCCCCCTAAAAGAGAGGGAAATTCCGTAGATGACCCCCTCCAACCACCAAAAAACCCACTAATCTTTCCTTTTTTCTGCAGGGTTGCCAGGCGAACTATTTTTTAAGTTTTGGATTTTAATGGCTATATTTGGGCTTATACTGCATTATACCTATTTAGAACATTATTTAATTTGTTAGCGAAAAAACATTGATCCCACTCTTCAAAACTACCTGGGTTTATAGTTAAACTTGAGTCTGTTTACTGCTACGGCTACTTTTAGAATTATAGGCTGGTTCAAGCCTGGTGACCCTGCTTTTTCTAACTCTCATTCCTCTCTACGTACTTCTTCCTCCATTCATGCTTCAGGATGTGGACGTGGTGCTGCAGTTCCCTCCGGACGCGTCCGAGTCGGCCGTCCTCTTTTACCGCTCGCGCATCGAGCGGCTCCCCGGGGTGCTGCTGCGCGTGCGCACCATGGCGCCGGACAGGAAGCTCCGCCCGCCGGCCTTCAAGAAGCGAGACCCGGAGAGGGAGAAAGAGAGGAAGAGGAAGGAGGAGGAGAAGCGGGCGAGCTGCTACGCCTTCCACCTCTCTGCGACATACCAAGGGTGAGAAAGACCAATCGCGGTTTTTGGTTTTTGTTGTTACAGTAGAACACGGATAAGTGGATCACTGCTGTATAAGTGGATCAATCTGCCAGATCCCAAAGTGATCCACTTTCGTGTTCTACTGTATTTAATAAACTGTTCAGCTACTTTCGCGTTCTACTGTATTTAATAAACTGTTCGGCTACTTTCGCGTTCTACTGTATTTAATAAACTGTTCGGCTACTTTCGCGTTCTACTGTATTTAATAAGCTGTTGCTGTTGTTGTTGTGTTACTGTGGGATGAACTGTGCCACGTTAATCACTGCCTTGATTGGGATAGGGCAGAAGAAAGCCTTATAATTGAAAGGGCAACCTGCCATTTGCCATTTGAGAGGGTGACTACAGTATAAGCTGTACTGCACGACGCATAATTAATGGGGAATTTCGATGTTTTAAACTTTTTCCAAAATATTTTTTACGTTTTCCATGTCCGGGAATCTGTTATACTTCAGGTACCTGAACGGCTTGGAGCTGATGCAGATCCCCAAGCCAATAAGGGAGGACCTCGGAGGGGGAACCAAGGAGTTCACCGTCAAGGACGTAAGTGCATTTGCAGGCGTGCATGCTTTAAGAATGAGGGTGTAGCATCATTAATTCATGCAAACATTGCTCAACCGTTGCGACATCCTGTACTAGTGACAATCGTACACAGTCGATCTTCGATTTACTTGTGAAGATTAAGAACCTCGATTTAGTACAGATTTCCCTGGAATTACCAACCTTTTGGTTACATTATTAGGCCTCCAATATAGGAAAGGTACGAGGACCTCGCTTTAGTAAACTGTTTTTTTTTCATGAAAACCACCGACAATTTACTAAATATGTTCATAAATTGCTGATCCGTCAATGTCATTGTGCTAGCTGACGCTCAAACGTTGTCCCCCGCCCTCAGGCGTCGGACTTTGACGGCATCGAGTCGGCCTCCACCTTCCTGACCAGCCAAGAGCGCCAGGCCGTCATCCTGCACCTGCTGGAGTCGCTCAGGGCAGAGAGGGGAGACGAGGTCGGGAGAGCACGATTCAGGGAAGGAGAGGCCATAGGTGAGTGAGTCAGAATGAAGTTGAATCGAAAGACAACCCAACTGAAGAGTGATCGAGAAACCAGTAAAAAAGAGGGATGACCTAATTTTTGGGGGTGGAGGGGATCGGGATCAATTTTTGGTTTGGGACACCCAAAAATGATGAAGCGCAAAATAATGATACATGACTTGTCTCACTTGCTTGTCCAAATTCGAACAAAACAAATGCGTCCTCTCTCCCTCCCAGTTCCCCGCGGGGTGAGCTGCAAGGCTATCCAGAGGGTCTTCCCCATCCACGAGCAGGAGACGCTCAAAGTGCTCAAGCGGACCTGGGTCAGGAACGTGCTCAGGCGGCAGCCCATAGGTAACGTTGGTGCATGGATACGTACCAAACTTTGGATGGGTTCTAGTGTTAACTAGACAAAAAAATCTGAGTTTTGGGGGAGGGGGATTTTTAGTAAACAGTTTGTCTTGAGAAGTGATCTAACACTTCTCAGGTGGAATTTTTCTCCATTCGCGTGGTGAAACGCACCCCTTTTTCTGTCCAGGCAAAATTGCCGACTACTTCGGGATCAAGATCGCCTTCTACTTCTGCTGGCTGGGTCACTACACTACGGCGCTCTGCATCCCCGCCGTCGTCGGCCTCGCTGTCTGGGTGAGTGAGAGAGGAGCTAGTGTGGCCAGAAAAGGGATATTTTCTCTTTCTCTATTTGTGGCCTTGGGACACTGTGTTTTTGTAGTCTTTGTACCTCCCTCTCGCGTGCAAAAGTGGAGCTCTGATCTGAGATAGGGGGTCGGGAGGCAGAGAGGGTAAAATGCGCGCACAATTGGTGGGTTGTTATCATAGCCAGGAGGCAATCAAGGTAGCAAGAAAGCCGCGACAAGTGGAAGAAAGGATTAATTGATTTGGCGACTTTCTTCGCCTCCGCAGTTCTTCCTGAGCAGTCGCGCCGAGTTCCTGGAGGACGTGGGGTTCGTGCTGTTCGCCTTCTTCAACGTGGTCTGGGCCACCCTGTACCTGGAGTCGTGGAAGCGCCGCTCCGCCGAGATCTCGTACAGATGGGGCACGGCCGACCAGAGGAACGAGCTGCTGGCGGAGCCGAGGCCCCTCTTTAAGGTTGGGGGAAGCAAGGAAACAATACTTTATGTTCAAAGACTTGCGGGGAGACAGAGAGAGAGAGAGACATACACTAGAGCATATTTGCATACTGCACAGCAGACAAAATATGCCTTTTTAAGCACTTTTTCTAGACGTTTGATTTAATAAAGAACCTCAATTTAATATAAACTCTTGATCTACCGTCGAGTTAACTACATCGAAGTTTCACTGCAGGTCTTTGAACGGTTTGCTTTTGTTTGCTAGATCGAGAGAGAAAGCGGAAGGACCTCGTTGATTTACGACAGCAAGGTCCTCACAGTTCGGGAAATTACTTGCAGAAAAAAACTGCCATAAAAAGCAAGCAACCTGGACAACTCCCCCCTGCTAGATGGATATAAATGTCATAGTCTTTGCCAGTGTGTCTATTACTACGTTAGTATGCAGTAGGCGGGGCTGAGCCTTTCGAAAATTTATAGACGTGGAAGGAAGGCCAGCAGAAGTTTTCCTCCGTCCTCCTACTGGTCCACTTCTCTTCTTCCTCCTTTCTTCTGGCCCCAGAGAGAAAGTAGGGCTATCACGCGAAGGCGATAGAGAGGGCCTAACTATTTCTGGACGACTTTTTTTCCTCCTCCTCCATCTCATCACGCAAACCACAATTCCAATTTTTGTTGTTGTTTTTTCTCTCTGTCGGCACACCCCGCTACCTATCCTCTCCTTAAGCAATGAATAATACACCACCTGCTTTGCTTTCTTTTCTCCAGGGAGAAGAGCAAATCAGCGAAATCACAGGTAAGATAAAAAAAGCAATATCACGTATCTGTACTTTTCTTGTTTGAAACAGAATGTCTACGTACTGTACCGGTACAGATAGGTCACCTTCTTGCAGTTTTATGCCAGGCAAAAACGTCTCAGAGAGCAACATAAATTATTGGCAAAAAATTCTAGTGAAATCAACAAGGCGTTATTATAACTAACGCCTTGTTGATGCATGCCTACAATCCACCTTTGATTTGGGTGATCATCGATTTAGCAAAAGTTTTCGTGCTTGCCAACTTTGCTAAGTCGAAGTTCGACTGTACGGTACGCACACCTCACGCAGGCAAGCCAGAGTTGCACTATCCCGACTGGAAGAGGAACGCCTTCCGCTACTTTGTCTCCCTCCCGGTCATCGCGCTCTGCCTCCTCGTCGTCGCAATCTCCGTCTTCCTCATCCTGGAACTGCAGCAATGGTGGGACGGGGTGATCGCCGCCCGCGGATACTTCGAGTTCCTCAGCTTCGGCCCCAAGATCCTGCTGGCCGTGGCCATCCCCGTGCTGGACTCCGCGTACAGCGTCGTCGCGCTCTGGCTCAACGACAAAGGTAATGTGGTAAAACGACATTTGACAGATTCATGTACTACTACTTTTTAATGAAAATTTTTGCAGGGTCAGTGTGCTAGGAAAGCATGTAAAAAATTACTGGATGAAGTTTTGAATGTTTCCATATTTGCAAACCAAAATTTTCAAATTTTATTGAAAGAAAAAAATTCTTTGGTTTCGTTACTTTGAGCAAGTTTCATTAGAAATACTCGTGTCATTTGGCCTTGAAGTGGAAAGAAATATCTCTTTCTTGCAGAGAACTATAGACTTGAAGATCAATATGAAGATCACCTAGTCATCAAACTAATATTGGTCAGTTGGAGTGACCACTCAAATTTGGGAGCCTTTATCTTTATTCTTCTTCCTTCATTTTTTTTCTTCAAATTCCATCTTACTGGGTTTTCT